>PPYF01525626.1_pt1 | contig 30721 bp, 22 predicted proteins | sample 1559871 | NCBI WGS metagenome assembly PPYF01 (sample SAMN08240021, study PRJNA423297) | Human gut metagenome, whole genome shotgun sequencing project.
CCCTCGGCCTGCATGATCTTGATGCGGCGCTCGATGACGGATTTGTCCAGCTTCATGTTGGGGATGCCGTACATCAGCAAGCCGCCCACCCGGTCAGCCCGCTCGAAAACGGTGACGGCGTGGCCTCGGATGTTGAGGTATTCGGCCACGGAAAGGCCGGCCGGGCCGCTGCCGATGACGGCGACGCTCTTGCCGGTGCGGGCGGGGGGCGGGGCGGCGTGGAGCCAGCCCTTTGCGTAGCCCGTTTCCACGATGGCGTGTTCGTTCTCGCGGACGGTGACGCTGCTGCCGGTCACGTCGCCGCAGGTGCACGCCGCCTCACACAGGGCGGGGCAGACCCGGCTCGTGAACTCCGGGAAGCGGTTGGTGGCACGCAGCCGGTGGAGCGCCAGCTCCCATTTGCCCTGATAGATCAGGTCGTTCCACTCCGGGATCAGGTTGTTCAGCGGGCAGCCGGAGGCCATGCCGCCGATCATCATGCCCGCCTGACAGAAGGGAACGCCGCAGTCCATGCAGCGGGCCGCCTGTGTCTGCTGCTCCTCGCGGGAGAGCCAGATGTGAAATTCGTTGAAGTTTTCGATGCGCTCCAGCGGCGGAACATCGCTGCTGGTCTTGCGCGTATAATCCATAAATCCAGTGGTCTTGCCCATGATGTTCCCCTCCTTACTTCTTCTTCTGCACAGCGTAGAATGCTTCGATCTGTGCCTGTTCGCCGTCGAGGCCGCGCTCCTCCATGGAGGCGATCACCCGCAGCATCCGGTCGTAGTCGTAGGGGAGGACCTTCTTGAACTTGGGCAGATAGTCGCTGAAATGCTCCAAAATCTCCTTGCCGCGGGGGGAGCCGGTGGCTTCCACGTGCTCGCGGATGAGTTCTTTCAGGGTGGCAACGTCGTATTTGTGCTCCACAGGTTCGAGGCTGACGGTCTCTTTATTCACCCGCTGGTAGAAATCCCAGTTCTCGTCCAGCACGTAGGCGATGCCGCCGGTCATACCGGCTGCAAAGTTCTTGCCCGTCTGGCCGAGGACGACGACGGTGCCGCCGGTCATATACTCGCAGCCGTGGTCGCCCACGCCCTCGACAACGGCGGTGGCGCCGGAGTTGCGGACGCAGAAGCGCTCGCCGGCCACGCCGCAGACAAAGGCCTTGCCGCTGGTGGCACCGTACAGGGCCACGTTGCCGGTGATGATGTTCTCTTCGGGTTTGTAGAGGATGCCCTCCGGCGGGCGGACGATGATCTTGCCGCCGGAAAGGCCCTTGCCCATGTAGTCGTTGCAGTCGCCGGTCAGCATCAGGGTCAGGCCGTGGGGGATGAACGCACCGAAGCTCTGGCCGCCCGCACCGCTGCAGTTGGCAGTGTAGACGTCATCGGGAAGGGAATCGCCGTATTTGCGGGTGATCTCGCTGCCGAAGATGGCACCGAAGGCGCGGTCGGTGTTGGAGACGTCCAGCGTCACGCTCTGGGGCGTTTTGCTGTTCAGCTTGAACTTCTTCATCAGCACCTTCATATCGAGGGTGTTTTCGAGGTGGAAGTCGTAGGTGTCGGCGGGCACAAAGTGGATGTTGCTGTTGGGGATGGCGGGGTTGTGCAGGATGCAGTCGAGGTTCATCTTGGCCGTGCGGCTGCCGGGGGTGCTGGGCTTGACATGGAGCAGGTCGGTGCGGCCCACCAGTTCGTCGATGGTGCGGACGCCGAGTTTCGCCATATACTCCCGCAGCTCCTGTGCCACGAAGGTCAGGTAGTTGATGATGTATTCCGGCTTGCCCTTGAAGCGCTTGCGCAGCTCCGGGTTCTGGGTGCAGATGCCCATGGGGCAGGTGTCGAGGTTGCAGACCCGCATCATGACGCAGCCTTCGCACATCAGCAGGGAAGTGCCGAAGCCGAATTCCTCCGCGCCCAGCATACAGCTGATGGCCACATCGCGGCCGGAGAGCAGCTTCGAGTCGCTCTCGATGCGGACGCGGCTGCGCAGACCGTTCAGGATCAGGGTCTGGTGGGTCTCGGCGATGCCCAGCTCCCACGGCAGACCGGCGTTCTTGATGGAGGTGCGGGGGGCCGCGCCGGTGCCGCCGTCGTAGCCGGAAACGAGGATGACCTGTGCGCCGCCCTTGGCAACACCGGCGGCAATGGTGCCGACACCGGCCTCGCTGACCAGCTTCACGTTGATGTTGGCGTGGCGGTTGGCGTTCTTCAGGTCATAGATGAGCTCGGCCAAGTCCTCGATGGAGTAGATGTCGTGGTGGGGCGGGGGAGAGATCAGGCCCACACCGGTGGTGCTGTGGCGGGTCTTTGCGATCCACGGATACACCTTGGTGCCGGGCAGGTTGCCGCCCTCACCGGGCTTTGCGCCCTGCGCCAGCTTGATCTGGATCTCCTCGGCGGAGACGAGATACTTGCTGGTGACGCCGAAGCGGGCGGAGGCCACCTGCTTGATCTTGGAATTGCTCTCGCTGTGGTAGCGCCCTTCGGGTTCGCCGCCCTCGCCGGTGTTGCTTCGACCGCCCAGACGGTTCAGTGCGATGGCGATGGTCTCGTGGGCCTCGCGGCTCAGCGCGCCGTAGCTCATGGCTACGGCCTTGAACCGCTTGACGATGGCCGACACCGGCTCGACCTCCTCGATGGGGATGCCGCCGTTGGGATCATAATTGAAGTCCAGCAGACTGCGCAGATGCACGCCCTCCTCGCCCATGTTGTCCACGGTGCGGGTGAAGTCCTTGAAGGCCTTGTAGTCGCCCGTGAAGCACGCTTTCTGGAACAGGTGGATGGTCTGGGGGTTGAACAGGTGCTCTTCCTTGCCGCTGCGGAACTTGTGGGCACCGCCATCGGAAAGCTCCATGCTGATATCCAGCCCCAGCGGGTCGAAGGCCGCGTTGTGCTGAGCTTCGACGTCGGCCTGAATGTCCTCAAGGTCGATGCCGCCCACCCGGCTGACCGTGCCGGTGAAGTACTTGTCGATGACTCCCTTCGAGATGCCGACAGCCTCGAAGATCTGGCTGCTCTGGTAGCTCTGGATCGTGGAGATGCCCATCTTGGAGGCGATCTTCACGATGCCGTTGAGAATGGCCTTGTTGTAGTCGTCCACGGCGGCGTAGTAGTCCTTATCCAGCAGACCCTGATCAATGAGCTGGCCGATGGTCTCATGGGCCAGATAGGGGTTGACGGCACAGGCACCATAGCCCAGCAGGGTGGCGAAGTGGTGCACCTCGTGGGGTTCGGCGCTTTCCAGAATGAGGGCCAGCGCGGTGCTTTTCTTGGTGCGGATGAGGTACTGAGACACTGCGGACACCGCCAGCAGACTGGGGATGGCCACATGGTACTCGTCGATGTCACGGTCGGACAGGATGATGATGTTTGCCCCATCCTTGTAGGCGCGGTCCACTTCGAGGAAGACGCGGTCGATGGCCTTTTCGAGGCTGGTGTTCTTATAGTAGTTGATGGAAACGGTCGCGACCTTGAAGCCCGGCACGTTCATGTGCTTGATCTTGAGCAGATCGGTGGAGGTCAGGATCGGGTTGTGGACCTTGAGCACCTTGCAGTTTTCGGGCTTGTCCTCCAGCAGGTTGCCGTGGGCACCCACATAGACGCTGGTGGAGGTGACGACCTTCTCGCGGATGGCGTCGATGGGGGGGTTCGTCACCTGCGCGAACCGCTGCTTGAAGTAGTTGAACAGCGGCGGGTGCTGGCCGCTCAGGACCGCCAGCGGGGTGTCGGTGCCCATGGCACCGGAAGGCTCCGCACCAAGGCGGGCCATGGGCAGGATGAGCTCCTTGACCTCTTCGTATTTGTAGCCGAACACCTTCTGCAGCCGGGTCAGCTCATCGCCGGTGTAGTTCGGCACCTTGATGTTCGGGATCTTCAGGTCTTTCAGCTGGACGAGATTCCGGTCGATCCACTCGCCGTAGGGTTCACGGTTGGCGTAGTATTCCTTCAGTTTTTCGTCATCCACCACTTCGCCCTTGACGGTATCCACCAGCAGCATCTTGCCGGGGCGGAGCCGATCCTTGACCTCGATCTCCGCGGGGTCACAGGGCAGCACGCCTACCTCGGAGGAGAGGATCATCCGGCCGTCCTTGGTGATGTAGTAGCGGCTGGGGCGCAGACCGTTGCGGTCCAGCACCGCGCCCACCACGTCGCCGTCGGAGAAGAGGATGGCCGCCGGGCCGTCCCAAGGCTCCAGCATGGTGGCGTAATACTGGTAGAAATCCCGCTTTTTCTGGCTGATGTGCTTGTTGTTCTCCCAAGGCTCCGGGATGGTGATCATGACGGCCAGCGGCAGGTCCATGCCGTTCATCACCATGAACTCCAAGGCGTTATCCAGCATGGCGGAGTCGGAGCCGGAGGTATTGATGATGGGCAGGATCTTGTTCATGTCGTCCTGCATAATGGGGCTGGAGATGGACTCCTCGCGGGCCAGCATGGCGTCTGTGTTGCCCTTGATGGTGTTGATCTCGCCGTTGTGCAGGATGAAGCGGTTGGGGTGGGCACGCATCCAACTGGGGTTGGTGTTGGTCGAAAAACGGCTGTGCACCATGCCGATGGCGGATTCGTAGTCCTCGTCCTGCAAGTCGAGGTAGAACAGGCGCAGGTCGTGGACGAGGAACATCCCCTTGTACACGATGGTGCGGCTGGACAGGCTGGGCACATAGGTGCCGTTGCTGGCTTGTTCGAACACCCGGCGGATGAGATAGAGCTTGCGGTCAAAGTCGATGCCCTTGCTCACCTTGGCGGGCTTTTTGATGAAGCACTGCCAGATGGAGGGCATACAGTCGCGGGCTTTCTGGCCCACAGCGTCGGGGTTGACGGGCACCTCGCGCCATGCAAGGAACTCCAGCCCTTCCTTGCGGGTGACCAGCTCGAACAGCTTCCTAGCCTGTGCCCGCAGATGCTCGTTCTGGGGGAAGAAGAACATGCCCACGCCGTATTCGCGCTCGTTGCCCAAGGAGATGTTCATCTTGTCGGCGACCTTGGAGAAGAACTTGTGGCTGATCTGTAACATGATGCCCACGCCGTCGCCGGTCTTGCCCTCAGCGTCCCTGCCGGCGCGGTGCTCCAGACGCTCCACGATGGAGAGCGCATTGCTGACGGTCTGGTGGCTTTTGCGGCCCTTGATATCCACCACCGCGCCGATGCCGCAGGCGTCGTGCTCGAACTGGGGATCATACAGGCCGAGAGGCGTGGCGTTTTCCGTAAATTTTTCCATTGCCTTTCCCATCCTTGTTCTCTAAAATGAAAATCCTTCGGCTGCGGCACCTTCCGCAGCGCATCCTCAAAACACGGAAAAACAAAAAAGACGCCCCAGATGGGCAGACTCTACCCATCTGGAACGCCTTTGTTCCGTTACCTCTTATTATACTGACGACTGAAAAGTTTTCAAGCGACAGTTGCGCCAAACGTAAAAGCCGAAATTCCGCTCTTCTTGTGCGGTTTGATGGAGAGAGGAAAGCATTTCACTTCGAACCAAGGATCGCGTTCAGGTCTTCCTCCGGGGTGGTTACAGCCTTGAGGCCATACTTCTCCTGCAGCACCTTCACCACGCCCGGCGAGAGGAAGGCGGGCAGGGTGGGGCCGAGCCGGATGTTTTGAATGCCCAGCGCCAGCAGCGCAATGAGGATGCAGACGGCTTTCTGCTCGAACCAGCAGAGCACGAGGGAAAGGGGCAGGTCGTTCACGCTGCACTGGAAGGCATCGGCCAGCGCCAGCGCGATCTGGATGGCGCTGTAGGCGTCGTTGCACTGGCCCACATCAAGGATGCGGGGCAGCCCCGCCACCGTGCCAAGGTCCAGATCGTTCAGCCGGAACTTGCCGCACGCCAGTGTCAGGAGGACGGTATCCGGCGGGGTGAGCTTTGCAAACTCGGTGTAGTACCGGCGGGAGGGGCGGGTGCCGTCGCAGCCGCCCACAAGGAAGAAGTGCCGGATCTGCCCGGCCCGCACCGCAGCCACGATCTCGCCCGCGTGGGAGAGGACGGCATTCCGCGCAAAGCCGGTCACGACGCTGCGTCCGCCGTTCATGCCGGGCATGACGGTGTCTTCCTTGTAGCCGCCCAGCTCCAAGGCTTTGGCGATGAGGGGTGAGAAATCCCGATCCGGCCCGATGTGCTGGATGCCGGGGTAGGAGACGACCGAGGTGGTGTACACCCGGTCGGCGTAGCTGGCCCGCAGGGGCATGATGCAGTTGGTGGTGAACAGGATGGGCGCGGGGATGTCCTCAAACTCCCGCTGCTGGTTCTGCCACGCGGTGCCGAAGTTGCCCTTCAGGTGGGGGTAGCGCTGCTTCAGCTCCGGGTAGCCGTGGGCGGGCAGCATCTCCGAGTGGGTGTACACGTTGATGCCTTTGCCCGCAGTCTGTTCCAACAGGCATTTCATATCGTAGAGATCGTGGCCGGAAATGACGATGAAGGGCCCTTTCTCGATGACCAGCGGCACCTCCACCGGTTCCGGCTGGCCGAAGGCACCGGTGTTGGCGGCGTCCAGCAGCTCCATGCAGCGGTAGCTGGCCTCGCCGGTCTTCTGCACCAGCGCCCAGAGCGCGTCGATGGAGCACTCGCTCCCGATGGCTTGCAGCGCCTCACAGAAAAAGCGGTCCAGCTCCGGGTCGATGCGGCCCAGCACCCGCGCGTGGTAGTTGTAGGCCCCCATCCCGCGCAGACTGAACAGCACGAAGGACTTCAGGCTGCGGATGTCTTCGTCCGGTTCGTGCCAGAGCTTCTGCATATCGTAGTCGAACCCGATGCCGGGGCACGCGGCGTGGACGGTCTCGGTCAGTTGGTCCACGGTCTGCGGGTCAAAGTTTACGTTGGTGATGGTGGTGAACAGCCCTTCCATCAGCAGCAGGGCCTGTTCCGGGGCCGGGGCCCGCCCTTCGCCGATGAGCTGCCCGGCGTAGGAGATGAGTGCGCCGGTCAGCCGGTCCTGCGCCGCTGCGGTCTCGGCGCTTTTGCCGCAGACCCCGGCTTTCCCCGTACAGGCCGTGCAGTTGGCCGCTTGTTCGCATTGAAAACAAAACATCGCTTCGTCCATTTTAAAGCCCTCTCTTCGTTTGATGTGGTCAGTATGGACGGGGTGGCGGGGCTTTATACAGACCGCATCTCCGGGAGAGGCAGGACAGCGGATGTATACAAAAAGAGCCGCGCTCTTGCGAACACGGCTCTTGAAAATGCGATGGAACAATCAGTAGGTGATGCCCTGTGCCATCATAGCGGTAGCGACCTTCAAGAAGCCGGCGCAGTTTGCACCGACCATCAGGTTGCCCTCGGAACCGGCGGCAACGGAAGCGTCATAGGAAGCGTGGAAGATGCCCTCCATGATGCCCTTCAGCTTTGCATCGACCTCTTCGAAGGTCCAGCTCAGACGCTCGGAGTTCTGGCTCATCTCCAGACCGGAGGTTGCGACACCACCGGCGTTGGCTGCCTTTGCGGGTCCGTACAGGACGCCGTTGGACAGGTAGACCTCGATGGCCTCCGGGGTGCTGGGCATGTTAGCGCCCTCGCAGACGACGGTGCAGCCATTCTTGACCAGAGCCTCAGCGGACTCCTTGTTGATCTCGTTCTGGGTCGCGCAGGGCAGGGCAATGTCGCAGGGGACAGTCCAGACCTTGCTGCAATCGGCAACATAGGTCGCACCCTCGTGGGTCTCGGCATACTCCTTGATGCGGCCGCGGCGGACTTCCTTCAGATCCTTGACGTAAGCCAGATCGATGCCGTTGGGATCGTAGACATAGCCATTGGAGTCGGACATGGTGACGACCTTGCCGCCCAGCTGGGTTGCCTTCTCACAAGCGTAGATGGCGACGTTGCCGGAACCGGAGATGACCACGGTCTTGCCGGCGAAGCTGTCGTTGCGCATACACTTCAGAGCCTCAGCGGTGAAGTAGCACAGGCCGTAGCCGGTAGCCTCGGTACGAGCCAGAGAACCGCCGAAGGTCAGGCCCTTGCCGGTGATCATACCGCCTTGGAAGCTGTTGGTCAGGCGCTTGTACTGGCCGAACAGGTAACCGACCTCGCGGCCGCCGACACCGATATCACCGGCGGGGCAGTCCACAAACTGACCGATGTGACGGTACAGCTCGGTCATGAAGCTTTGGCAGAAGCGCATGACCTCCATGTCGCTCTTGCCCTTGGGGTTGAAGTCAGAACCGCCCTTGCCGCCGCCCATGGGCAGGGTGGTCAGGCTGTTCTTGAAGACCTGCTCAAAGCCGAGGAACTTCAGGATGCCCTGATTGACAGAGGGGTGGAAGCGCAGACCGCCCTTGTAGGGGCCGATGGCGCTGTTGAACTGGACACGGTAGCCGCGGTTGACCTGAACCTTGCCCGCATCATCGACCCAAGGCACACGGAAGGTGATGATGCGCTCCGGCTCCACCAGACGCTCGATCAGGCCAGCCTTCTCGTATTCGGGGTGCTTCTCCACCACGGGCTGGATGCTCTCCAGAACCTCGCGGACAGCCTGCAGGAATTCGGGCTCGTTTGCATTGCGCTGAGCCAGACCATCATAAACACGTTTCAGGTATTCATTCGTCAACATAATCGAATACTCCTTTTCCCATTTATACTTTCACCCGTTCTGTCCCAATATCACAGAACGCCCTATCATTATAAAGCTTTCTGTACGGATTTACAAGAGAGCGGAACCAGAAAATCTTTCAAAAAAACAGAAGAAAAGGTGAACCCACTTCATAAAAACATTTCGCTCTCCCGAAAAACTGCATAAAATCTTTGCTTTCTAAAATTCGGGCGCGGGGGAGACATGAAATGAGCGAAAAGCAAATAAAAAATCCCCTGCGTGCTCAAGAGGAACACGGACAGGGGAAGGATCAATTGCTTTACTTCTTCAGCAGCTTCTCACAGGCGTCGGCAGCACCTTCCAGATACTGACCGGGATAGGTCTCGATCAGACCGGCGTCGGACAGGGAGGCCAACTGGGGGTCGATGGGGCACTTGGCCAGCACGGGCAGGTGGTGCTTGGCGGCGACCTCGTCCACATGGCTGTCGCCGAAGACGTTGATGTGCTTGCCGCAGTCAGGGCAGACGACATAGCTCATGTTCTCGACGATGCCGAGCATGGGCACCTTCATCATCTCGGCCATATTCACGGCCTTGGCCACGATCATGCTGACCAGCTCCTGCGGGCTTGCCACGACCACGATGCCGTCCACGGGCAGACTCTGGAAGACGGTCAGGGGCACATCGCCGGTTCCCGGAGGCATGTCCACGAACAGGAAATCGACGTCCTTCCAGACCACATCGGTCCAGAACTGCTTCACCGCACCGGCGATGACAGGGCCACGCCAGACGACGGGGTCCTCTTCGTTCTCCACCAGCAGGTTGATGCTCATCACGTCGATGCCCATCCGGCTCTGGATGGGCCAGCAGCCCTTCTCGTCGGCCATGGCGCGGCCATGGATGCCGAACAGCTTCGGGATGGACGGGCCGGTGATGTCGGCGTCCAGAATGCCGCAGTGGTAGCCGCGGCGGGCCATAGCACAGGCCAGCAGGGCGCTGGTCATGCTCTTGCCGACGCCGCCCTTGCCGGACACGACGCCGATCACTTTCTTGACACTGCTGTTGGGGTTGGGGGCGTCATGCTGCGGGGCAGCATCGCGGGAAGAACATGCTGCGCCGCAGTTGGAGCAGTCATGGGTACATTCTTCGCTCATACTCTCATAAGGCCGGGCCGGACAGGGGCAGCGGCCTTTCCTCCTTCGTTGATGTTTGGACAAAAAGTCTTGACCGGCTCCTATCATATCATAAAACTAGGAAAGAAACAACCCACGGCCCAACTCATATTTTGCTAAGCCGCTTTCATATAGTAAAAGCGAAGATGGGGGAGGTGCGGCAATGCGGCAGAGCTACCTGAAAAACGCAGCCTTGCTCACGGGGGCGGACATCGTGCTCCGGTTGGCGGGGATGGGGCTGCGCATCTGGCTGGCCAACGCCTTGGGCGGCGAGGGGATGGGCCTGTACCAGTTGGTGCTGGCGGTGTATTCGCTCTTTGTCACGCTGGCGACGTCCGGCGTTTCGGTGGCGGCCACCCGCCTGATGGCCGAAGAGCTGAGCCGCAGCCGGGCCGAAGCGCGGGGGATGCTGGTGCGTCTGCTGGGGGCGGCGCTGCTGCTGGGCAGTGCAGCGCTGGCCGCTCAGTTCGGGCTGGCGGGCTTGGCCGCAAAATGGTGGCTGGGGGATGTCCGGGCCACTGGGGCGCTGCGGGTATCGGCCTTCGGGATGCCGTGGATGGCGGTCTCGGCGGTGCTGCGCGGCTTTTTTATTGCGCGGCGGCGGGTGTCGCCCAACGTGGTGAGCCAGCTGGCCGAGCAGACGGTCCGGATCGGGGCCATCTGGTTCGGCCTGAGCCGGGGCGCGGCGCTGGACGTGGGCGGCAAATGCACCGCCGTCCTCGCGGCAACGGCCCTGAGTGAAGCCATCTCCTGCGGGATGATGGCCCTGTTTTACCGGCAGGAGGCGGTATCCGCATTCGGTGCGGGCCCTGCCCGACGCCCGGCGGACCCGGCGAAGCGGCTATGGGAGATCCTGTGGCCGGTGGAGGGCGGGCGCTGCCTTGCCAGCGCGCTCCATACCGCCGAAAACATGCTGGTGCCCGCGTGCCTGACGGTATATCTGCTGGCCGCCGGGGGCCGCAGCGCCGCCGTGGCCCAATACGGCAATTTGAAAGGGATGGCCCTGCCGCTGCTGACCTTTCCCTTCGGGCTGCTGGGGAGCTTATCCGTTCTGCTGATGCCGGAGATCACCCAAGCCCACATCCGGGGCGAGAAAAAGCGGCTTTCGGCTTTGCTGGACCGGATGCTGCGGCTGACGGGTTACTTCTCTGCGCTGGCGGGGGCGGTGTTCTGGGTGTGGGGCGGCCCGCTGGCAGACCTTCTGTACGGAGAAAACGGGGCCGAGGCGGGCTTTTATCTGACAGTCCTCGGCCCGGCCATGCCGCTGATGTACCTTGAAAGCATGGTGGACGGCGCAATGAAGGGGATGGGAGAGCAGAAGGCCGTCTTCCGCTACAGCCTGTGGGACGCTGTGCTGCGCATTGCGGGGGTCATGCTGCTGCTGCCCCGCTTCGGGATGCGGGGCTTTCTCTTCGTCATCCTGCTGTCCAGCGTTTATACCTGTCTGGCGAACACCGGGCGGCTGCTGCGCGTCAGCGGGGTGCGCCCGGCGGTGTGGCGCTGGCTGGGGGCTCCGGTGCTGGCGGCAGCCGTCTCGGCGGGGGCGGGGATGGTTTTCCGGGAAATGCTGGCAGCGTGGTCTGCCGGGGAGCTGCCGCTCCGTCTCGCCGCGCTGGCTGCGGGCGGCGGCGGGATGGGGCTCGTCGGGGTTGCGGCGGCGTGGCCGCTGGGCCTTGGGGAGGAAGTGCGGGCCATCCTCCGTGCGGAAAAAGCGGGGAAATCCGCCCGAAAGATGAAATCTTCTGGACACAGCGGCGGGAAACGAGTATAATACAATGGATACCATGGCGGAACAGGCTCTTTTCTGCCGCTGTGGCGAATAAACCGGCGCCGGACAAGACGCCGAAGGCAAAGAGGACTTTTTGTGAAGAATATCAAAAAAATCACGCCGCAGGTCTGGTTGCGCCGGGCGATGCTGGTGGTGCTGGATGCGGCGCTCATCCTGTTCAGCTTTTACTTTGCGCTGTTGCTCCGTGCCGATGGCGCGGTGGAAGCGGCGTGGTGGCCCCATAACCGGGCGCTGCTCTATGATAATCTGCCGTGGATCGTGGCCCTTTATCTCATCAGCTTTCTGGTGGGCGGGCTGTACTCGATCTTGTGGAAGTACGCGGGCGAGCGGGATCTCATCCGTCTCGGCGGCATGATCGCCGTGCCCACCGGTATCGTGTATTTCGTGAACCACGGCCTCATCCACGGCGTGCTGTTCGACTCCGCCAACGCGATGGCAGCGGTGCTCATCTTTTTGCTGGTGGGCGGGAGCCGTCTGGCGTGGCGGCTCTTCCTGAACCATCCCATCGGCGAGCGGATGCGCGGCGTCCCTGTCAAGGACCCCAACCGCCCGGTGCTGATCGTCGGCGCGGGCGAGGCCGGTGCGTGGGCCATCAACGTCTGCAAGTCCAACGAAAGCTACGGCCACCCCGTCGCTGCCGTGGACGATGATCCCGCCAAGTTCGGCCAGACCATCCACGGCGTGCCGGTGAGGGGTACGCTGGAGCAGATCCCGCAGATCTGCGAAAAGTACAACATCCACAGCATCGTCATCGCCATCCCGACGCTGCGGGGCAGCAGGCTGAACCATGTCATCGACCTCTGTGTCTCCACCCACTGCGCGGTCCAGATCTTGAGCGACCCGCAGCTGGTGGGGGCCGGTGCGCCGCAGCAGGAGGCATTCCGCGAACTGAACACCGCCGACTTCCTCTCCCGTGAGGAGGTCACGCTGGACATCGAGAAGATCTCCGGCTACCTGACCGGCAAGACCGTCCTCGTCACAGGCGGCGGCGGGTCCATCGGCAGCGAGCTCTGCCGTCAGGTCATGCGGTTCCAGCCCGGCAAACTGCTCATCTTCGATATCTACGAGAACTGTGCCTACGAGCTGCTGATGGAGCTGCAGCAGAAGTACGGCCGGGATATCCCGGTCACGGTGCTCATCGGCTCCATCCGGGACAAAAAGCGCCTCGATGAAGTGTTCGAGACCTATCACCCCACCGTGGTCTTCCACGCAGCGGCCCACAAGCATGTGCCGCTGATGGAGGTCAGCCCGGCGGAGGCAGTCAAGAACAACGTCCTTGGCACCAAGAACCTGCTCACCAGTGCCAGTGAGCACGGGGTGGAGCGGTTCGTCCAGCTCTCCACCGATAAGGCCGTCAACCCCACCAGCGTCATGGGCTGCACCAAGCGCATCTGCGAAATGCTGATCCAGACCTTCGCGGGCAACACCGACATGAAGTGTGTGGCTGTCCGCTTCGGCAACGTGCTGGGCAGCCACGGCAGCGTTATCCCGCTGTTTGAGGCGCAGATCAAAAAGGGCGGCCCCGTCACCCTGACCGACCCCAACATCGAGCGCTACTTCATGACCATCCCGGAAGCGGCTCAGCTCGTGCTGCAGGCCGGTGCGCTGGCCGAGAGCGGCAGCATCTACGTCCTCGATATGGGCGAGCCGGTCAAGATCATGGATCTTGCCAAGCAGCTGATCCGCTTTTACGGCTATGAGCCGGGCGTGAACATGGAGATCAAGATCGTGGGCCTCCGCCCCGGCGAAAAGCTCTACGAAGAGCTGATGATGGACGAGGAGCAGGACAAGATGCGCCGCACCGAGCACAACAAGATCTTTGTGGCTCCGCCGCGCCAGATCGACCTTGCCGACTTCTACAGCCAATTGCAGACGCTGACCGCTGCGGCAGAACACAACGACGAGGGCGTGGTGAAGCAGCTGGCGGAGATGATCCCCACCTTCACCCCCACCCGCAGCAACCTCAGGACCTGAACCCGCACCGCACGGCGGTGACGCTATAAAATGAGAGGGAAGTATATTATGGAAAAGAAACCGTTTCTGACCGAAGAACAGGCGCAGGAGATCATTCAGGATGTTCCTACCCCGTTCCATGTCTACGATGAAAAGGGCATCCGCGAGAACGTCCGCCGCATCAATAAGGCCTTCAGCTGGAACAAGGGCTTCCGGGAGTATTTTGCCGTCAAGGCGCTGCCCAACCCCATCATCCTCCAGATTCTGAAGGAAGAGGGCTGCGGTGTGGACTGCTCCTCTCTGACCGAGCTGATGCTCAGCGAAGTCTGCGGTTTTACCGGCAGCGACATTATGTTCTCCTCCAACCAGACCCCCGTGGAGGACATGAAGAAAGCCTATGAGCTGGGCGCTTACATCAACCTCGATGACGCCACCATGGTGGACTTCCTTGACCGTGTGGCCGGTGTGCCGGAGAACATCTTCTGCCGCTACAATCCGGGCGGAACGTTCCAACTGGGTGCCAGCGAAGAAGGCTTTCAGGTCATGGACAAGCCCGGCGACGCCAAGTATGGCATGACCGAGGAGCAGATGGTCGACAGCTATAAGAAGCTGATGGCAAAGGGTGCCAAGAACTTTGGCATCCACGCCTTCCTTGCCTCCAACACCATCTCCGATGCCTATTATCCGGAGCTGGCGGGCATCCTGTTCCAACTGGCCGTCCGGGTCCAGAAGGCGACCGGTGCCCACATCTCCTACATCAACCTGTCCGGCGGCGTCGGCATCCCGTACCGCCCGGAGCAGACCGAAAACGACATCATGGCCATCGGCGAGGGCGTCCGCAAGAAGTTTGAGGAGATCCTCGTCCCCGCCGGGATGGGCGATGTGTCCATCTTCACCGAGATGGGCCGCTTCACCACCGGCCCCTACGGCGCACTGGTGGCAACGGCCATCCACGAGAAGCACATCTATAAGGAGTACATCGGTCTGGACGCCTGTGCAGCCAACCTGATGCGCCCGGCCATGTACGGCGCTTACCATCACATCACCGTGCTGGGCAAGGAGAACGCCCCCTGCGACCACAAGTATGACGTGGTCGGCGGCCTGTGCGAGAATAACGATAAGTTCGCCATCGACCGGATGCTTCCCAAGATCGACATCGGCGACCTGATCTACATCCACGACACCGGCGCTCACGGTTCGGCCATGGGCTATAACTACAACGGCAAGCTGCGCAGCGCCGAGGTCCTGCTCTGCGAGGACGGCTCCCACCGTCTCATCCGCCGCGCCGAGACCCCGCGCGACTACTTTGCAACGCTGGACTTCCTGCCCATGATGAAGCCCCTGTTTGAGGAGTACGACGACTAAACACGGACGAGGTGCGCTATGTTTTTCGGATTTCAATTGACCTGCGGCCTGATGATGGTATTCTACGGCTATTCGGTCATGAAGAACCCCCGTGTCTGGGGCGACCAAGGCCGACAGGCGGTCAAGGCGGAGAACTTTGCCGAATACTGCCGCCAGAACGGCATGTTCTTCCTGAAAGCGGGCTGCATCATGGCAGTCATTGCCGCGCTGGATGCACTGTTCACGCTGGACGCGGTGCTGTACGTTCTGCTGTACCTGTTCGGGCTGGCGTTCTCGTTCTCCCCGCTGGTCAAGTGGTGCCGGGAGCACGAGGGCTTCTCGTGGCCGTGGCCCCATGTGGAAAGCGAGAAAAAGCGGATCAAGAAGCTGCGAAAAGAACAAGAAGACCAGAAGAAGTGAACTTCTGGTGAAAAGCACCGCACACGATGTGAAAACCATCGCTGTGCGGTGCTTTTGCGTCTGCATAGAAAAGTTTCGTCTCTTGACAGAAGTTTCCACTGCCTCTATAATGAAAGAAGAAACGACCTTCGTACCGTATCATTCTGGAGGTAGAACAATGATGACTTTGACATATCCTGAAAATTATGCACTCCTTACCATGGAGGAAATGACGTATACCACAGGCGGCGATGCCGAAGGCGAAAACAAAGGCAGCTGGGTCCAGACGGCATTCAAAATCGGCATGGGTGCGCTGGCAGCAGTGGGCATCGTGAAAACCGTCGGGAGCGCCATCAGCAGCGGCTCGATCACCGGCCTGATGGCAACGGTGTGCGGCCTTGGCACGACTGTGCTGGGTTACCTGAACATTTCCAGCATCGGTGCCATCGCCGGCCAGATCCAGAAGGCCTATCCGGAGCAGTACCCGGAAGAGGGCACCACCCTCAACGGCACCCTGATCCGGGATTCGTCCCTTGTCTACTTCTCTTCGCCCATCGGCGCTCTGCTGGGCCTCGCCAATATCGGCATGGCCGCCGGTTATGTGTACTGCATGCTCAAATGAGCGGAAATAGATAATACAAAACGGGAGATGATGAGTTGAATCATCTCCCGTTTTCTGTTTGTCATTGAATTGGATAGCAGTTTTACAGAACTTTTTTTGCAAACAACTTGACTTTATAGCAGATGCAATGTTATGCTGGCAAAAGTTCCATATACAAAAAATCTCCTGCGGTCATTCGCTGCCGCACGAACGTATATGGAATTGACTCTGGATGGAAAGTGAGTAACAACGAGCAACAATGTTTGAACGATATGTAAAATATACGACGGCGCATGGGCAATGCGTCTGTGGTGATTCGCTTGAGCTTTTGAATGAACTGGATGATTACAGTGTCAATTTGGTTGTCACAAGCCCGCCTTTTGCACTCCAACGAAAAAAATCGTATGGAAATGAGAGCCAAGCGGAATATGTGAACTGGCTTTGTCAATTCGGGAAGCTTGTGTACCAGAAGTTGTCCGATGACGGCAGTTTCGTGATCGATATTGGCGGGGCATACGAAAAAGGGCAGCCCACTTACAGTCTGTATCAATTCCGTACGTTGATCAGATTGTGTGATGAAGTAGGGTTTCATTTGGCCCAGCCATTCTACTGGCACAATCCGAGCGCACTGCCAGCTCCAATCGAATGGGTGAATAAACGGAAAATGCGCGTAAAAACGTCTGTTAACACAGTTTGGTGGCTTTGCAAAACGCCGTTTTGCAAAGCCGACGTGACCCATGTGTTGACGCCTTATTCGGAGAGAATGCAAAAGCTGCTGGAAAATCCGGATGAATTTATTAAGGGTGAAAATGCGGAGCGGCCTTCAGGACATGTTGTAAATAAAAAATCGTGGGGCAGGAACAACGGCGGCGCAATCCCGCCAAACCTGCTTCAAATTCCGAACAGCGAAAGCAATAGCCAATATCTGCGCTACTGTAAAGCCTTGGGCCTGAAGGGACACCCGGCACGTTTTCCAGTGGCGCTGCCCGAATTCTTTATTAAAATGCTTACCACAGAAGATGATTTGGTCGTGGACATTTTTAGCGGCAGCAATACGACGGGTCAGGCAGCCGAATCCTTAAATCGAAATTGGCTTTCGTTTGAACTTTCGCAGGAATATGTTGCAGCTTCTTCGTTCCGGTTTTCTGAGACCGTGGAACAAGCAGAAGCAAATTTTAATCATCTTATGAAGGGTCAGAGCGTCAAATTGTAACTGGGGCTGCGTTGCACAGATGCTGGAATGTCGTTAATGCAGTGGAGAAAGCTTCATCTGCTGTAGTGGCCGCTACGATTGCGGCTTCTTCAAAGATGCGAGCCTGACTTAATTCGGCGACTTTGTCTGTTTCCTTTTGTTTGGCCCGGTCCGCTTTCTGACATGCTGCGGTATACGCTTTGTCGGCAGCTTTCTTTGCAGCGGGTACTGCTTCTTCCGCTGCCTCTCTTTTTTTGAGAGCATCCTTTTCGTTGGATGCTCTCTTTTCCTTTGCGCGCTCTAAGCCGCTTTCAGCCTTTTTCACCGCTTTTGTAGCTTCGGTAGCTTCGTGCCGCTTTCGAATTTTATCAAAATATGCCTTCTGCAGGGGAACATAGGGCTTGGTATCGATTACTGTCATCGGATCGATCGGAAAATCCATTCCTTCTTCGAAAATCAACGTTCCATGCGCTTCGATCGTAGCAAGCGGGATTTTCGGGTTGTTCAAGGAATCAAGAGTCTGCAATTGTTGCTCCCAAATTTGAAAGATGGGCTGCAACTGTTCATTGCCGACAACATAGATCTTCTTCAGATGGATCCTGTCGTAGATGGAAATGGACCACGGCACCGTTTTGTACTTTTCGATGATATCGTGATTCAGATGATGATTGGTCGTGATCCCACCGTTCCCCTTGGAAATATCCAACGATTTCATTTCCCATTCACAGCCGTTGATGTCGACACCGTCATTTCCTTCGCGGCCCGGAACAGCTTTCATATTCAGGTAAATTAGCTGCTGCAAAATTTCAGCACCGTTGTCCTGAAAGATATTCTCAATCCCAAATTCTTCGGCGACATCTTGTAAAGTTCCCAACTGCTTCCACAGAATATCGACTGTGGTTTTCTCTTTGACATATTCTGCGCTTTTGTAGGCCGGTATGGTATGCGCCATGTATAATGCCTCCTTATAATCCGTCAAATAATTCGGAGAGGGTAACACCGAGGCCATCGGCTATTTTCTTGATGTTGCGGATTGCGATATTCCGCTTTCCAGCTTCTACAGATGCAAAATAGGTCCGGTCCATTGATATTTTCAAAGCAAATTTTTCCTGACTTAATCCTGTTTTTGCACGCAGCTCTTTTATTCTGTGTCCCAGCGAAACAGCAATATCTTCACACATTGGAATTCACCTCACTGTGTTTTATTTTATGGGTTTGCAACAGATGAGGCAACGGAGTATAAGTAACAATTTGAGACCGCAGATACAGAGAAAACAGCGCGGCAAAAGTTGCAATCGAATATCGTACAGCGGAAAATAAAAAATCCCACACTGTGCCAGTCAGAACACAGTGTGGGATTTTTTGTTTGCATGGAGCGGGCAATGGGAATCGAACCCACCTCCTCAGCTTGGAAGGCTGATATACTAGCCGATGTACGATGCCCACAAATATTATAGGTGGTGTATTGAATTATGGCATTGAAATATCAGCGTATCCTGCTCAAGATCAGCGGCGAGGCCCTTGGCGGCGAGAAGGGCACCGGCTTTGATGAGCCGACCATGGACGCCATCTGCGGCGGCGTCAAGAAGGCACACGACCTCGGCGTGCAGATCGGCATCGTTGTGGGCGGCGGTAACTTCTGGCGCGGCCGCTCCAGCGGCAAGATGGAGCGTACCCTCGCCGACAAGATCGGGATGCTGGCGACCGTGATGAACGCGCTGGCTGTCTCCGACAAGCTGGAGCAGCTGGGCGTGCCCACCGAGGTGTTCACCTCCATCACGATGCCGCAGGTGGCCCCGGCCTTTACCCGCAAGGACGCACTGCGCGCCATGGAAGAGGGCAAGATCGCGGTCTTCGGCGGCGGCACGGGCAACCCCTTCTTCTCCACCGATACGGCCACTGCACTGCGCGCCGTGGAAGTCTCGGCGGACGTGATGTTCAAGGCGACGATGGTGGACGGCGTCTACGATAAGGATCCCCACAAGTACCCCGACGCCAAAAAGTACGATACCCTGACCTTCACCAAGGTTCTGGAAGATCAACTGGCCGTCATGGATGGCACCGCCGCCACCCTCTGCCGGGACAACAAGCTCCCGATTCTGGTCTTCGATCTGGCCGAACCGGACAACATCGCGAAGGCCGTGCAGGGCGAGAACGTCGGCACGCTGGTCTACGAGGGCTGAGCATAGCCCGCAGCCCATTACAATAGAATGAAACAGGCGGCACCCGCAGCCTGTGCAGAATAAGTACAAACAGGAGACAAGGACAATGAGCAGCAACACGAAGGCATTTGAAGAAAAGATGAAGAGCACGGTCGAGCATCTGAACCGTGAGCTGGCAGCCGTTCGCGCAGGCCGTGCGAATCCCGCCGTTCTGGACAAGGTGAGCGTGGATTACTACGGTGCCCCCACCCCGATCCAGCAGGTCGCATCCGTGGCCGTCAGCGAGGCCCGCACCCTGACCATCACCCCGTGGGACCGCACTCTGCTGCGCGCCATCAGCAAGGCCATTATGGCCAGCGATGTCGGCATCACCCCCATTGATGATGGCTCGACCATCCGCCTGAACTTCCCGGCTCCCACCGAGGAGCGCCGCAAGCAGCTGGCAAAGGAAGTCTCCAAGCTGGGTGAGGACGCCAAGGTGGCGACCCGCAACATCCGCCGCGAGGCCATGGATAAGGCCAAGGCCATGAAGAAGGCCGGTGAGCTGACCGAGGATACCCAGAAGACCATGGAAGAGGATGTCCAGAAGCTGACCGATAAGTATATCAAGATCATCGATGCAGCCGTTGAGGAAAAGCAGAAGGAGATCATGTCCGTCTGATCGCCGCGGCGAGTGGAACCCTTCAAAGTGCCGTGTGCTGGACGTAGTGCGCGGCACTTTTTGCCGACCGGCAGGGGAAAAGATCCTTTGCCGCAGATAGGAGAACAACAATGGAACATCCCAAAGAATTCGCCGAGGGCCTTTCCATCGGCATCATCATGGACGGCAACGGCCGCTGGGCCAAACAGCGCGGTCTGCCCCGCACGGCGGGCCACAAAAAGGGCGCAGCCGTTTTTCAGGATATCGCAAACTACTGCGATGAGCTGGGCGTGTCGTCGGTGTATTTCTACGCCTTCTCGACCGAAAATTGGAAGCGCCCCCTCGAAGAGGTCAACGCCATCATGAAGCTGTTCGGCGAGTATCTGCTGAAAGGCTTCAACTATAAGGACCGCAACATCCGCATGAAGTTCATCGGCGACCGCACGGCGCTGGACCCCAAGCTCCAGAAGCTGATGAACGAGCTGGAAGAGGACTCCGCGGGCAAGACCGGCATGACCCTGAACATCGCGGTCAACTACGGCGGCCGCCCGGAGATCGTCCGCGCCGCGCAGCAGCTGGCTGCCAAAGCGGCGGCAGGGGAGCTGAAGCCCGAAGACATCACCGAAGAGATGATGTCCGACGCCATGTACACCACCGGCCAGAAGGACCCGGACTTCATCCTGCGCCCCAGCGGAGAGAAGCGCCTGTCCAACTTCATGCTCTGGCAGGCGGCTTATTCGGAACTGGTGGAAATGGACGTTCTGTGGCCTGATTTCACCCGTGACGACCTCGATGCGGCCATCATGGAGTTCAATAAGCGCTCCCGCCGGTTCGGCGGCATCTAAACCGCCCCGGCAGACAAAACCAAGGAGAAACACTGTATGAAAACACGAATCATAACCGCAGTCGTGGGCATCCTCGTCCTCATCGGCGTACTGTTCACCTTCGACACGATGGTCTTCAACCTCGTGGTTGCGGCCATCACCCTCATCGCTATCCATGAGATCTACACGGCCCTCGGCTTTGACAAAAAGGATTGGCTGCTGTACGTAGTCACGGTGCCATACACTTTGCTCATCATGCTGTCCAGCTACTCGGTCTGCCGGGCGCTGGTCATGCCGGCTTCCTTTTTGCTCGTGCTGTTCTATGCCATCTACCTCGTGGTGCGCAACGGCACCGTCAGCTTTGCGAAAACCAGCGGCCTCGTGATGTTTTCGGGCATCGTGATCTTCTGCTTCTATTCGTTCGTCCGGCTGAAGGAATTGCTGCCTGTGGAAGAATACGGCTATGATGCGATCTTTTTCATCCTGCTGAGCCTCTGCTTCGCATGGGGCGGCGATACCTGCGCCTACTTCGCGGGCCGCGCCTTCGGCAAGCATAAGCTCTGCCCCGTGGTCAGCCCCAAAAAGACGGTGGAAGGTGCCATCGGCGGCGTGCTGGGCACGATGGTCTGCGGCGTGGTCGTCACGCTGGTCTACTCCATCGCAGCCGACCGGATGGAGGCGTTCACCCGCTCCAACATCGGCGTCTCGATGTACGTTGTCATTGCGCTGCTGGCCTGTGTGGCGGCGGTACTTGGCATTTACGGAGACCTGTTCGCCAGCGTCGTCAAGCGCCAGTGCGGCATCAAGGATTACGGCACCATTTTCCCCGGCCACGGCGGCATTCTGGATCGTTTTGACAGCGTGATGTTCATCGCGCCCTTCGTCACCATGGTCATCATTGCCGTCTTCTATCGCTGATTCGCTCATTTTAGGAGGAAACACGATGTCTAAAAAAATTACGCTTCTGGGCTCCACCGGTTCCATCGGCACGCAGAGTCTGGATGTCATCCGCGCACAGGGCTATGAGGTCTTCGGTCTGTCGGCCCACAGTCATGTGGATAAGATTCTGGAGCAGATCGAGGAATTTCACCCGAAATACGTCTGTATGACGAACCCCGATGCCGCCGCCAAGCTGGATGCCGCGCTGGCGGGCCGCGCCAATGCGCCCAAGCTGCTGACCGGCCCGGAGGGCCTGAAGGAACTGGCAGCCATGGATGGCCCGGATGTAGTGCTGAACAGTGTGGTGGGCATCGCCGGTCTGGGGGCCAGCCTGACCGCCATCGAGAGCGGCCACGACCTCGCCCTTGCCAACAAGGAGAGCCTTGTCACCGGCGGCCATCTGGTCACACAGGCGGTGGAAAAGCACGGCGTCAAGCTGCTGCCCGTGGACAGCGAGCACTCCGCCATCTTCCAGTGCTTGCAGGATAAGGAGAGCGCCAAGAGCCTGACCAAGATCCTGCTCACCGCATCCGGCGGCCCCTTCTTCGGGATGAAGACCGAGGAGCTGCGGGGCAAGACCAAGGCCGACGCCCTGAAGCACCCCAACTGGAACATGGGTGCGAAGATCACCATCGACTCCGCCACCCTGATGAACAAGGGTCTGGAACTGATCGAAGCCGTCTGGCTGTTCGGTCTGCCCCCGGAGAAGATCCAGATCGTCGTCCAGCGCCAGAGCATCGTCCACTCTGCCGTCCAGTACAGCGACAACTCCATCATTGCGCAGCTGGGCGTGCCCGATATGCGCATCCCCATCCAGTACGCGCTGACCTACCCGGCCCGTGTGCCGGGCGTGGTGCCGGAGCTGGATTTCACCACCCTCAAGATGCTGACCTTCGATGTGGCAGACGAAGAGACCTTCCGCTGCCTTGCGGCCTGCAAAAAGGCCATCAAGAAGGGCGGCCTTGGCCCCTGCGCCGCCAATGGCGCCAACGAAGAAGCCGTCAAGCTCTTCCTCGAAGACAAGATCGGTTTCCTCGACATCGGCCGCTTGGTGGAAGCCGTCGTGGACAGCGACAGCTTCGGCGGCAGCTACACGCTGGCCGACGTGTATGAGTGCGACAAGATGGCCCGCGCCTTCGTGCGCAGCCACCTGTAAGCATATCCGGCGTACTATATAAATTTTTGGAGAAGCTATGTCTTTTATCATTACCCTTTTGGCTGCGGTGTTTGTGTTCAGCGCGGTGATCGCCATCCATGAATTCGGCCACTTTGCGGTGGCCAAACTCTGTGGAGTGCAGGTCAACGAGTTTTCCATCGGCATGGGGCCGGTGCTGCTCAAAAAGATGCACCACGGCACCCAGTACAGCCTCCGGGCCCTGCCGGTGGGCGGTTTCGTCGCGCTGGAAGGGGAGGAGAGCCCGGAAAGCCAACAGGCCGAAAGAGAGGAACGCTCGGATCTGGAAGAGCGGCCTCTCAGCCAGCGCTCTGGCGCGGACAGCTCCCCTAACGGGGGAGCCTTAAATGGGAAGGAACTTTCCCAGCCCACCGGCAAGCCCCTCAACGAGGCTCCGGTCTGGCAGCGGGCGCTCATCATGGCAGCGGGTGCCTGTATGAACTTCCTGCTGGGTTTTGTAGTCATGGCGATCCTGCTTGCGGCGCAGAACGAGCCCATCACCAGCCGGGTCATCTACGCCGTCGAGGACGGCGCGCTCTGCGGCCAGACGGGTCTGGAAGCGGGGGACAAGGTACTGGCCGTCAACGGCCGCCGCTGCTTTGTGGCCAACGATATGCTCTATGAGCTGATGCGCACCGAGGATTACTCCGCCAGCTTCACCGTCCTGCGGGACGGCAAAAAGGTGGAGCTGCCCCGCGTGCAGTTCGACACATGGCAGGACGAGGACGGCGAGACCCACATGAGCCTCGGTTTTACGGTTTACGGCATCAAAAAAACGCCGATCAACGTGATAAAAGAGGCGTGGAACAGCGTGCTCTATTATGGGCGCATCATCTTCACCTCGCTGATGGACCTGCTGCGCGGGCGGGAGAGCATCAACGACCTGTCCGGCCCGGTGGGCATCGTGACGGCCATCGGTCAGGCGGCCAGCTACGGCTGGCAGGACCTGCTGGAACTGCTCGTGCTCATCACGGTCAACCTTGGCATCTTCAATCTGCTGCCCTTCCCGGCGCTGGATGGCGGCAAGGTGGTGTTCCTGCTCATCGAGGGCGTCACGGGCCATGCCGTGCCCGAAAAGATCCAGAGCGGTCTGACGTTGGCGGCGTTCGCCCTCCTTTTCGCCCTGATGATCTTTGCAACGTACAATGATATCGTCCGGCTCGTGACCGGTGCGATCTAAAGAAAGGAAAAATGACCATGCGGCAGCTGAAACGAGAAGTAAAAATCGGCAACGTGACCATCGGCGGCAACAACCCCATCGCGGTGCAGACCATGCTGAATGTCCCGGTGGAGGACATCGAGGGCAATGTGGCACAGGCCAAGCGGTGCGAGGCGGCGGGCTGCCAGATCCTGCGTGTGACCTGCCCCAGCGCAGCGGACGCCAAGTGCATCGAGGCCGTCAAGAACGCGGTGAACATCCCCATCGTGGCGGATATCCACTTCGATTACAAGGCCGCGCTGGCGTGCGCTGATGTGGGCGTGGATAAGATCCGCATCAACCCCGGCAACATCGGCGATGACGACCGCGTGAAGGCCGTGGTTCAGGCGTGCCAGCAGAAGAATATCCCCATCCGCATCGGCGTCAACGGCGGCAGTCTGGAAAAACACATCCTCGCCAAGTACGGTGCCCCCGTCCCCGAAGCCATGGTGGAGAGCGCGCTGTACCATGTCCGTCTGCTGGAAAAGTTCGATTTCAACAACATCGTCATCTCCATCAAAAACTCCAACGTGCCCCGCATGATGGAGGCCTACCGCCAGCTCAGCGCTGTCACCGACTACCCGCTGCATGTGGGCGTCACCGAGGCGGGCACCTATCAGATGGGTCTGCTCAAGTCCGGCATGGGCATCGGCGGGATGCTGCTGGAAGGCATCGGCGACACCATCCGTGTTTCGCTGGCGGCTGAGCCGGAGAAGGAAGTGGAAGCGGGCTACAACATCCTGCGCGCTGTGGGCTTCCCGGTCGCCGGCCCGGAGGTCATCACCTGCCCGACCTGCGGCCGCACCCAGTACCCCTGCACCGAGATCGCCAACGAGGTGGAAAAGCGGCTGCAGGGCTACAAAAAGTCCATCAAGGTCGCCGTCATGGGCTGCGTTGTCAACGGCCCCGGTGAGGCCCGCGAAGCTGACATCGGCATTGCCGGCGGCAAAGGGGAGGCCGTCCTGTTCATCCACGGCGAGCCTATCAAGAAGCTGACCGGCGATCATATCCTCGATCAGTTCATGGATGAGATCTACAAGATCTGACGGAGAGGTTCTATTACGAGGGTTCCCACGTCTTCAAGACGGAGGACCTCGGCTAAATTGCAGACGGCTGCTGCCCGTTTCATACCGAGACGGAGCACAGCCGTTTTTCGAGTAAAAAAGGAGTACCATTGTGACACCACTCGTATCCCAGCTATGGCCGCAGTTCATGGCGGACCCGGACTTTGCGTCCTGTTTTGGGCGCGTCGTTGTCGAGCACGCCCAGATGCTGCGGCAGGAGCGGCAGGTCATCTTTACCCTGCGCAGTGCCGCCCCGCTGGACAAGGGGCTGTGTGCGCGGCTTCTGGCTTCGCTCCAGCCCGATTATGAGGGCTTTGAACTGCGCATCCAGAACCTGTTCGGCTACGCGACGCTGGACGAAGCCGCCCTGCGGGAGCTGATGGAGGAGATGAAGCGGGACGGTGTGCCCATCAACGGCTTTCTGGATCGCTGCACCATCCAGATCACCGGCCAGAACATCACCATCGGCGTCTGCCACGGCACCAAGTTTTTGCAGGAGATGGAGTTCGAGCGGCTGCTGGCCGAGCGGGTCGCGGCCCACACCGGCGTCAAACCCAAGGTGACCCTGCAAAGCGCGGTGGGCGAGGCCGAACAGCGCCAGATGGAAGAGAAATTGGAGCGGAAGATCGCGCCGCCGGTGGTCAAGTTCGAGAAGAAGAACACGGCCCCGTCCATCAAGGTGGAGGGCCTCGATCTGACCGACAAGCCCGTGACCATCTTCCACGGCAAGATGTTCACCCCCAAGAACCTGACGCCCCTGAAGGACCTCGGCGGCGAGGGCGGCAAGTGCATGATCTGGGGCGATGTCTTCTTCACCGAGGTCAAGGGCAACTACCGCAAGATCTATACCGTTTCCATCACCGATTACACCGGCTCCATCAACCTGAAGATCCGGGCGCAGGAAGGGGAGGACTGCTCCAAGTGGGAGTCCATCTCCAAGGGCACCACCGTCATCGTCCGGGGCGACTGCTCCTACGACAAATACGAGCATGACTACATCGTCTACCCCTACGATGTCCTCTTCGTCGAGCGCAAGAAGCGGGAAGACCATGCCCCGGTCAAGCGGGTGGAGCTGCATCTGCATACCAAGCTGTCCAGCATGGACGCCTTCTGCGACCCCGGCGGGATCGTCCGGCTGGCGCACCGGATGGGCCACCCGGCCATTGCCATCACCGACCACGGTGTCTGCCAAGGCTACCCTGAAGCCATGCTGGCGGCGGATGACATCCGCAAGAGCGATCCGGATTTCAAGCTCATCTACGGCTGCGAAGCCTACTTCGTGGACGATATGATCCCCTGCGTCTACGGTGTGCAGGATGCCCCGCTGAACGGCGAGTTCTGCGTCTTTGACACCGAGACCACCGGCCTTGACCCCAACGTGGAGTATCTGACCGAGATTGGCGGCGTCATCGTGAAAAACGGCGAAGTCGTGGAGGAATTTGACACTTTTGTCAAACCCGGCAAGCCCATCACCCCCAAGATCACCGAGCTGACCGGCATCACCAACGAGATGGTCGCCGACGCCCCCGGTGAGGCCGAAGCGCTGCAAGCCTTCCTCAACTTTGCGGCCGGGCGGATCCTCGTGGCCCACAACGCCCACTCCTTCGATATCCGCTTCCTCCGTATTGCGGCCAAGCGGAGCGGCATCAAGTTCGAGCCAACGTATATCGACACCCTGACCATGGCGCAGGCGATGTACCCCGGCCTCCACAACTACAAGCAGGGCACCATCAACAAGCACTTGGAGCTGCCCGCCTACGAGGCTCACCGCGCCTGTGAGGATGCCGGTGCGCTGGGGCGCATTTTCTGCGTCATGCTGAAGGATCTGGAGGAAAAGCAGGTCACTGCGGTCAGCGGCATCAACACCGGCCTTGGCGGCAACCGCGAGGTGCTGAAAAAGAAATATTACCACCTCATCATCCTTGTCAAGAATCAGATGGGCCTGAAAAACCTGTACAAGATCGTCAGCGAGGCCCACGTCAACTACTTCTTCAAAAAGCCCCGCGTGCCCCGCAGCTTGCTCAACAAGTACCGCGACGGCCTGATTTTGACCTCCGCCTGTGAGGCGGGCGAACTCTACCGCGCCATCGTGGAAGGACGTTCCTACGAGGAATTGAAGAAGATCGCCGCCTATTACGACGTGCTGGAGATCCAGCCGCTTGGCAACAACGCCTATATGGTGCGCGAGGGCAAGGTGGACAGCGAAGAGGTCATCAAGGACTTCAACCGCACGGTCATCCAACTGGGCGAAGACCTCCACAAGCCGGTCATCGCCACGGGCGACGTCCATTTCACCGAGCCGGAGGACGCCCTCTACCGCGCGGTCCTTCAGGCGGGCAACGGTTTCAAGGATGCCGACAACCAGCCGCCGCTGTTCTACCGCACCACCGAGGATATGCTGAACCAGTTCAGCTATCTCCCCAAAGAAAAAGCCTATGAGATCGTTGTGACAAACCCGCGCAAGATCGCGGCGTCCATCGACAACAACGTCCGCGCCATCCCGCGGGGCACCTACCCGCCCAGCATTGAGGGCGCAGAGCAGCAATTGCGCGATGCCACGTGGGAACACGCCAAGCGCGACTATGGCGACCCGCTGCCGGAGATCGTGGAGAAACGCTTGCAAAAAGAGCTGGACTCCATCTGCGGCCACGGCTACGCGGTTCTGTATGTCATCGCGGTCAAGCTAGTGGCCTACTCCAACGCGGGCGGCTATCAGGTGGGCAGCCGTGGCTCAGTCGGCTCATCGGCTGTGGCCCACTTCTCCGGCATCTCGGAAGTCAACAGTCTGCCGCCCCACTACCGCTGCCCCAAGTGCAAATACAGCGAGTTCATCACCGACGGCAGCGTGGACGACGGCTTCGACCTGCCCGATAAAAACTGCCCCCACTGCGGCACCCGGATGCTGGTGGACGGCCACGATATCCCCTTCGAGACCTTCCTCGGCTTCTACGGCGATAAGGAACCCGATATCGACCTGAACTTCTCCGGCGAGTATCAGTCCAACGTCCATCGCTACACCGAGGAACTCTTCGGCAAAGCGAACGTCTTCAAAGCGGGCACGGTGTCCGGTATTCAGGACAAAACGGCCTATGGCTACGTGAAAAAATATCTGGAAGAGCGGGGAAGGACCGTCAACCACGCTGAGGAGAACCGCCTGACGCTGGGCTGCACCGGCGTTAAGCGCACCACCGGCCAGCATCCCGGCGGCATGGTCGTCGTGCCCGACACCTACGAGATCTACGATTTCTGCCCCATCCAGCATCCGGCGGACGATGTGGCGGGCGGTCTGCTGACCACCCACTTCGAATTCAAATATCTCCACGACACCCTGCTCAAGCTGGATGAGCTGGGCCACGATATGCCCACCTTCTACAAGTATTTCGAGGAGTACACCGGCATCCCCATCGACTCCATCCCCATGAACGACCCCAAGGTGTACAGTCTGCTGACCAGCCCGGAAGCGCTGGGCGTGACGCCGGAACAGATCGACAGCCAGACCGGCACCTTCGGCATCCCGGAAATGGGCACGAACTTTGTGCGCGGAATGCTGGTGGAGGCGCGGCCCAAGAATTTCTCCGAGCTGATCCAGATCTCCGGCCTGTCTCACGGCACCGACGTCTGGACCAACAACGCCGATGAACTCATCCGGAACGGAACCTGCACCATTGCGGAGGTCATCGGCTGCCGTGACAGCATCATGCTTTACCTGCTCCGCAAGGGTCTGGAACCGAAGATGGCCTTCGATATCATGGAGGCCGTCCGTAAAGGTAAGGTGGCAAAGGGCGGCTTCAAGCCCGGCTGGGAGGAAGCCATGCGGGAGCACGAGGTCCCGGACTGGTATATTGAATCCTGCCGAAAGATCAAGTATATGTTCCCCAAGGCCCACGCCGTCGCCTACCTGATGTCGGCCATTCGGTTGATGTGGTTCAAAATTTATCGTCCCCAAGCGTTTTATGCGGTGTACTTCACCGTCCGCGGTGACGATATCGACTATGAGGCCGCCGTAGGCGGCGCTGCCGTTGCCCGCGCCCACATGAACGAGGTCAAGCGCCGCCTGAAAGAGGAAAAGAACGCCAAGGACGAAGACGTTCTGGTCTCGCTCCAGCTGGTCAACGAGATGCTGGTGCGGGGCTACGAATTCCTGCCCATCGAGCTGGGCAAGAGCCGCGGCTCCAGTTATATCGTGGAGGACGGCAAGGTGCGGCTGCCCTTCTCGTCCCTGAAGGGCCTTGGCGGTGCCGCTGCCGATGCGCTGGAAAAGGCCACCCTCAACGGGCAGGAGTACCTCTCCATCGAGGAGCTTCAGCAAGCCTCCGGCGTCAGCAACGCCATCCTTGACCGTCTGCGCCAAGTCGGCGCCCTCGGCGACCTGCCGGAGAGCAGTCAGGTGAGTTTCTTCTAAAAACGCTTGACACCATACGTGACACCATATATAATGGAGGCAGGAAATCGAGATGTCAAAATGGGATAAGTTGCTTGCAAGAATCTGCGCGTTATCGAAGGATCTTCGATTTGAAGAACTTCGCAAGGTGCTGGAAAGCTATGGCTACGAAATGACTGCACCCCGAAGCGGGAGCAGCCATTATACGTTCCGAAAAGCGGGGTGTATGCCCATTACGATTCCCAAGCATGAACCAATCAAAAAGGTTTATGTAGAAATGGTGCGGCAAATTGTAGAGAGTGAGGCGAAGAACGATGAAGACGCTGAATGAATATCTGAAAATGCCTTATCGGATGGAAGTTGTGGAAGACCCGGAGGAGGGAGGATTTGTGGTCTCTTATCCAGACCTGCCGGGCTGTATCACCTGCGGTGAGACCATGGAATCTGCGATTGCAAACGCAAAGGATGCCCAAAAAGCTTGGTTGGAAGCGGCTTTGGAGGATGGTATCAAAATCCCGGAGCCGGACAGCCTTTCGGATTATTCCGGGCAGTTCAAGCTCCGCCTTCCCCGCAGTCTGCATCGTTCTCTTGCAGAGCATTCCCAAAGAGAAGGGATCAGTATGAATCAGTATTGTGTTTATCTTCTGGCGAAGAATGATGCGATTTATGCAAAGTAAAATTTAAGACGCAAAACAACAAGGCCCCCTGCATCAACGATCCGATGCAGGGGGCCTTGGTCATTCTTGATTGCAGGTCAGGGGAGTGCTTACTCCACGCTGATCATATAATAATACACGGGCTGGCCGCCGCGGATGTGGCTGACCTCGACGTGGTTCGGGCACTTTGCCTTGACGATCTCGGTCACCTTCTCGGCGTCCTCGTCGGAGACATCGCAGCCGGAGATGATGGTCACAAAGCTGGAGTCCTTCTTGCACATGCTGCGGGCCAGACGGTAGGTGGCCTTGATCAGGTCGTTGGAGGTGGCGACGATCTTGCCGTTCTCCAGCGCCATGATCTCGCCCTTCTTGATCCGCTTGCCGTCGAACTCGCTGTCGCGGGCGGCGTAGGTGATCAGGCCGGTGGAGACCTTGTCAGCGGCCGCCATCATGTTGATGGTGTTGGTCTCGACGTTGGCGGAGGGGTCGAAGTTCAGCAGGGCGGTGATGCCCATGGGCACCGTGCGGGTGGGCAGGACGACCACCTGACGGTCGGCCAGCTTCTGTGCCTGTTCCGCAGCCATGATGATGTTCTTGTTGTTGGGCAGAACGAAGACGGTCTTAGCCGGGACGCTTTGGACCGCAGCGAGGATGTCCTCGGTGGCGGGGTTCATGGTCTGGCCGCCGGAGACCACAGCGTCGGCTGCCAGATCCGTGAAGACAGCCTTCAGGCC
>PPYF01660390.1_pt1 | contig 30714 bp, 18 predicted proteins | sample 1559871 | NCBI WGS metagenome assembly PPYF01 (sample SAMN08240021, study PRJNA423297) | Human gut metagenome, whole genome shotgun sequencing project.
GGTAGGCCTTGATGTAGGTATAGCCCTTGGCGTTGGTTTCGGCAGTGAAGTACCAATTTTGACTATCGGACATGAAGCCTCCTAATACTCTATATTTATATGGTATGGATCATTTTATCATGAATTTAAAAGCCTGGCTTCCAGAGACATTGAAAACCAGGCTTTAAGAAGCGAAGAATAGCCAATGATGCTGATCAATATAAATATGGATCAGCTATCCGGGAGTTCAGGATACCCCTCGAAGCGCCGGTCAACATTTATAAACAGGCCGATAACCTGTCGATAACGGCATCAATTGTTCGTCGCTTGCGCCCGATTGACCCAAATACGCCTTTTCTCTCATTTGCCGTATTTTGGCCGCAGGTTTTTGCTGTTAACTTGTAAAACATCGAACGATAGAGGCGCGGACGCGAGGAGCCTCGGGCGAGCCGGCAGGCCGGCAGCGACCCCGAGGGGAGGCAGATCCGCCGAATTCGCCGGCATCCTCAGCCTGGGGGACGGCGGATGGGCCTGCGGGAGATACCCGCCGGACTGTCTGCCTGCAAAATTGACGAAATTGATTGATTTTCGTGAATTTGTGAGCAGTTGCGCTATCTTGACCGGTCAAAGCAGCGTGCACTCTGCCGGCACGTTGTTTTTTGCGCCAGCAGAGATAACGCTCTTTGCTGGCGCTTCTTTTATGAATTTGAGGCTGTCGGCGAGGAGCGCTGAACGTGCAGCAGGACAGGTTGCCTGCTCTTGAGATCGATACTGCGATTTTCAATCCGTTTCAAGCGCCCGCGGATCTCAGGAGTGACCGCACCGCTTCGCCCCTACAATTCCACCCTGCAACCCCAACTACGCACGGTATTCAGCATGTCTCATCCGACAATTCGCGGCTCACTGGTCGCACTTATCACACCTTTCAATGAAGACGGTTCCGTCAATTTCGACAAGCTCGGCGAACTCATTGACTTTCATCTGGCCAACTGCACCGATGCTCTGGTGATCCTCGGCACAACCGGCGAATCTTCAACGATGTCTCACGAAGAAGACAACGCTGTCTGCGAATATACCGTCAAGCGCGTGGCGGGCCGCATTCCCGTTATTGCCGGATCGGGCTCCAACTCTACGCAGACGATGCTCGAAAAGTCGCTCTCCTATGAACGTCTGGGCGCTGACGGTCTGCTCCTCATTACCCCCTATTACAACAAGACCAACGAAGAAGGGATGTACCTTCACTTCAAGACCGTTGCCGACGCCGTGAAGATTCCCTGCATTCTATACAACGTGCCCGGCCGCACGGGCTGCTCCATATCAGTGCCCAATGTCGCACGCCTCTCGCAGCACCCCAACATTGTGGGCATCAAGGAAGCGAGCGGCAATATGTCTTATGCGGCCAAGGTCGCAAAGTACCTCTCGGACGATTTCGCCATGTATTCGGGCAACGACGACATGATTGTGCCGCTCCTTTCCATCGGTGCCTCGGGCGTCATTTCGGTGCTGGCCAACATCGCTCCGAAGGAGACGCATCAGATGGTTTTCGATTATCTTGAAGGCCGCACGGACGACGCACGACGCGCGCAGATTGAACTTCTCGATGTGATCAACGATCTCTTCATTGAAGTGAATCCGGTTCCTGTCAAGGAGGCTATGAATCTCCTCGGCATGGATGTCGGCGGCTACCGTCTCCCGCTCACGCATATGACTCAAGCCCACCGCGAAACGCTGCGTTCGTCGCTCGCTGCCGCGGGCTTTCTGAAGTAAGGAACTCTTCGCTATGAGAATCGCTCTCATCGGTATGGGCCGCATGGGCCGCATGATCCGAGACTGCGCCGCAGACCGCGGCATCGAAGTTGCGGCCGAATTCAATACGGCAACGATCGCTCAGCTCGCCCAGTGCGACCGTATGGATGCTGTCATTGATTTTTCCGCTCCGGCGTCGCTGCCGGCACTGGCGGCCTATGTGCAGCGCACCGGAACGCCCCTCGTTTCCGGCACCACCGGCTATTGCGACGAAGAAGCTGCCCGCGTCAATGCGTTGGGCAGCTACGCGCCCGTAGCGGTGAGCGCCAACTTCTCCATCGGCGTTGCGGTCTTAAAGCACCTCGCTGCAGAGGCTGCCGCCCTGCTGCCGGACTTCGACATTGAGATCATCGAAACCCACCACCGCATGAAAAAGGATGCGCCGAGCGGCACGGCGAAGCTCCTCCTTTCAGCCGTCAACCCCGACGGCACCCATCCGACGGTCTTCGGCCGCGAAGGATTCGCACCCCGCACAGCCGATGAAATCGGTGTCCACGCTGTCCGCGGCGGCACCGTGGCGGGAGTGCATACCGTGTCCTTCTTCGGCGACGAAGAAGAGCTCTCACTCACCCACCGCGCGGAATCCCGCCGGATCTTTGCAATTGGCGCGCTTAAAACCGCCGAAAAGCTCAAGGATGCCCCCGTGGGTCTGCACACCCTTGACGAACTGCTTTTCGCTCGCCGCTGAGTGCTGCACTTCAACTTTCTAACACTGGGGATTGAATCACCATGATGAACGCACAGGAAATCATTCACTACATCGCCACGGCTGAAAAGAAGACGCCCGTGAAGATCACGCTTCGCGAGAAAGCCGGCGAAGCCCCGATCAGCTTCGGTTCGGCAAAGGTCTTCGGCGTCGGCGACAAAGTGATTTTCGGCGACTGGAAGGAACTCGGTCCGATTCTTGAAGCCAACCGCAGCAAGATCGACGATATGGTCATCGAAAACGACTGCCGCAACTCCGCCATTCCGCTTCTTGACCTCAAAGGCATCAACGCCCGCATTGAACCCGGCGCAGTAATTCGCGATCAGGTGACGATCGGCGACGGCGCAGTGGTCATGATGGGCGCCATTATCAACATCGGCGCGGTGATCGGCGAAGGCACCATGATCGATATGGGCGTTGTGATGGGCGGCCGCGCCACGGTCGGACGCCGCTGCCACATTGGGGCAGGCACGGTGCTCGCCGGCGTTGTTGAACCCGCTTCCGCGCAGCCCGTCATCATCGATGACGATGTGTTTATCGGCGCCAATGCCGTCGTGATTGAAGGCATCCATGTGGGCGAAGGCGCCGTCGTCGCCGCTGGCAGCGTCGTCATTGAAGATGTTCCGGCCGGTGCCGTTGTGGCAGGAGTGCCTGCCCGAATCATCAAGGCGCACAAGGACGCCGGCACTTCCACCAAGACCGCTTTGGAAAGTGCTTTGCGTCAGCTCTGATCCGTCAAGGCAGTGAGGGATGACCCCCATTCCTTACGGCCATCAGTAAAACAGCCGCATGTGAGCTTTCCTCATTGCGGCTGTTGCTTTTTTTATATTCTGAATTTTTGGCTCACTTCAATTATTAATGTTTTCAATAAGAAAACAATATATTGAGCATTGACGAAGCTCGCTCAAATTGGGGATTCCATTCACAGGACGGGTAATTTCATCTACTATATTTACAAATTAAAGAAGTAGACTTACTCTTTCATCGAATTGTCGGTAAAGAAACATAATAAGTAAGGGCCGCAGCAGATGCTAACCCCCCCCCCCCGCTCCGTCGATCTCACCTGACATCGCAGCTCTTTCAGCCGCCTATCATATTTCAGCGGCCGGCTATGTTGATTTAGCAGCCGTTAACCGCCGCGCAGTTCTTTTGCGCACGACGCCGTTCTTTCAAACGCTTTCCAATGAGGAAGTCCGCACAAGCCGTTTGACTGAAGGCTCTCAACTCAACCCGCCTCTCGTCGGCACAACGACGAAGGAGATTCGCCATGCTGGCGGCCTTTCTGGGATTGCGTGAAGGAGCCGGCGCCACGGTATGCTGCGCCTCGGCGGCCCGCGAAGCCAGTCTTTACCGTCAGCCCGTGCTCGCGATAGACGGCCGGCATTCGGACGCTGGTCTCAGCAGTCTCTTTAATCGTACCGACGGCGATGGTGAAGATTGGCTTGGTGCGCTTCGCGGCGGCCGCAAAGCCCTGTCTGCTTTATGGCAGTACAGCGAGAATCTGTATTTTCTGCCGCTCAACCCTCCAGAACCCCAGACCGCACCGCTTACGGGCCCGGAAATCGCCAGAGTACTGTTAGAGACACAGCGTTTCGGATTCTGCGACGTGATGATTGACGCGGGGGCGAGCTCATCAGCGACCGCTTCTTTATGGCGCAAATGTGCCGATATCGTCGTTACGGTAACTGAAGCTGATCACAATTCACTGCTTCGTCTCAGCAGAACGCCTCTGGAAGACAACGATGTTCTCCTGCTCAACAAAATTGAGCCTGAGAGCACCGTCATGCGTGAAATCATCACCTATCTCTCCACAGAAAAGCGATTTCAGCCTCACCTTGCGCCCATGCGCATCCTTTGGGATGAAGCCGCTGCGAGGGCCGGTATTTATCGCTCGCCTGTTGCTGAGGCTGCTCCTTTTTCACAAAGCGGACAGGCGCTCGGAGCCTTTGCGACGTGGCTGAGACTGCGCGCAGCCGGGAGATGCCAATCATGATTGCGTCATCTCTGCGCCATTCCATCCGTACACTCCGCCGCCGTACCTCCAGCTCAGTGTCTTTGGCGATAAACGGCCTCTTTTTGCTGCTTGCATGGACATTTCTGCCGTTGGAAAACGCCCAGTGGCACGCGGTAATGTCGCGCCGTGCAGTGCTCTATCCTCAAATCGACTTTAAGCGCCTTAAGCCCCTCGAGGGACTGCGCATGTTTGTGCAGAGCGTTTATCTCCTTTTTTTCTATATCACTGACGAACCGCTCGTAAGCAGCCGCTTGGATCAGGACCATGCCGCTCACGACAGCCTTCTGCGACGAGCCGGCGCCGCCCTGCGAAATGCAGGGCTCTCGCTTCGCGGTTTTATCGCTGCAAAAGGCGAAGCGCTCACAGAGGCCTTTACCTCACGCATTGCCTCCTGGCACCAGACCAGAACCCAGACGGCTCAGAACAAATCTTTTCGAAGGGAATGGCTCGCCGCAGCCTTTTTTACCCTGATTGCTGCGACGCTCGGGTGGCTCTGCATCACGCAGCCGCTCGACCTCTGGAACCAGACGATCTTCTTGATGGCAACGGTTTCAATTGCACTCTTTGTGCGTCATATCCGGTCGCACTTTACATTCCTGCTGTTAATCGTTCTCTCAACACTTGTTTCCGCACGATACATGTGGTGGCGCTGGACCCAGACACTCAATCTGGATTCGACGGCAGGCACCGTCTGCTCGATCCTTCTGGTTTTGGCCGAAACCTATGCCTTCGTGGTGATGCTGCTCGGCTACTTCCAAACCTTCTGGGTGCTGGATCGTCCGCCCGTTCCTATGCCGGCGAAATTGTCAGCATGGCCTCATGTGGACATTTGCATCCCGACCTACAACGAACCGCTTGAAATCGTCAAGACCACTGTCTATGGTGCTCTTTCGATGGACTGGCCGACGGACAAACTCCATATCTGGATTCTTGACGACGGCAGCCGCCCTGAATTTCGCGCCTTCGCCGAAGCTTCCGGCGTCGGCTACATCGAGCGTGAGAAGCACGACCATGCCAAAGCCGGCAACATCAACCATGCTCTCGGGCTGATGCACGGGGAATTTGTTGCCATTTTCGACTGCGACCATGTCCCCGTACGCAGCTTCCTGCAGATGACTGTCGGCTGGCTTGTACGCGATCCGAGAATTGCACTCGTCCAAACGCCGCACCACTTTTATTCGCAGGATCCTTTCGAACGCAATCTTGGCCTTTCGTCAGCCGTGCCGGTTGAAAACGCGCTTTTTCATGACTTTATTCAGAAAGGCAACGACACTTGGAACGCCACGATGTTCTGCGGCTCCTGCGCCGTCATTCGCCGCAGCGCGCTTGATGAAATCGGCGGCATTGCCGTCGAAACGGTCACGGAAGACGCACATACCTCTCTGCGCCTCAATCGCCGGGGCTGGTCCTCAGCATTCATCGGCATCCCGCTGGCTGCAGGCTTGTCCACAGAAACGCTCGCTGCTCACATCGGACAGCGTATCCGGTGGGCGCGCGGCATGATCCAAATCTTCCGCATCGACAATCCGCTTTTCGGCAGGGGCTTGTCGTTCGGTCAGCGGATGTGTTTTCTCAACGCGATGATTCACTTCCTGCACGGACTGCCGCGCATCATCTTTCTGCTCGCGCCGCTGCCTTACCTCTTTTTTCACGTTTATGTCATCGAGGCGTCTGCAGCGGCCATCTTCGTCTATGTACTGCCGCACATGATTCACTCCATCATTACGAGCAGCATCATCGAACGCGGTCACCGGAGTCCGTTTCTAGGCGCTGTTTATGAAGCCGTACTTTCCTGGTACATCCTGCTGCCCACGACAGTGGCGCTTTTTGCTCCCAATTACGGCAAATTCAATGTGACTTCGAAGGGCGGCACAGTTAAGGAAAACTACGTCGACTGGAACATCATCAAGCCGTACTGCATTCTTATTGCACTCAATGCCGCCGGGTTTATTTTCGGTTCCTGGCAGCTGCTCAGGACGCCTCACCCGGAATATCTGACTCTGGCAATCAATGGCGCCTGGATTCTCTACAACCTGATGATTCTCGGCGTGACGGTCTCCGTTGCTGTTGAAACAGTTCAGGAGCGTAAATTCCCCCGCGTCAGAGTAAATACGCCTGCCGTTCTCAAACGTGCGGACGGAACGCTCTATGACGCCGAACTCACCGATTATTCCCAGAAGGGCGTCAGCCTGAAGCTTCATGACGAAGCTGTCGACCAATTCTTTACGGGCAACGCTGTCGAATTGATACTCGAAAATGACGGCTTGACATATGCCTTCCCTGCCGTTGTAAGACGCGCCCGCGGCGCTCGTCTCGGGCTCGAACTCACTGAGCTGTCGCCCGAAGCCGAACGCGCATTTATTGCGGCGACTTTCTGCCGGGCGAATGCCTGGGTACAGCCCAAAACCGCTGCCCCCGGATTTTTAGACGGCACGCACGCACTCCTTTCCTTCGCCTGCAGAGGCTACAGCGCACTTTGGCAATACGCACCGCCCGCGCTGCGGCGCATCGCCCGACCGCCTTTGAAGCTGGCGCAATGGATTCTGAGTTTTGCGCCGCGCAGAAGACCGAGAGCGCCCTCGCTCATTCTCGGCGTCGGACGAGGCAGCTCAAACCCGGGAATGCTTATTTGAACCTCACATACCATCACGTTGATTTCATGAAATTGCTCCATTTCTTTGCGGCTGTTCTCTCAGCTTTGGCCTGCGCAGCTCCGGCAACGGCCTCCTCTTTAGAGGCTGCCGAGCATAAAGAAGCGCCGCAGATGCAGCCGCTCGCACGCATGATCGACGGCCCCTATGAGGCCAGAGAGTCTGTCGTTACGCCCAATACAACCCTCAGCCGTCTGTCGGATCTCTCGGTTCGTATTCCAAGCGATACGCTCACGCTCACCGGACTGCGTCAAAAGGCAGTGGTTGAGTTTCCTATGCGGCGAGATGAAATCATCATCCGCGCTCAGCTGCATCTCAATTGGACTCCGTCGCCGTCTCTGATTCCCATGCGTTCGCAGCTCAATCTGCGTCTGAACGGGGAATTTGAACGAACTCTGCCCATACATGCGGAAGACCTCGGTAAGCGCGTCACCACAGACATTGAACTTGACCCCAAAAAGCTCAAAGATTTCAATCAGCTGGAGTTCGAATTCATCGGTTCCTATGCCGATGTCTGCGAAAATCCCGTCCATCGCACGCTGTGGCTGACCATTGACCGATCGAGTTCGCTCTCGCTGACTCGTCAGAAACTGCGCGTTGCCGATGAGCTCGCTCAGCTTCCTGCACCTTTTGTCGATTTTGCCGACCACCAGCGCATCAATCTGCCGATTGTGCTGCCCGATACACCGACGAGCAATGAAATTGAAGCTGCAGGCATGACGGCTTCCTGGGTCGGCATGCTTGCCGACTGGCGCGGCGCCGAATTTCCGGTTTACTTTGATGAAGAACCGGCCGAAAATCACTTCATTGCGTTCATGACCGAGCACCATCGCCCGTCTTTCCTCAAGGATCGGCCCAGTCCTCAGGGGCCTGAAGTGGCCATTGCCGATGCGCCGCACTCGCCCTGGGCCAAGATGCTCATCGTTGCCGGGCGTGACGAGGCCGAACTGAAAACGGCCGCGCGGATGCTCGTGCTCAATACCAAACTTTTTTCAGGCAGCCGTTCGCGCGTTGAGCGAGCGTTCGAACCTCACCCAAGAGCGCCTTATGACGCGCCAAAGTGGGTTGACATCACCCGCAAAGTCCGTCTCGGCGATCTGACGACTTACCCGATGCAGCTGAGCGCCAGAGGCATTGAACCGCCAGCCATCCATGTGGATATGCGGCTGCCTCCCGACTTATTCCTGCTCACCCGCTCTACGATTCCTTTCAGTCTCAAGTACCGCTTCACCGCGCCCGACGAAGGCGCTGCAGCCATGATGACCCTGCGGATCAACAATCAGATCACAGAGTCAGTGCCGCTCTCGGCCGAAAACAGTGCGCAAGCTCATGCGAGCGTGAGACGCATCCCGTTGGTTGATGCCTTTTCAACTCTGCTGCAGGAAATCAATGTCCCAAGCATCTATTTCAACAATGCCAACACTGTCCAATTCAACTTCGATTACGCATTGTCCATTGCCGGCGGATCCCCAAACGACTGCCGGACCGTTACGCTGCTTGAGCATCAGGCTGACATCGATCCAGATTCGAGCTTTGACTTTTCAGGTTTCTATCATTTTGCGCGCATGCCCAATCTGGCGCTCTATGCTAAGAGCGGGTATCCCTTCTCCATACATGCTGACTTAAGCCGTACGCTCGCCGTGCTGCCCGCCGCCCCGGAACCCGCTGAGGTTTCGCTGCTGATGACGGCCTTGGGCCGCATCGCCGCACAAACCGGCGCGGTCGGCTCCGCTGTTGAGGTCAAGACCGGACCGACGCCTGCTGAACTCAAAAATAGCTCCAAGGACATCCTTTTCATCGGTGAAAATCCTGAGCTGCTCCTCGACGCATCGGCATCAGCATCTGACAACAGCCCTTCGGTCGAGAGCACGGCAGCCTACCTTATTGAAGGGGTTCAGCGCCGCCTTGAAGTGCCGCTCTCAGTTTCAGCCTCCGCCAAAGCTCGCCGTGATCCAGTCGACGTCAAAACCAACGCGGCACCTGCGCTCCTCGCGGCCAACGGCGGTGCAGCAGCAATCGTCGGTTTTGAAGCCCCGTTCGACGGGCAGCGTTCGGTCGTTGCCTTGCTGACGACGCCTGGAGACGGCACGCGGGTTCTTCTGGACAAACTTGCCAGCCCCCAAGAGCTCTCTGACGTCGGCAGCAGCGCTTCATTAATTTACGGCGCCGACACCGTCACTGCCTATACGGGACCGCTCTACTACATCGGCGACCTGCCTTGGCATCAGCGCCTTTGGTACGCCATGCTCGAACACCCGCTCCTGCTCGTGCTCGGAGCGCTCTTATGCGCCTTGGCAGTCGCTGTCATTGTCTATGCCGTCATGCGGGTATTTGTACGCCGTCGATTGAATGGAGGTGCAGCATGAAGCGCCTGAATCGATTCGCTCTTAATCTGGGGATCACGCTGATATTGAGCGCTGCATCCGTTTCGGCAACCCCGGGCCGTAATGCTGAGCAATGGCCCTTATGGGAAAAATTTTGCAGCTCTGCGCTTTCAGAGGACGGCCGCATCATTGACGCTGGCGATCCCCGGCAGATCACGACTTCTGAAGGACAGTCCTACGCCCTCTTTTTCGCTTTAGCGGCCAATGATCAAGAACGCTTCACACGCATTCTCGATTGGACCTCGAGCCATCTCTGCGCAGGGGACTGCTCAAAGCATCTGCCTGCTTGGCTGTGGGGAAGAATGGAGGAACCCGCTGCCAAAGGAGAACCGCCGCGAGTTCGCTGGGACGTCATTGACAGCAACAACGCTGCAGACGCTGATCTATGGATGGCCTATAGTCTGCTTGAAGCCGGCCGCCTCTGGGAACGCAGTGATCTGACCGCGTCGGGCCGTGCCCTGCTTGATCTCATCCTAAAGACACTCGTTCTTAACCATCCCGGATTAGGCGAGGTCGTTCAGTCAGGCCAAACCGGCTTTATTCACGACACCGAAATAACGCTTAATCCGAGCTACCTCCCTGTCATGCTTCTGCGGCGGTTTGCTCTGGAAGATCCCCGCTGGCGTCCGGTCATTTCTGCGAGCGTGCGCTCCATCGTGCGCGCATCTCCCAACGGACTGGCGCCGGACTGGGCGCGGTTTGACCAAGACGGAAGATTAACGCTGCGCGACCGCACGATCGGCGGATGGGACGCCATCCGCGTCTATCTTTGGGCCGGCATGATATCGCCCGACGACCCCGCCGCAGCGCAGCTGCGCAGTCATTTCAATACCATGAGGCAGGCTGTTGAGGCGCGGCTGCTGCCGCCCGAACGATCAGATGCCTCAACGCTTTTTGTTTCTGCGCCGGGGCCCGATGCTTTTTCCGCAGCCTTTTTAGGGTGGCTGCGCAATGAGCGCGTCGGAGCTTTCACCCGCACTTTGCTCGCACGGCCGGAAGTCGGAAGAGCGAACTACTACAAAAGCATGCTGATGCTTTTCGGCCTTGGTTTCGACAGCGGCCGGTTTGCCTTCGATCGGCATGGCCGCCTCTGCTTCCCAATGCGTCTGCCATGAAGAAAAGTTTTGCCGCGTTCCTTTTGCTGCTGATCTGCGTTCATTCTGCGCATATCGGAGCCGCCCCGCAAAAAGGGGAGGCTCCGCGCGCCTGGCTGTCCGATCAAGTCATGCGCTCGCGAACCAGCGGTAATTCCGGGGTAGAGGCCGATGCGCTGGCCCGTCTGCTCAGCATGGACCCGAATGATCCAGCCACCAAGCTCGAACTGCTGCGGCTTAAAGTCCGAGATCCCCATATTGCTTTCAAAGAGCTCGAGCAGCTTGTCGATCAAATCTGCACTTCGGAGAACGTCCATTCGAACGCATGTCGGCAAGGTCGGATTCTTCTGGATGCACAGCAGGGAAACATGGCCGACCAGCTGGCCTCGGCAAGACTGATGGCGCTTGCCGGACAGGGCGAAAGCGCGCTCGCAACGTTTGAAGAGCTCTTTGGCGGGCTGCCCGAAGAAGAAAGCCTGCAGCTTGAATATGCACGCATTGCTTCGGCAGTGCCCGATAAACAAGCTGTCGCCAAACGCATTTACGAGCAGCTGACCCGCTCTGACTCGCCGGTCATTTCCAACACCGCCCGCATTGCCTTGAATTCACTGCGGTTTGAGCAGACCTTAGCCAAAGCGCTTTCAGTCGTATATACAGATGCGGGCCGCGCATCTGCGGTTCCCGTTCTGGAAGCGGCGCTGAAATCACATCCGGATGACAGTCGTGCCGAACGGTGGCGCAATGCTCTTCTGGATGCCCAGTTTTGGCTCGCGGTTGAACGGGGCGATGCGGCCTTGAATGCCAAACGTTTTCAGGCAGCCGAACGTGCCTATCGCGAGGCGATGCCGTTTAAACCGAGCAGCCCCTATGCACTCCTTGGTCTCGCCAATGTCGAACAAGCCCGAGGCCGCTATAAGAACGCACGCGATCTCGTCCAAAAAGCGCTTGGCAAATCTGATGTCTCCGGCTCTGAACGTTTGCGGCTGCTCCGTCGAATTGACCGCCTCAACGCATTGGAAGTCAGCGCAGCAGCCTCACGTCTGGCGCCGGATATGACGCCGGAAGGCGATTTCGCGCAGCCGCCTACCCAGACTTTCATCTCTGCACTGCGGCACGAACTCACCGTCTCCAAAGGTGACCCATGGGTTCGGCTGCGCCTTGCCCGCAGTCTCCTGGCACTTCATCAAAAGCGTGAAGCCGATGACTTGTGGGAGGCTCATGCCGATGACGGCACTTTGGCCTATAAACACGCAAAGATTCTTTACTTCGTCACCTCCGGACAAAACGAGAAAGCGCTCGCGCTGCTTGACGAGGTGATTCCAGAGCAGTCCAACGCTGCGGACGGATGGCTCGCCCTCTCGCCTTTAAGCAGACTCTCTCGTGCAGATACTCAGTCGCTCCTGGCGCTTGCCGCAATCCAGCAGCGGCTGCGAAGCGAATCGGCACTTCAAGAAGCCGAAGCACTCGCCCAACAGAACGAGCCCGCCGAAGCGCTGAGAACGCTGCTGCCTTTTTCTCCTGAGGAACCTTACCTGCGCGCCCGGATGGCTCGTTGGGCTGAAGCCTCTGGCGACGCAGCACAGGCCTTTAGGCTGTGGAAATCTCTTTCCGCCGTTTCGGGCTGGGAAGATGAGGCTCTCTTTGGTCAGGTGCGGGCGCTCCTTCGTCAGGACGTCCCGGCTAAGGAAGCCGCAGTCGAATTAATGACCCAAGCCGTTGAAGCTCGCCGGGCAGCTCAAACGCTCACACCGGATTTCCTCATCCGCATTACCAGTTTCATGGATGATGCCGGCGCCTCCAATGAAGCCGATCAAATGTGCGTGACTGAAGCTCAGATGCTCGGCTCGGCCAAAGGTGAAAATGCCGCCATGCTTTTACGCAGAGCAGCTCAGCACCTCGAAGCTGCGGGCGATGCTCAAGCCGCGCTGAAAGTCTACGAAGAAGCCTTCCTCGCCGCTGGTCTGCTGACTGAACCGGTGCCGTCGGCCAACGTCTTTACGCGCGCGATGCGAACCGCATCGCTGCCTGAACGCGCTCCGAACGACGAACCCAACGCTCTCGATGCCGACGGCTGGCTCACACTCTCCCTCAAGTCGCGGGCGTCCGAACTGTATCAGCACAATCAAACGGAGATCCGTACGGGGCTTGACTTTAAACGTGATCCCGGCACTTCGGGCTATTCAGATCTGACAGCCGTGACATCCATGACCGAAGCAGAATTTCCAGCATTCAGCGGCCGTGCACGGCTGCGCACTGATTGGGTCTGGTACCGCGTCGGCAGCCTGAAGGGTTCGCCAAAGTTCGGCACGATCACAGAACGCCCCGGAAGCGGTTTGCAGACGTCTTCGGATATGGGCGCTTCGCTGGCCTTCGCCTGGACAAACGAACAGTTTGCCTTTGATATCGGAACAACACCGATCGGCTTCCTCTACACCGACCTCGTCGGCTCTCTGGCTTGGTCTTGGGATGTGGGAGAGATCGGCCTTACCCTTGAGGTTTATCGCCGTCCGGAAGAAGGGTCGCTCCTTGCCTTCGGCGGTCAGCGAGATCCAGGGACAGGGCGCACTTGGGGCGGCGTACGCCGTCTTGGCACGTCGCTCAATGCCTCTTGGGACCAGGGAGAGCGAAACGGTTTCTGGGGACGAGCGGCGGCGAATCAAATTACCGGACATCATGTCGCTGACAACAGCAGTATCGAGCTGATGGGCGGCTGGTATCACCGACTGATCAACCGCCCCAATCATGAGCTTCGTACAGGTGCATCGCTCCTTTTCTGGCACTACCAAAAAGACCTTTCCGACTATGTGTGGGGCCAAGGCGGATACTATTCGCCGCAGGCTGCCGTCTCCTTGGGCAGTTTTTTGGAAGACCGCGGACGCACCGACAATTGGTCATGGACCGTTGAGGGTCGTCTGGGGCTCTCTATGTCGAAATCTTCCGAACGCGACCGCTATCCGCTCAAGGACGAACTGCGCCGCGAAAATCTGCCTGATCTGTATGCCAGAGAAGCATCGTCAACCTCTTCAGGCATCGGTGTCTCGTTCAAAGGCGCAGTTGAAAGAAGATTAGGTCCGCAAGCATTCGCCGGAGTCTCATTCGCTTATACGAATGCGGACGGCTATGCCCCGCTTTATCTCGGTTTTTGGCTGCGATTCCCATTGACCCCATGGGAAGGAGACCTGCCTATGCCGCCAGAACCCATGGTGCCCTATGCCCGCTGGTAATCGTTTGCCGTGCAGATTTCCCATGCCGTCTCTCATCATTCTCACCTTCAAGTTCATCTATGTCCCTTCTGAGGGCATCATTCCCGGAGGGGATCATGACTAATCCGCAATTGCTGCAGCCTCAGCACTCTCAAAGCATCCGATCATCGGCTTTGAAGAGCAACAAAAATGTCTGCACAGCGGACAAGCTAGGCTTCGTTCTGGATACGTCCACCCATACGCTTGAACTGTCTGAAGCGTTCACTGAACTGCTGACCGAAGCAGCCAAGCACCCAATTCGCACCCAAAACGATTTGCTTGAAGCCGCCGCTTCAGAGCTTGATCGCAATCTGCTCGACCATGCGCTGACCGCTCATGATTCACCGTTTGAATACGTGCGGTTTAAAACAGGAAATCAAGTCTCCTGGACTCGCATCGCCCTGCAGACACGCATCACCCCTGAAGGCAAAACATTCGTTGACGGATCTGTTACTTGGTATGACGCCGGACAAATCATCCATGATCTGCTTCCGGCCGCATCACCTTCTGGACAGATGCTTCGCTCGCTGCAGAAACTCTTTTTGCTTTCATTCGAACACCCCGTATTTTTTGCCGCGATCAGAGCCGAAACGCCAGTGAAGAGTGTGAGGCTCGTGGACTATATCGCCGCACGACTGCGTGAGCTCGGCTGCTGCGCAGAAGTACTGCCGGGCGGTCATTTCTTCTTTGAGCATCAGTGCAATCCTGAGAAAAAGGGGGCTGACAAGGATCTTTTGACAGCACTGAACACCTTTCTCAAGGAAGCCGATCCAGATGCTTCGATTGAAATTCTGGAAAGCAAACGAAGTGCTGCCGCCTCGGACGACAGCCGATTGTCGTTTTGGCGGACCGCAGCAGCCTTGCTTGACGACGAAGTCAAGGCAACTCACCCGGACGGTGAAGTCACCTTAAGCGACCTCATCATCCTGGCTGAAGCCTGTCTCAACGACTTCAAAGCTTTTTATTTGGATTTTCAGCCCATCATTTCATGCAGTGACGGCTCCTACATCGGCGGGGAATTTTTAATTCGTCTCGATTCAGACAAAATCAATTTTAGCCCAGACAAATTCATTCCTTTATTTTCAGAGTCGAACTTCATGTCAGTCGTTGATCGAAAAGTATTTCTGATGGCGATAGGCACTATTCGAGAATATTTTAAAAACACCAAGAAATCATTTTGCTTCAACATCAACATCAGCCCCAAGCAAAGCGCCAACTCTCAATATCTTCATTTCGTAAAAGAAACCCTGCGCTTAACTCCAGTTTACAATCAAAAATTGATGATTGAAATTACAGAAACAAATGCTATCAGCCAAAAAACTGGGAGTGCCTTTATAGATGGGCTGCATGCAATGGGAATTCAAGCAGCAATAGATGATTTTGGGACTGGTTACAACAGTTTAGAAACACCGCTGTCAATGTCTTTTGATATGGTGAAATTTTCTCGATCACTCATCAATAAGGCATTGATATCCAGACGATCAAAGAACTTTCTGTCGCAAATAACCAAAGCCTGCAGAACGCTTGACGCAGAACTCTGCGCCGAAGGCATTGAAACGCTTGAAATGAAGGATGCTTTGTCTCCATTCTGCTTTGACAAGTTTCAAGGTTATCTCTTCGCCCGCCCGATGCCGGTTAAGGACGCTGCCCGCCTGCTGCTCGCAGCAGAACTCAAGGAGCTCAAGGAGCAAAAGCAATGAAACCGCTGCGCGTTCACCCTCTGTGGATTGGATCGGTTCTGGGCTTCATTCTGCTGCTGATCGTCTGGAACTGTTTCGTTCCCAATCAGGCCGCCATTCCGGACGTCATCCGAATCGGCGTGGAGGACGACTACGTTCCGTTCTCCTATACAGATGAAAAAGGACAGCGCGTAGGCTTTGACGTAGATATTTCGTCAGCGCTGTGCAAAAAATTAAATTTCCGATGTGAAATTCTGCCGATGCCCTTTGGAAAGCTCCTGCCGGAACTCTCCAAAGGCAATTTGGCAATGGTTGTAGCAGGCATAGGCATCACCCCGGATCGTGCGAAGCATTTTTTATTCACTAATGTTTACTATCGGTCTCGAAGCTTTTTTATCACAAACAACCGAAAGCTCTCGCCGGCCAGCACCGCCAATGCTGCGAAGCTTGTTATCGGCGTACAAAAAGATACGTTTCAACAAGAACTCATCGAGAAACACTTTATTCCTGCCGGTGCAAAGATGAAGACCTATGCAAAATATGATGACCTTAAACAAGCTATTTTGCGTAATGAAATCAATACCATGTTCACTGACGGGCTGCCTGGATATGCATTCCTCAAGAGTCCACAAGGCGCATCGCTCTTTATTAGCGGTCAATATGACGATTTCGACCCATCGCTTACCGATGCTGTCATTGCCGTTCAAAAGGACGCCGAAGAGCTAAAAAACAAGCTCAATCAAGCGCTGATGCAGATTAAAGCTGACGGCATATACCAAGAAATCAGTGCGAAATATTTCCCATTCATGAATTATTGATTGACCACAGACAGACGGACTATGTCTAAATCCATCCCGCAAAAACGCCAAGCGCTGCATTTCACGACCTTCGTCAAACTGACGATCTGGCCGTTGATTGTGCTGCTTGTCTGCTGCATGGCGCTCAGTCTGAAGCTTTATTTCGATATCGGCAAAAAAACCGAAAATTTGACTGACGAGACTGTCAACAGTCTTTTATTGTCACAGCGCACTGCAGTGAACCTTGAAGGTCTGCGGTTTTCTCTTGACATTATTGCCAACGCCAGTGAAGCCGAACGGGCCAGAGATGCATATGTCAATGCCTGGGCGATGCTCTCAGAGTCGGCGCTGGATCGGCACGATGACACAAGGCTTGTTGTCAAGCAGGTTCTCGAGAGTCTTCAGCAAACCTGGCAGGAACGGAAAGCACTCGATGCCGATTTTGCGCGAGCCCAGAAAGTCAGTGCGCAATTCGGCAAAAATCTGTTTGACCTCTATTCACAAGCTTCCGGCCTGCCGCGGCTTGCCGAACTTCCCAAAACCCGCCTCTTCCGTGCCAAAGAGATTACAGATCAATTACGCCTTTTCAGCCAGACTGCGGCCGAAATCCGCGCGGCTTGCGCTCAGATGCACTCGGATGCCGATTCCCGCCTGAGTTCCATTTCGTCCGAAAGCTGTCCGAATCTGCTGCAGACCTCAGCCACCCTTGAAGCCGCACTGCAGGAAGCCCAGCGCACTTTGGAGCGCTTTGACACTGCCGTCTCGCTCATGAACGACGACATGGCAAGGCTTCAGCACATTTTTTCAGCTAGGGAAGCGCGTGAGCTTTTGAGCGAAATCTCCGCCATCAACAAAACCTCTGCCAGTTTTGTGCCTGTGATCATTGCGTTCATTTTGATTACCGTACTCACGCTCTTTTCAATATCCCTCTGGTTCAACACGCTTGTCGAACCGCTGAGGGAGGTCATGCAGGCCATGAAGGATTTCTTGGATCGGGGTGTCATGCCTCCCAAAAACATCACTTCTCACGTCACCGAGCTTAATCAAATGATTGAATGGCTCATGCTTTTTTGCAGCATGACCGCGAGTGAACAGCATAAAAATCAAGTTATCGCCGAACAGTACAAAACGCTCATCAAAGAATCTCAGCGCGATCCCCTCACTGTCGTATACAACCGTTTGGCGTTTGAAGAAATTGCTTCGAGCAAAGCGCCGCTGCCGCCGATGTGCGCGGTAGCGATGATTGACATTGATCACTTCAAACGCATCAACGATACACGCGGCCACCTCTTTGGCGATTCCATCCTTTCCGCCGTCGGCGAAACACTGCGTCGAAATCTGGATAAACAGGATCTCATCTACCGCTATGGCGGCGATGAGTTCTGCGTCGTTATCTCCGGCATCACGGAAGAATCACTCGCAACCGTTGCACAGCATTTGCTGGCCAAACTCGGCACGATCTCCACCAAAACAGCACAAATATCCAACTACCTGCCTGAAGGGGATGGATTGTCAGCAACGATTGGACTGAGCACGATCACGACCCCCAATGATCATAAAGACATCTTGAAACTCATTGAGGAAGCCGACCACGCGCTTTATCGAGCAAAAAGAGCCGGGCGCGGGCGCTGCGCAAGTGCATTGAAGGAGAACGAAGCATGACCTCCGCCGCTGCCAAGCTCGAACTGCAGGGACTTCCCGACCTTCTGCAATGGGTGGACTTCGGAACCTGTGCGGTTATCTTCCTGCCCTCTTGCCGATGGCTCATCCCGCTCATCGGGCAAATTAATGCACCGTCGTCGGCCTCACTGCAGGTCGTTCTTACCGAGCCCTGTGCAGATACGGTTCTCGAATGCGCTCCGAAGTATCCCTTGAACAACCCCAAACTTCAGAGCGCTGAGCTCGTCACCATGCGTCCAAGCGCCAAGCCTCCTTTCAAGCGCTTTGCGGACGCGTTCCCTTTTCTCTCGAAAGATGCCGGCCTGGTGATCTTTGCCGGAGGAATGGAAGCCTTTGACAGACTTTCATCCGCTCAGCTCAATGCGTTGCTCGTCAATCTTGCCAATGATGCAAGTGACGGCGCAAAAGCGGTGCTCCTTTGTCTTGGCGGCCTCAGCGCAGAATTAAAGCAGCACATTCTGAACTCTCGGCGCGCAGTTTCCTGTGCTGCCGCAATAGAAAAGCAAGGCGACCATTTCGTATGGATAACGAACTTCTGGCACGCGATGGATCACTATTGCGACGAAGTGACTTTGCCGCTCTCTTTCGATGCAGACGGACGCCTATTGATCGACAGCGAAAACAATCGTGGTTCCAGCCTTGAACGCAGCGATGAGGACGTTGTTTGGAGTTCCGTTCCGTCACTGCAGGCTGAATCTGCAGGAATCCCCGATCTTCGAACCGTTGCGGACAATAAGGCCGTTCTCGCAGCCGGTCTGCGTTCGGCTGCCGCCACATTGGTTTTCCGGCTTGACAGTGCCAAAGACATTGAACCTGTCGGACGCGCGATTTTTACGCTGCGGCGGCGCGGCGGAAGACTGCTCAAAATTGCCGCCGTGGAAACAAAGACGCCGCTCAGAGCCGCTTCGCTTGCTTTCCTGCTTGGCTGCGGAGCCAATATTATTTTTGAAAATACAGCCACTTGCGGTTATATCCGCATCATGCTTGCCTCCCTAAAGGGCGTCGTTTACAGCCATCCGCTGCCCGAGCATTTTGAAGAAAAATTGGCGGCGATTTCTGCCTCAGCCGTCATTGGGATGGTTGAGCCTGCCAGGTTCCTCAGCGCCGCTCGAGCCATCATCGCCACGCCGGTCGACTTTCAGAATTCCCACGGCGCATTAATCGTGCTCGAACCCGATCCGGGCATCTTGGCCGAAGAAGCTATGGACCAATTCCACCCCACACGATCCGGCGATATGGGCTGCGTAATGCTCAATCGGGCCGTGCTTTTTCTGTCGGGATGTCGGCCTTCAACTTTGGAGATCACGCTTCGCCGTATTTTCTCAGTGGATCCGACATTGATCTTTCAATCGTATGCGGGCTTCTTCACCGATTTGGAAGTGGCAAACGGACTCCAGCAGCTCGAAGATTTTTTGGAGCGCGGGAAACCGTCCCGCCGCGCTTATTCGCGGCCGATTACAAACCGCAAGCCCAATCCTGACGACCCTTCTTCTCCGGCTGAACTCATGCGCCCCAACCCCAACAAGCCGAAACGAGTTCACCCGGAAACGGAGGCCAGCCATGTCTGAACTGCCGCCTCTTAATGACCTTTGGATGCTCATTCTGATCGCCGCCTTGGTTTTTATCCCCATCGGCATGCGTCTCAAGGCAATTGCTGCCCGCATCCGGCGCCGAGCGGCTTGGTGGTGCATACGCCCCACTCTTCGCCGCAGCAGCTCATTTGAAAAGTTCATCCGAAAGAACGCTCAGGAACGCTAAATTGATGACCACATCCCATTCGACAGCCGACGAACAGCTTTGGCCCAAAACATCCGGAAGCAGTGCCTGGAATCTTTACTTTCTCGGAAAAATCGCCCTCGCCTACTTCGGTTATCTGGTGCTCAGCCCCGAGCTCAATGCATTGCTCTTTGGGGTTGTCCTTATTCCTATCCAGTCAAAGATTGTCCGACGGCTCCGAGATGCAGCAGCTTTAATTGCAGGCTTTGCATTGCTCTGGCACGAAAGCTGGCTACCGGGGCCCGAAGTGATTGCAGCCAACGCCAGCAACCTGGCTGCCTTTACCCCTGCCTATCTGCTCGAACTTGCAGAGAGTTTTGTCAATACACAGATGATTGCCTGGGGACTGGCGGGATTCACCCTATGGCTTCTGCTGAAAAACTGGGTGCGTTTCACCACATTGTCTGCACTGGGACTGCTCTTTACGGCTTTCCCGGGTCTCTTGGCCTTTGTCGTTCAGCCATTCACCTCACCGTCGGTCCAAGAATCCTCTGCAGAGAGTTCGATCCGCACTGCGGTCAATGAAGTGCCGGCCGACCAATCTCAAACCGCTGCCGCCGAAAAAACGAAGCAGCTTCAGCCTCCGCAAACTGAAGCCGCTTCTGACAATGCCATCAACACCTGGCTTGAAGCTTTTTATCAATCCGAATCGCAGCGGCATGCATCGCTTCCATCCGGGCTGATTCCAATTGAGCAAAGCGGGGCTTTTGACATCGCCCTAGTCAATATCTGTTCACTGGCGCAGGATGACCTGGAGGCTACGGGCTTAGCTGACCATGAATTATTCAAACGATTTGACATCCGCCTCACAAACTACAATGCAGCCACTTCTTATTCCGGACCTGCCACCCTCCGGCTCCTAAACTCTCTGTGCGGACAAAGTTCACATCAAGCGCTTTACAACGGCCGGCGGACCTCCTGCGAATTGATGACGCAGCTGGAATCGGCCGGCTGGACGCCGCAGCTGTTTTTCGATCACAACGGCAAGTTTGAGGACTATTTGGACAGCCTGCGGAAATACGCCGGACTCAAACCTCCCTTGGCGCCGCACACCGGTCTCAAACCCATTTATGATGGCTTTGACGGTTCACCCATCTATTCAACATTAGATGTGCTTCATTCCTGGAAGAATGCACTTCCTTCAGAGCCGACCCGCACCATTACGCTCTTTAATCTCATTGCGCTTCATGACGGCAATCGAACACCGGGTTCCGGGAAATCACTCGACTTCAAGCCGCGTGCCGAGCGGCTCCTGAGGGACCTCAATACCTTCATGAATGAACTGGAGGCGAGCGGCCGCCCTGTTCTCCTCTTGATTGTCCCTGAGCACGGCGCAGCCGTGCGGGGCGACCGCATTCAAATGGCTCGTCTGCGTGAAATTCCAAGTCCTCATATTACGCATGTACCTGTTTTTGCCAAATTTTTCGGCTTATCCACGAAAACCCCGGAAATCGTGATTGACACTCCGACGAGTCATCTCGCGGTCGGTGAACTTATCGCTCGAACGATCACAAGCGGCGCCTACACCCATGCCAAACCGCTCGATCTGACTGCTCTGACCTCGAATCTCCCGCAGACTTGGTCAGTCTCTGAAAATTCAAATGCTTCAGTTGTTCAATACAAAGACAATTTCTGGGTCAAACTCCAGCAATCTAAATGGATGCCATATAAACAATAAAAATAATACATCATCAATACCAACCAAATTTGATCATTACACCAAAAAAATAAAATAAAAAAGTGAGGTACAAAATGAAGGGCGCCATAAAAATACAAAACATAACCTCTACTTATATTCTAATACTCACACTGGCCGCAACCCTAATACTTGCCATATTTGGCGTGGAAAAAGTCATTAGGTACAACTGTTATCAAAATTTGGCCGATGCTGTTAAACAAGGCGCCACCAACATCCGCTCTATCTTGGAAAATGGCGAGCAGCAGCTGCAATCAGTTTCCGTTATGCTCGCAGCTCACCTAAATCTAGACATCACATCTGCAGAACACTTTAAATTCCTTACACAATTACCAAACAACAATTTGATATCGACCTATATTGTTCTGCTTCCTGATAATAAATTATTATTTCCTTATCAAAAAAATATTCATCCATTAAAACCTTTGCTCTTTAAATCTAATATCGAAGCAAAGATCAATTTTATCGACCGTTATGCCATCGACGATAATGGCACTTTGTATTCGGCCCTTTGCACTCCTATTATTCGAGACGGCGTCACCATTGCAATACTCTATGGCTTAATCAACTTAAACGACATACCTAAAAAATTCCCATTCCAAATCTATAATGGCAATGGACAAGCCTTTCTTATCGATGCTCAAAATGGAAATTTACTCATTGACACTTGGCATAAAAATTTAGGCAACATGTATGATGTGCATTTCAGCAGTAACGAAACAAAATTCGGGACAAGTTTCGAACAAATGCGCAGAGACATTAAAAATGAACGATCCGGATTTGTTATCTTTAAATCACAGCAAGCTGGTGAAGATTTTTACAGTTACTATCACCCAGTCGAAAAATATCATCTGTCCTTTCAAATCATCGTCCCGCAATCAGTTGCTTTCGCAGAAGAATATAAACTTCAACAAATTGTCCTCTCGCTCGGCTGTGCACAGTTAACGGCCATTTTAATTTATGCATTTCTTTTAATGCGTAAAACCTCCAAACGCAGACAACAGGATAAGCAAAGAATCGAACTTATTCAATCAGTCAATAAAATACAGCGAACATTGTTTGGAGTATATAAAAACCCTTATCTGATCAACGTATCCCTTGAGATGCTTGAACAGACCATTGGTTCAGACCGAATCGTGCTCATGCTCCTAAATGATGGGGTCATTGATAAATTTTTCAGTCTCCCTCAATATGATGCAAAAGAGCGAGCAAAATTCATCGGCTTGAAAATACCGCAAATTGTTATCGATGACATCAACACTCATCTCGAGGAGAAGGGGATAACCCTTTACGCAGAAAGCAATGCGGACAAGTTAACGCTTGCACAATCGATGCCTGGATTAAGTGGAGAAACTGAAATAATTCGAAATCTTACTGCCGTCTGGACATTGAATTCCGATCGAGAAATTATTGGTCTGGCTTATGCCATCAATGTCGACGATCCTGAAAGTTGCCGCGAAGTTCTTTCAACAATTGTCAGCAGCTATCAAATGGCAATCCAAACCATGGATTCCTATAATATGCTCTACCAAATGGGCAAGATCGACAATATGACTGGTCTCAAAAATAGGAATGCCTATCAAAAAGATATTTCCCAGTTAGGAGATATTACAGACAGTTCATTTTGCTGTATTTACATTGATGCCAATGGATTGCATGAAATGAATAACCGCTTAGGCCATTCTGCAGGCGATAAGATGCTGATCAGTATTGGCAAAGAAATTTGTGCTCAATTTAGGAATGATTCGAATGATGCTTATCGCATTGGTGGGGATGAATTCATCATATTTTGCAGAAACATACCTGAACAGATCATTCAAGAAAAAATAAACAATCTTAAAGAACATCTCGAAAATCTTCATTACTTTGTTTCTATCGGCTACGCATTTGCAAAAGATGGATTAAAACCGCTAAACACCATCACTCAAGCCGAAAGTATAATGTACAAACAAAAGATGTATTTCTATTCTGGAGACAAGGATCGAAGAAAAGCCAGAACAAAGAATATAGAGCTAGAAAATCTTCTACTAGAAAAACACATTCAAGACGACTTCCTTTCAGCCATATCCAGCAAATATTTAGGTGTTTATGCCGTCAACCTTACAACAAACAATACGCGCATCATATATAAGCCTATTTATTTTGATGAAATACTAAAAAAATCTGACTTCAATTACAAAGTAGCAATTAAAGAATATATAAGAAAATTTGTTGACAACGTGAGTTACAACGATTTCATGTTATTTATAGATTATGAAAGACTCGATAAAGCTTTAAGTGCTGGGCAATCACCTCGACTCATCTATCGCAAGAAAAATGGCGATTACGTTCAAGTCCGAGTCCTGCCCATGAGCAAGTATTCGGATACCAACAAAACAACTTTATGGATCTTCGAAAGAGAATCGTCAGCCAAGAGCGGACATTTACCGCCTTCAGCGGCAACAAAGCGCCTTTAAAAGACGACGCATCGCTCCATTGCAGCAGACACTAAAGCCAAAGCCGCAGCAAAAGCATCGCATTGCTGCGGCTCTTTCATTCATTGGAGCGACAGACAGTCCTAATAGTATTTGCGAGCCGACGTCCTGCAGTCCCAATCTCAGTGCACTAATGAATTCTCCGCAGGTCTTTCAACCTGCATCGCATACCGCCGACGTTCAAGCTTCATCCTTCGTTGAGAGACCAACCTTGACGCTAAGATGAATCCACATCAACAGAATGTGAAGTACTGCCGGGCATAACCGCAGCGATCTCCATCACCCGAGATGACACTTCACCCGTCGAATTATTAAGAAGGACATTGCTCTCATGTTCGAGCGCATTCTTAAATACCGCCGCGATCTCCACCAGATCCCGGAACTTGACTTTGATCTTCCCAAGACCACCGCTTATGTGCGCAGCGTGCTTGAGAAACTGCCCTGCGAGGTCTTTTCGCCCGACGGTCACGCTGTCTGCGCTTGGTTTGATGCCGGCGCTCACGAAGCCGTTGCCTTCCGCTCCGACATGGATGCTCTCCCCATCTGTGAAGTCTCCGGCGTGCCTTTTTCGTCCAGACACCAGGGGCACATGCACGCCTGCGGACATGACGGCCACATGGCTATGGTCCTTGAGCTTGCGCAGTATGTTGCGTCTGTCAAAGACCGCTTAAAGAAGAATGTTCTGCTGGTTTTCCAGCCTGCTGAAGAGACGACGGGCGGCGCTCAGTTCATTTGCCAGTCCGGCGTTTTTGCGCAAAAGAACGTGAAGGCCATTTACGGCTTTCACCTTTGGCCGGATCTGCCGCTCGGACAGCCTGCAACCCGTCCGGGGCCGCTCCTTGCCGCATCGTGCGAAGTCACGGTTGACATTGAAGGCAAAAGCACTCACATCGCCAAAAGCGAAGACGGTGCGGATGCCCTGCTTGCCGCATCCCGCTTTGTCGTGGGTGCAGAAAAGATTCTCGACGATCTTCACGCCGCCGAGGGCCCCTGGTGCACGCTGAAGTTTGGTCTTTTGCAGGCCGGCACGGTGCGCAACGCCATTGCTGCGCATGCACATCTTGAAGGATCGCTGCGCGTTTTCAGCGAGTCGGCCTTCAAGATGGGGCGCGATCGTCTTAATGCGCTCGGCGAACAGATCGCTAAGGATCTCGGCGTTAAAGTCCATGTGGATGCCCCTGAAGGCTATCCGCCGGTCGTCAACGATGAAAAACTCTTTGAAGATGCCAAAAAGCGTCTGCCGAACCTCGAAATGCTGCCCAAGCCCCTCTTGATTGCCGAAGACTTTGCCTATTACCAGCGGACGCTGCCCGGCCTCTTCATTCTTCTGGGCACCGGCACCGGGATTCCGCTCCATTCCGACCGTTTCAATTTCGATGAAAAAGTGCTTGAAAAAGGCGTTGAAATCTATAAGCACTTCATTGATTTGAAGGACTAAGCGGCGCTCTATTGCTTCTCATTGATCCCTCGGATCCGCAGACCGTCAGCATGGAGTCTCACTCACGCTGACGGTCTTTTTATCCCGCTTCACGCCGCTCAAGAGAACCGTTCACGGTCAGACTCCTCGGTCAACGTCATCGATAGGCTGCCGCTCTGACACGCTCGGTGCGGCGCTTTTGCCCTTAAACCCATCTCTTCGCAGGACGCGCAGTGCACCAATACGGTGCAGACATTTCTAAATCAGCGCATTTAAAAGGGCAATAAAGCGTTAATACCTATTGACTTTATCTTAAGAAAAAATCACCAGTTTTGAATTAAACGCTGACAGGCATCCCTTCCCCGGGGATCCTTATTTATGCATGTCGATCACCGATTCTGGTCGTTTACATCGATTTCTGGGGAGTCATTCAAAAAAATAAAAGTCTTTCTGCTTTTGGCACGGCTTTGGCTTAGGAAAAACGGAACGGCACCGCGAATCCCTGAGCAAGCGGTCCGACCTCGCCAAAGAAAAGAAAGAGAGGACTCCCCATGAACACACCCCACTCCGTTGCCCTTGTCGATTCGGCGTCCAATATGACGTCAAGGGGCTCTGCGCCTGCAGGCTCCAATGGGAAATCGACTGTGACCGCCGACACTCAGCCCTCGCCCGGCTTCTTTAAGCGATACGGCCTTGTCTTTGCCGTCGCTGCTCTCGGCATCATCTGTCTGATGCCGCAGCTCGCGGACCTCTCCATTGCTGGTCAGCGCATGATCGGCATCATGGCCTTCGCAGTCATTACCTGGGCGACGGGCGCCGTGTCGTTTCCGGTTTCCGCCGGCGTCATCATGGCGCTCATTGCGGTCCTTGTGGGACTTTCTCCGCAGCCCGACGGCCAGGGACTCATCGGCACGAGCAAAGCGCTTCGCATGGCGCTGACGGGCTTCTCTTCACCCGCCTTCTGCCTTGTCGGCGCGGCGCTCTTCCTCGCGGCAGCCATGATGCAGACGGGGCTTGACCGCCGAATTGCCCTCGTTACGCTCTCCAAAATCGGCACGTCGCCTTCGCGCGTTGTGCTCGGCATCATTCTCTGCGGCTTCATTCTCTCTTTCTTTGTGCCGTCGACCACTGCGCGCGTTGCCTGCCTCGTGCCGATCGTCACCGGCATGGTGCGCGCCTTCGGACTCCCGTTGAAGAGTGCTTTCGGCGCCATGCTCCTCATCACGGTTGCACAGGTCGACAGCGTGTGGAATGTCGGCATCAAGACTGCCGCTGCCCAGAATATGGTCGCCGTGGGGTTCATTCAGGAACTGACCGGTCATGATATTTCCTGGCTTGACTGGTTTGTCGCTGCCGCACCGTTCGCCGCTTTGATGAGCGTCGTGCTCTATGTGGTCGTCACTCGACTCTTTAAAGGTTCGCTCGAAAATATTTCGGGCGGCGACGATGCCGTTCGCCGTGAACTCGCAAAACTCGGCCCCATGTCCGCTGCTGAATGGAAGCTCACGGTCGTCTCCCTCGTACTCCTCTTTATGTGGGTGACGGAAAAGAAGCTCCACCCCTTTGATACGACGACTACGACAGTGTGCGCCATTGCGCTCCTTATGCTGCCGAGCATGGGCGTGATGGACTGGAAAAGCGTCGTCAACCGCATCAACTGGGGCACGCTGCTCGTCTTCGGCGTCGGCATCTCGCTCGGCTCCACGCTTTTGTCCACCCACGCTGCACAGTGGCTCGCCGAAGGCATTGGTTCCTCCTTCGGGCTCGCAGATCAGACCACTTTTGTCGTCGTTGCGGTTCTCGCCCTCTTTCTCATCATCATTCACCTCGGCTTTGCATCCGCCGCTGCGCTCTCAAGCGCACTCATTCCAATCATCATCGCTCTCGTGAACGGACTTGATGCGCCGAACGTCAATGTGCTGGGCATTACGATGATTCTGCAGTACGTCATCAGCTTTGGCTTCATTCTTCCGGTCAATGCCCCGCAGAATCTGATTGCCTACTCAACCGGTGCGTTTGACGTGAAGACTTTTGCCTTCACCGGCATCATTCTGACAATTGCGGCCTATCTGCTCATTCTTCTGATGTCTGCTACGTATTGGAGCTGGATGGGCCTAGTGTGATACACCGAAGAGCGGCCGCCCGCGCAGCCGCTCCGCAGGAAAAAAATCCTGACTTCACCATACCTTGTGACTTAGCCTCAGAAAGCAAACCTGCTTTCTGAGGTTTTTTTCTGCTCCTAAGGCACGAAGCGGGAGAGGAAAGCCTGCCCTTAAACCGCCGCAGAGGATCCCTTCGGCTGAACGTCGGCGGGCGCATCGTCGTCAGCATGCGGATCGAGCATCACCACTTCCAGACGGTTGTAGGGAATGCGGATGCCTTCCTCGCGGAAACGACGGACAATATCGAGCGTAATGGCTGTTTTGATCCCGACGGAACCATTGACCGGATCGGCCAGCCAAAAAGCCGCCTTCAGATTAATGCCGCTGTCGCCGAAGCTGTCCACATAGGCCCAGGGCTTGCGGCCCTTGACGATGCGCGGACGATCACGCGAAACCTCTTCGAGCATGACGGCAAGTGCCCGATCCACATCCGCATTGAAGTCAATCGTCACAGCGACATACTGCGTATTGGCTTCATCCGTATACGAATGATTCAGCACTGCTGACGTCACGAACGCTTCATTCGGGACAATATTCTCAATGCCGTCGAGGCTGCGCACCACCGTAAAGCGCGTATTGATTTCCACCACCTTTCCGCGGAAGCCGCCCACCGTAACCAGATCTCCGATTTTGATGGATTTGTCCAAGAGGATGATGAATCCGGAAACATAGTTGGAAGCGATCTTTTGCAGTCCAAAGCCCAGCCCGACGCCTAAAGCGCCGCCGAAAACCGAAAGAATCGTCAAGTCGATGCCGACGGTTCCAAGACCGATGATGACCGCCAGGATCAGAAAAAGAACGGTGACAATGCGCGAAAGCACTACCTTCAGGTTGGGGGTCAGATTCTGCGCCCCCTGAATGAACTGATTGATGATGGCCGAAATCCAATTGGCAACGGCCAACGTGAGCAGTACCGAAACCACCGCCATGAAGGCCTTCCAAACCGTCATGTCCCCCTTGCCGATGGGGATTCTCAGCGCATCAAGATAGTCCACCAAATCCGACAGCACGCCGAAGAACTGCAGCACTGCAAAACACCAAAAGATGACGGTGACTGCACGCTGCACACCTCGGGTGATGATGCTTCGTCCAATGCTGGCCTGCACAAAGGCCATCACAACGGAGAGCACCGAAAATGCATAGAAGATCGAGTAGAAGATCCTGCAGATAACGAGCGACCGAGAAGGCTCATCACCGAGCGTGACGATCAGCCAGGCCGCAAGCGCGAGGGACGATCCTGCGATGAGGCCGAAAGACACATTCTCAAGAAGCCCGTAAGCCAGATGCTTGATGTGATTGACTACACCGAAATCATCTGCACTGGGGCGCCTCTTTTCGAGCCACTCCGTAAAGGCGCGAGACCCCCACCAGCCGAGAATGAAGGCACAGATCACTGCAAAAATCTGCAGCAGCAGGCTCGACCAGGTCATTCCCGCCGTAAGCGTTTCAAAAAAACGCGTGAACCAATGCGTCGTATCAATCACTACATCTGCAGCTGCGGAAAGGCCTTCATCAGGGCTTGGGGCATTGGCCGCTGCCTGAAGGTGATCCGCCGCTTCTTCAGCCATCGCCTCGGCGGCCTCGGTATGTGTCGTCATAATGAAAATCTCTGCGGGCCTCCTGAGCCCGAAGCAGGGTTAGGAAATTGAGAAACGAGCTTGAGCAGAGTGCTTGCGCCCTCGTTCCTCGGCATGCAGTCTATGCCGTTGTCGGCTGTTTGGCCGGTCGCTACTGATCATATGATGGCTGCCGTGCGCCCATCAGTCGGTTGTCTCGCGGCTGTCAGCTTCAATAGGAGCGGCAAACAAAGATAGTTGCTGTGCGGATTTCATGGTTAACAGCCTTGAAATGCTGACTAATTCAATGCGCCAGCTTGCAATTTTCAGTTATAAGGTTGCTTGTATTCATAAAAAGCTAATGATTAGCGGGACATATTGCTATGGACGCAACGGCATCTGTCAGCTTCCTCATGGACGCGAAGCTCAAAAAAAAATTTTGAGTCCATCATCCAAATGATGGGGCTGAACATGACAACAGCATTCACCGTTTTTGCTATCCAAGTCGTCAATGAAGGGCGAATTCCCTTTGCAATTAAGGCCGATCCGTTTTGGTGTGCCGAGAATCAGGCGCGATTGCGTGAGAGCATTGCTCAATTGGAATTAGGCAAGGTCAATGAGCACGATCTGATTGAGGGCGGCAACAGGAAGATCGCAAGAAACTGACCAAAGTAAATGCTTTAATCAAGGACATCAAGCGCAACGGCAATAGCGGGCTAGGGCTGCCGGAGCCCTTGACTGGCAATTTATCCGGCTTTTGGTCTCGCAGGATCGATGCCAAAAACCGTTTGATTTACCGCATTTCCGAAGAAGACGGTAACCGGACATTAGAAATTGTGCAATGCCGCACTCATTACAACGAAAAATAGTTCAAAAGCCGCCCTTCTTGCGTGAGGCGGCTTTTTTGTAGGTCTGGGATCATCCAAGTATGTCGGCGGCAGGGGCGGAGAGGTGTGCGCCGTTGCTCCGGCGAACACGATCAGAACGTGTCCCAAATGCGAAGATGTGTCGCCTCTGAATCCTTCAGGTTCTGCTGTCGAAAGTGCGGTTATGAAGGCGACGCCGACGTCGCGGACGCCAACAACATACTCAGGCGCGGGCAGCGCCTAAGAGCCCGTGGGGAGCGGCTGTGCACTGCTCGAGCTCAAGTTAAGCGGCCTTCTCGCAAGAGTCGTGCCGGTCAGCAGCAGAAACCCATCCGAAGAGATCCCTATGCGCCTAAAAACGCATAAGGACTCCGCAGGGAATCTCCGTCCTAATGACATGGACCACCCACGTACCCAGTACGTCACAACGAAGCGCTGCGCGATAATGGGTGTATATCAACCCCGTAGGAGGTCCATGTCATGTCAAAGAAGAATACACGAAATGCGCTGGATACGTCGCTCCCGTACGCCGTCATCGGCCTCGATCTTGCTAAGGCAGACTGCGCCGTTGCAGCGGTGCCTTGTTCCGATGACGAGCTGGGGCTGATCGACCGCATGGATTACGAGTCGCTGTTTGAACAAGCGGAGAAGCTTGAGCCTACGCTCTTTGCGATGGAGCCTTGCTGCGGCTACAGTCAGATTTCCCTGCGCCTGCAAAATATGGGGCACGAGGTC
>PPYF01304109.1_pt1 | contig 30713 bp, 21 predicted proteins | sample 1559871 | NCBI WGS metagenome assembly PPYF01 (sample SAMN08240021, study PRJNA423297) | Human gut metagenome, whole genome shotgun sequencing project.
CCGCATGAGGCGTGGCTGGTAACATAGGGCTTCGCCCGCAAAATAAATACCCCCGGCTTCGCCGGGGGATATTTATTGCGGGCAGGGGCAGAGACATTTTTTGCCTATGCGTTTGTCCATATTTAATAGAATGTGTCAATAAATTTTGTGCGGGAATCAAGTTGCAAATCTGTCGAAATAATGCTATACTAACCCGTATATGTCCAAATATAGGAGAACGAGCCCCTTTTGGCCGTTTTCCTGCGCAGCACAGGCGCACATCCGCGTGTCTGTGCAGGGGGGTGCAAAGCAGAAAAGGGTACCCTTTTCTCGTCCCGGCGAGGCCGGGGCGATGGCCGAGACCACAGGCGGGCGCCGACCGGCCCCGCTTGTGGCGGGCCTGCTGGATGCGTGTCCTGTGTCCGATGCTGCGCAAGGGAGGACGTACATCGGGCTGCGGCGGGGCCCGGCGTTTTGCCGATGCGCCGTCAGGCGCAGCAAAGCCTTGTCCGGCACGGTGTACGGACACATCTGATCCGGAGATCCCAAAAGAAAAAAAGAAAGGATGGGGGAACATGAGCAAAACGAGAATGGGCAAAAGAGTTGCGTCATTGCTGCTTTCGCTGGTAATGATGCTTTCTCTGCTGCCGACGACGGTGTACGCCACGGGCGACACCGGCGAAACCAAGAACGCGATCGTCGAGGAGACGAACACGTCCGATGACAACACGGTGGGGGGAACTACCGGCAACCCCGAACTCACCGGTGAGGACGAGGGCGGCGGCGGTACCATCGGCAGCGAGGGCGAGACAGCGACTGTCGCTACCATCGGCAGCGCTACTTACGAGTCGCTGGACGAGGCGATCACGGCTGTTGCGGACGGCGAGACCATCGTGGTCAACGCGGGCGAGTACACACTGAACGGCAGCCTGAACTACACGGGCAAGGCGTTCACTATCGCGGCTGCCGAGGGTGCGAAGGTCTCCTTCGACATGTCCGCTGCCGTGGCCCTGCATGGTGCGAAGATCACTTTCAACAACGTGACCTTCGACTATAAGACCAATGGCAACTACATCGGCCTGCAGCACGCCGACACGCTGGTGTACAACAACTGCACCATCAACGGCGTGGTGTTCCTGTATGCCGTCAACGAGACGTTCAACAGCTGCAAGTTCTATCAGGACAGCGCGGACGCCTACAACGTCTGGACGTATGGCGCGCAGAACGTTGCGTTCAACGGCTGCACCTTCAACTGCGTGGGTAAGGCTGTGCTGGTGTACAACGAGGGCACTGACCACAAGACTGACCTGACGGTGACGAAGACCTCGTTTAATGCTTCCGCTCCCGTTACGGGCAAGGCGGCTATCGAGATCGACACCAGTCTGATGAAGAACGGCGGCGCCACCATCACCGTGGACGAGCAGACCAAGGCTGAGGGCTTCGCCGCCGGCTCCAACAGCGGCAACTCTCTGTGGAACGACAAGATGCAGACGGCCGACACCAACAAGAACACCACGGTGACCGTGGCGGGCGAGACGGTGTTTGAGCCGAAGGCCACTGTGGTGAAGCCTGTGAGTGTCAATGGCACCAGCTATGAGACGCTGGAAGATGCTATTGACGCGGCGACTCCTGATGCAAACGGCGTTGTCACCTATGAAATCAGCGGCAAGGTCGATGTGACCGCTACCGGCTGGGTACAGGTGGCGAAGTCTGGCCTGACCGGCCTTACGGCGGTGAAGTTCGTGGGTACGACTGACGATGCCAAAATCTGCATTAATGGCGGGCTGGCCATTCTGGCGGATCAGAACTACGACATCGACGTCAGCTTCGAGGCACTGGCGCTGAGCAAGCTGAATCCGACCTATGGCGGCGACTACGGCCACAGCACCAACTACTTTACCACATGGCTGCGCAATTCCGGTGCGGCGGAGAACACTGTGACCTACACCAACTGCACTTTCCCCAATGGTGTGAGCAACAACCAGTACGGCAAGACGGTGTTTGACAACTGCAAGTTCACCAACGGTGCTACCGGCCTGTACAATCTGTGGAACTACGGCGGAAGCACCGAGATCAAGAACAGCAGTTTTACCGGCACCCGTGGTATCAAGGCTTATTCTGAAGGTGTTGATGGCGGCCAGATCGAAGTCGCCGATACTACTTTCAACGGCCTTGGTGAGAAGGCAGCTATCGTGGTGTCCAAGGCGACAACGGTGACGCTGAATAAGGTCGACGCTACCGAATGCACCAAGGGTCTGCTCCAGAAGGATATCGATGGCGGCTCCCTGAAGACCACCATCGAAGCCAATGGCACCGGTATCAGCGGCAAGTTTGATATTACCGCAACAACGACCGCAGATGCTGCCAAGAATGAGTTCAACATCTCTGCCGGTACGTTTACGAGCGAGGTGTCCAACGACTATTGCGCTGACGGCTTCGAGGTCAAGGCCAACGATAACGGCACCTATGGCGTAGTCGAGGCGGCTACGGCTGACGGCGACGGCACAGAGGCTAACCCCTACACGCTGGAGCAGCTGGGCGCTATGACCCGTCGGGAGTATATCGACGCGCAGGATCGCCTGAACGGCACCATGTATGTCACCGTGGGCGACTACACCTATGGCACCAACGGTGTGCTGGGCAACGGTGTGCGCGACGACACCACGGGCCAGATCCCCGATCACTCCAAGCTCAACGCCTATGGCGAGAACGGCTATCTGGGTGAGAAGAACGACGGCGCCAACGGCAAGAGCGTTGTGTTCGTCGGCGGCTCCATCACCAGCGGCGTCACGGGTTACACCAGCATCGACAAGATCGGCACATCCCTGCTGCTGGCGCTGCCCGCTTACACCAACGTGACGTTCAAGGGTATTACCTTCAACAACGTCATGAGCTTCAACTATCAGCTGTACACCTCTCCCTGGAGCCAGCTGGGCGAGCTGAAGTTCGACGGCTGCACCTTCAATGGCATCATTGTGGGCGCTATCGCGGCTCAGACGCTGACGTTTAACAAGTGTGTGTTCGAGAACTACACCAATACCACAGATGCCAACAGCTCCAACCCCACATGGATCCGGCCCGCCTACGGCAACTGGACCCAGGGCGATAACGAGGGCCAGGGCAGCGACTTCAGATCCCTGACCACCATCAACTTCACCGACAACAAGGTCACCAGCACACGCCCCGTGAAGTTTGAGTACATTTCCCAGTGGAATATCAAGAGCACTGTCACCGCCACCGGCAACTCCTTTGATATCAGCAAGCAGGACGGGGACACCACAATCAAGAATGTCGGCTTGTATCTTGGCGCTCACACGGATGCAAATGCGTTTAACCTCGTGGCGGAGAACAACACCAAGAGCGCAAACACCGCCGCGCTGTACACCATTCCCGAAGGGAAAACGTCTTTGCCTCTCGGCTCTACCGTGAAGGATACAAAGGGCAACGAGGTTGAGCTGGCTGACGCACTCAAGTGGAAGGCTGGGGACGCGACGGCGGACAAGATCGTCCTGAAGAGCGTACCTCTTGACACCTCGGTTCCCGCTGGCTACGTGGAGGATGAACAGGGCAACGTGACCATCTCCGACGAGGCCGGTCTGTTCTGGTTCGCCAAGCAGGCGAACGCGGGCAATAACTTCGCAGGCAAGACTGTCACGCTGGCCAATGATATTGCTCTGACTAAGGCGTGGACGCCTATTGGTATCTATACTGATAGTAAGACGCACTTTAAGGGCACGTTTGACGGCCAGAACCACACGGTCTCCGGCGTGGAGGTTACGGAGAATCGTGCTAATGGCGTGGGCTTCTTCGGCAAGGTCTATACTGGCACCATCAAGAACCTGACGGTGGAAGGCACGATCACTGCTACCAACTGTAACTACGTGGGCGGCATCGTGGGCCACGGCTATGCCACCATCAGCAACTGCACATTTAAGGGCAGCGTTGGTTCTACGAAGAATACCATGCAGGTCGGCGGCATCGCTGGTTCTGGCGGCTTTACCATTACCAATTGCTCCGTTTACGGTAATGTTACGGCTGAATGCTGGGCTGGCGGTATTGTCGGTAACTGCCAGGATGGCGGCGCCTATACCAACTGTTATGTGGAAGGCGTCATTAGTGCTGAGAGATCCTATTGGGGTGGCGGCGCAGCAGGCATCACACCTGTTCCTCTGTATCCCTCTCAGGTTATCAGCAGCTGCTACTCCAACACAGTCGTGAAGGTGGCGGGCAAAGAAGTCAACTGCCCCATCATTGCTACGTACAATAATCCTCTGGATTACAACGGTTATACCGGCGATCTAAAGATTTACGACAACTCCTGGAACAAGCAAAAGAACAGCAACAACAGCTATCCTATCTATGCGGAGAAGGACGGTGTTGGCGGTGTTCTGGTAGAGGGCAAGGATGTTTCTCGCGACAACAACCTTGTCATGCTGGAAGATGACCTTCAGTATGTGACGGATCTGTCCAAGGTCCGCATTATGGCTGGCTCTGCTGTCACGCAGGCGCAGGTCGATGCGCTGGCGGCTGCCTCCATTGGCACTGCCAAGTACATCACTCTGGCTGCTGCTATTGCGGCTGCCAATAACGGCGAGACTGTGACGCTGCTGAAGGATGTGACTGAGAATGTCGAGATCGCAAAGGAGAAGAATCTGACTCTCGACCTGAACGGCAAGACCCTGAGCGGCGGCACCGGTACGGCTAAGGCTGCGCTGTACAACCTTGGTACGATCACCATTCAGGACACCAGCGCGGCTAAGACCGGTACCATCAAGCGTGATGACACTGGTACTGTGGGTGAGACCTCCTACTACGTCATCCGCAACCAGGGCACGATGACCATCGAAAGCGGTACCGTGATCAACAACTCCGGCTACAAGAAGGCAAATTCTACCGGTTCCATGATCGGCAGCTCCCTGATCTGCAACGGCGATTGTGACGAGGGGGGTACGCTGACCATTAAGGGCGGCACGTTTACGCAGAATAACTTCATCGCCATTAAGAACGGTGCATTGGGTGTGCTGCATGTCACCGGCGGTACGATTACCAGCAACCACTCTGCGATCCAGAACTGGTTCAAGGCCGACATCACCGGCGGCGAGATCAAGGGTCAGCTGTGGACGGATGCTTGGAAAGAGGGCGAATCCGTTGGCGAGACCAAGATCGGCGGCGATGCCAAGTTCACCGGCGAGATCGTGATGGATATCACCGGCAGCGTGGCTCCCACGTTGGCGATCAACGGTGGTGAACTGGATGTCACTTGGCGCATTACCAGCACTGCGGCCAAGGCTGGCGCGAAGCCTGCTGTCTCCGGCGGTACGTTCTCCAGCGAGGTTCCCGCGGAGTACTGCGCGGAGGGCTTCATCCCCGTGAAGAACGCTGACGGCACCTACGGCGTCAAGGCAGGCGCTTACGTTGCGCAGATCGGTGATGTCAAGTACGAGACGCTGCAGGCGGCTATTGATGCCGTTAAGGCGAACGAGACCATCTATGTGCTGGGCAACATCGATCTGGGTACCGACGAGCTGAGCACCTACGATGTGAAAACGACGGTAAAGAATGTTACCATCGATCTGGGCGGCTACACCGTGACCAGCGCGGGTAGGTTTACCGTGTACCTCAAGGTCAACGGCTGGACGATCCAGAACGGTACGATCCAGAATACCAACGCGAGTACGACTTACGGTACGCTGTATGTCGGCGGCAGCTCCAACTCCACCACGCTGAAGAACCTGACGGTGGAGAGCAAGACAAACGGTGTGCAATTCGCGATTGCCAGCAGTAAGAACGGCATCAAGGCCAGCATCACCGTTGAGGACGGCACCAAGATCTCCGGCAACTACGGTGTGTACATGAAGGGCCAGCCCAAGCCGTGGAGAGATACCAGAGATGGTCAGGAGATTCTGAACGTCAACGGCGGCGAGATCACCGGCACGACGGCGGCGATCGCCGTTTTCGGCGCGGGGAAGGGCAACACGAAGGCGGGCGTTATCGTCAACATCAACGGCGGTAAGGTCTACAGCGACAGCTACGCCATCGCCGGCAACGGATCTTCCGTTCTGGAGAATACCACCATCAACATCAGCGGCGGCAAGGTGTTCTCCAACAAGGATACGGCCATCTATCATCCGCAGGCCGGTACGGTGACGATCAGCGGCGGTGAGGTTTACGGCGTGACCGGCGGCGTTCAGATGTGTGCAGGCACTCTGAATGTGACAGGCGGTACGATCAGCGCCACCGGCAACGGTGACGTTTCCGGCAAGACCGGCGACGGCTCCATCCCTGACGGCGCGGCTGTTTCCATCGTGAATCGCGCGTATCCCGCCGGTGCTCCCACCATGACCATCAGCGGCGGCACGTTTACCAGCGCTGCGGGTGTCGGTGCGGTTCAGGCTTATGGCTGGAAAAACAACAGCCAGCAGACGTGGGATAAGCCGAACGCTTCCGTCTCCGGCGGTACGTTCTCCAGCGCGGTCAAGGAAGAATACTGCGCTACCGGTTACATCCCCACCGCCAATGCTGACGGCACCTACGGCGTCAAGGAAGGCGTTTACGTCGCCAAGGTTGACAACGTCAAGTACGAGACGCTGCAGGCGGCTATCAATGCGGCCAAGCGCAACGCTACCGTGACGATGCTGGCGAATACCCGCGAGAACGTCACCATTTCCACCCCTTATCTGACCCTTGACCTGAACGGCTTCACCCTGAATGGCGGCACCGAGAAGGGCAAGCCCGCACTGACCGTTACGGCCCGCGTGACCGTCAAGGACAGCAGCACGGCGCAGACCGGTACCATCATGCGTGAGGATACTGCGGAGAACTCCGGTGTTTCCTCCCACTATGTCATCGACGTTCAGGGCGGCGGCTGGCTCACCTTCGAGAGCGGCACTGTCAAGAACAACAGCGGCAACGCGAATGGGAAGGGCGCGTCTCTGGTGCGCGTGGGCGATGACAGAGTCGCCAAGTACCCCGGCCTGAATATCAAGGGCGGCACGTTTACCCAGGACAACTTCATCGTGATCAAGGTCGATCGCGGCGATCTGTTCCTGAACGGCGGCACCCTGAACAGCAAGAATAGCTATGCCATTGAGGACTGGCACAGAGCTACCATCAAGGGCGGCACGGTCAACGGCACAGTGGCGGCTTGGACGTACAGCGGCGGGTACAGCAGCTCTCTGGAGATCAGCGGCGGCACCATCAACGGTGATGTCACCTCTGTGAACTACGGCAATGCCGATGGTAAGAAAGCGACTGTTGCCATCACTGGCGGTACTATCAACGGCGAACTGGATACTCGTAGCTATGATCCCAAGACGAACAAGCTGACCAGTATTAGCGATGCTACCAAGGCGACTATTGAGGTCACCGCTGGTACGTTTGCCAAGGATCCCACCAAGTATCTGGTCGAGGGTTCTACCGTCAAGACGAACAGCGACGGCACCTTCGGTGTGGAGAAGGCTTATCTCGCCACGGTCGGCAAAACCTCCTACTACACCATGGAGGAGGCGTTCAAGGCGCAGACGGCCAGTGGTGAGCCCGTCGTTATGCTGCGCGATTATACCACCGGTTCACCGTTCAACTCCGGCACCATTAACCGCACGGTGGATTTGAACGGCTACACCTGGACCTGCACCGGCACGGATACAAACAGCGCGGCCTTCGAGATCAACAACCCCGATGTGACGCTGACCGTGAAGAACGGCAAGATCGTCAGCAGCCAGCTGGTGGGTCTGATCCCCTCGGCTATGGGCGGTACCATCAAGTACGACAACGCCGGTCTGGTGTTCGAGGATGTTGTGATGACGACCACCGCTCACAGCGGCATCGAGACCAACGGCAACAACACCAACGATACCGTTACGCTGAAGAACAGTACGCTGAATGTGCCTAACGGCTACGGCATCTACTTCCCCAGCAGCGGTACGCTGACCATTGACAACAGCACCATCAATGCCAAGACCATGGGCGTGCAGGTCTGCGCCGGCAGCCTGAGCATCAATGCCGGCAGCGCCATCACCGTCACCGGCGATGCGGTGCCCAAGACCGAGAATGACGGCGCCATTCAGGACGGCGCGGCGATCTCCATCGTGAACCGCACCGGCTACAAGGGCCTGGGCGATGTGACCGTCACCGGCGGTAAGTTTACTGCCAAGGCTGGCAACAAGGCCATCAAGGCTTACGACTGGGCGAACAACACCGAGACTGAGTTCACTGCCAACAAGACGGTCGCCGTTTCCGGCGGTACGTTCTCCAGCGCGGTGCCCGAGGGCCTGTGCGCGCCGGGCTTTATTCCTACCACCAACGGTGACGGCACCTACGGCGTCAAGGCAGGCGTTTACGTTGCCGAGGTCAACGGTGTGGCGTATGCTACGCTGTCTGAGGCCATTGCGGCTGCCAAGGACGGCGATACCGTGAAGCTGCTGCGAGACATCAATACGCCTGAGATCAGCTACATGATCAGCAAGTCTCTGACCATCGATCTGAACGGCATGACCGTCACCGGCAGTGGCTATGATGCCGTGTTCCAGATCGATAATGCGGATGCGAAGGTGGTCATTAAGAACGGTAAGGTCGTTGCTGTGGAGCAGAGCGGCAGTGCCGGCAAATACACGATGGCTATCTGGGCCAGCAAGGCGGGCTGCGAGGTCACTCTTGAGGGACTCGATGTCAGCCAGAAGATTACGCACACGGATGATCCGCAGATGGATATGATCTATGCCAGTGGCGGTACAATCACTATCAACAGCGGTAATTTCGTGAGCGGAACTCCTGCGTGGACGCTGAACTGCAACGATACAAGCTATAAGAACGGTACAGCCAAAATCACTGTCACCGGCGGTACGTTTGTGGGCTTCGATCCCGCCAACAACAAGGCGGAGGGCGAGGGCACCAGCTTCGTGGCTGCGGGATATGTTTCCCGCATGGATGAGGATGGCAGCTACACTGTGGTTCCAGAGGATGCGAAGATCACTGTCAACAAGAGCCTGACGTTGGGCAATACCCTGACGATGACCTACAAGGTTCTGCTGCCCGAGGGTTACACCTCCGAGAAGATGGTATTCGAGTTCTACAACGATGATATCAAGGGCTACGACACCGTTGAGGTCTTGAACGGGAACTACAACAATACCACCAAACGCTATGAGTTTGCGTTCACCGGTATCAACCCCCAGCGTATGAATGATACGCTGAAGGCGAAGATGTACGCGAAGGATGCAAATGGCAACGAGGTCATCTATTCCGTTGATGACTACAGCGTGGCAATGTACTGCAATGCTCTGCTGAGCAGCGAGGCCAATAAGGACGGCAAGTACACGAAGCTGATCGCCAGTCTGGTAGCCTACGGCACGGCATCTCAGAAGTACATGAACTATCGCACGGATACGCTGGTAAGCTCGATCGTGGATGCGGGCGCGGCAGACGACTACACCGCGCAGCTTGCGGCGGTGCAGGCTGTCAATAATCGGATTCCGGGTACCGGCGTGACGATCAAAGCAAAGTCTCTGGTTCTGACGAACGCTTTTGCGATCCGCGTGAAGTTCGTTCTGGACAGCAATGTCAGCATTGACGATGTGTACTTCACGGTGAACTCCGATTCGACCCACTACAAGGAGTTCAAGCAGAGTACGTTGAGCGATGGCACGGTTTGCTACTACTTCGACTATACCGGCTTGAACGCGAGCGAACTGGACGATGCGTTTACGTTTACCGCTCATACCGGTACAGGGACGGGTGACGCGCTGACGTACAACGCGAATACCTACCTGAACGGGATGTACAAGGTGCTGGCAGACCGTGGCGACACGACTTCCGCGCTGTACGAGATCGTGACGGCTCTGTTTAACTACGGTTGGACTTGTGACCACTTTTAACAAAAATCTGTAAAGGAGGAAGATCGTTATGAAGTACGTTGCACCTGAGATGAAGGTACTGGAGCTGGCAGCCACGGACGTGATCGTCTGCTCCGGCGGCAGCGGCCCCATTGAGCTGCCGGATTTGCCGTAATCTATATCTCAAACACCGACGGAAGGCGGGCGGCACAGCCGCCCGCCTTCTTCCCTTTGTCCGCGCCCTGCGGCAGAAAGGAGCATTCGCATGAAACAGAAATGGATGGCGGCGCTGCTGGCGCTGTGCCTGCTGGCATCGCTGTGCGCCTGCGGCGGAAAGACGCCTGCGGACGAGACGCCCGACCGGCCGGACACGGAGCAGACCGGCAGCGCAAGTCCCGGGGAAACCACCGGCGACACCGACTGCGCTCATGAGCAGCTGACGGCCAACGTGACCCAGCCCACCTGCACGCAGGCCGGCTCCGTGGTCTACACCTGCGACAGCTGCGGCGCGGCGGTGCGGACAACGCCGCTGCCCGCCATGAACCACAGCTACCGCTGGGAGGACGACGACAGCGGCCACTGGCAGGTGTGCGCCATCTGCGGCGACAAGACGTCTTCGGCGGCGCACACGCTGCAGAACGGCGTCTGCACCGTATGCGGCTATCAGACCGGCCAGAGCGGCGGCGTCCGCCACACCCATGCGTACAAGGAGCAGGTGACGGCGGCCACCTGTACGGCGGGGGGCTACACCACATACACCTGCGCCTGCGGCAGGAGCTACACCGACAGCTTTACACCGGCGTTGGGCCACCGCTACACCGCCGCGGTGACGACGGCGGCCACCTGCACGGAGGCGGGGGTGCGGACGTACACCTGTACCGTGTGTGGCGACAGCTTCACGGAGGTCATCCCGGCGGCGGGACACCGGTACGCGGACGGCGTCTGCACCGCATGCGGCGCGGCTGACCCCAACGCGCCCGACCCGGCCCCCGATCCCGCGCCTGACCCGACGCCCGACCCGGAGCCGGTGCCCGATCCCGCCCCGGAGGAGCCCTCCGGCTCCGGTGAGATCGTGCTGCCGGATCTGGACGAGTAACACAATACAGCAATAAATATCCCCCATACCGGGGGATATTTATTTGCGCAAAAAGGGGGGCGGACGCATACCGTCCGCCCCAAGTGAGGAGAAAAATGATGGAAAAAGTATTTCAAACGGGTAAGACCCGCTGAAACCGGTGAAGATAGGTCAAAGCACGGTGCACAGCAGCCACGTCAGACCGATGGCGGCGGCGCCTGCGGCGGCCCAGAGCCACGCGGGTGCGCGGAAGCGCCGGCGGGGCGCGCCCTGACAGCGGGCGTAGTTCTTGGCGATGCGGACGGCCTGATCCACCAGTTGCTGGGAGCTGACACCGCCGCCGTCCGTACGGAGAATGAAAATTGCCTGTTCGAAGATCTGCGGGTCGGGGGAATCCACCACGATGACCCGGCGTGAAATGCCTTTGACCAAGAGTATGCCCTCCTTGCTGTCCGTTTTCATAGTGATAGTATGGACAGCACGGCGGCGGCTTATACCTGCGATCTGCCGGAAGCTTCGGCGCGGGGGCGGTACAGCGCCAGCACGGCGCAGTCGTCGGACAGCCCGCCGTGGTCGGCGGAGAGCGTCAGGATGCGGCGGGCCAGCTCCTCCGGGGAGCTGCCCTCCCAGCCGGCCAGCAGATCCTGTACCCATTCATCGCCGTCCCCGGCGGTGACGCCATCGGACAGCAGCACCAGCCAGCCGCCCGGCGGCAGCGTGAAGCGGATGGTCTCCGGCTGCTGGGAGGCCTCCTCCAGTCCGGCGGGCAGCGCGCTGCCGGCGTACCGGACGACGCGCCCGTGCTTCTTGAAATAGGACGCCGCCGCGCCATACTTGTACAGCGTTACCGCGCCGGTGGCGCGGTCGATGCGGGCCAGGTCGATGGTGGTGAAGCCGCCGCCCTCCCGGCAGCGCAGCAGCAGCGCGGTGTTCAGGGTCTTCAGGGCCGGGGACGGCTCCACCCCGGCCTGCAGGAACTGCTTTAGAAGCCGGACGGTCATGGAGGCCTCCCGGTGGGCGGCCTCGCCGCTGCCCATACCGTCGGACAGCAGGAGGTAGGCGGCGCTCCCCGCGTCGAAGGACGCGGTCTGGTCGCCGCACAGCGTCTCGCCCTTCCGGGGGCGCAGGGCGGTACCGGTGACGCAGCTGAAGCGCGGCTCCGCCGCTGCCGGCGCGTCCACGGCCAGCACCTCCGACATCTGGGCGTACTGCTCCCGCGCCACCTGATAGGCCGCCTCCAGTTGGAGACGGTGGGTGCGGCGCAGCAGAAACTGGTGGAGCTGGTCGTTCAGCGCGTCCAGCAGCCGGGGGAAGTGCAGGCAGCGGCTGGTAAAGTGCAGGGGGAAATCCTCCGCGCAGGCGCTGCCCCGCTGCAGCAGGTGGGGGCAGGCGTCGTTGAAGGCGTTGTAGGTGTCGGTGTAGTGGGTCTGCCAGCAATCCTGCCGCAGCAGGCACCCGGCGCACACCTGCTCGGCGGCCCGGTCAAAGAGCACGGCGGGATTTTCCGGACGGGGCGGCGTGGTGTCGGTGAAGAAGCTGTCGTACACGGCGCGGAACGCGGCGGCGGGCGTCGCCGCCTCCTCACGGGAGGGGGCGCTCCGGGAGACGCTGGCGGCGCGCTGGGCCAGCCGAGGCAGCAGATGCTCCGGCAGCAGCAGGTACAATCCCGCACCGGCAATGCACTGGCACAGCAACGGCAGCAGGTCGGGGCCGTCCAGCAGCAGGTACACGGCGGCGGCCACGGCGCAGAATGCCAGCGGAGACAGAAGCCGTCCCCGCCGCTGCAGGGCGGAGGCAGCGGCAGAAGCGCCGCTGAGCACGGTGGTCAGCAGCACCGTATCACCGGCGTAGAGATCCAGCACGAGACCGGCCACGGCACCGGCAGCCGCCGCGGCGGCAGGCGTCAGGCGGCGCGCCGCAGCCAGCAGCAGCGCGGCGGCCAGCAGACCGCCCATACGGAAGCCGGATACCTCCCAGCCGTAGGCGGACAGGCACAGGCCCAGCGCCAGCAGGAAGCCCGCCTGCTGCCGCGTCCCGCCATCGGCAGAGCTGTCCGTCAGGGAGGGCAGCAGCGCGGCGGCGGCCCACAGAATGGTCAGCGCGGCGGCGCATAGCGTCCACTGGCGGGGCTGGCGCTGGAACAGATACGCCGACTGTACCAGCAGTGTCATGACCACGGAGGCGGCAGGGCGGAAGCGGGGCCTCCGGTACAGCCGGGTGGTGCAGAAGGCGGTGGCGGCGCAGAAGATCAGGATGGCGGAGGCGGTGTGGCGCAGCCCCGCCTGAAAATCCAGAAAAAGAAAAGCGCCCAGTCCGGCGCCCAGCAGGGCGCTGAGCCCGGGCCATCCGACGCCGGCGGCGGAGACGACAGCCAGCGACCATGGGCTGTACAGCCCGTCCAGCGCGCCGCCGGTCAGCAGAAAAGCGGCGGCGGCCGGCAGGAACATCGTCAGAAGCGGGCGGAGCGGGACAGATCGGCTGACCTCGGTGACAGTTTTCAAGGCTTGTCCCTCCTTTCGCTCCTATTGTAGCGGAAGGGCGGGGCGCATCCTGTCGGGAAATTTTGCTGTTGTATTTCCCCAGTCGATTTGGTACAATGACGGCGGAGACAACAGGCATTTTTACAAAAGGAGGAGCCTTATGAAGAAGCTTGCGGCCATGCTGATGGCCTTGATGATGCTGCTGACCATGGCGGCCTGCGGCCAGCAGGCGCCGGAGCAGACCGGCGGCACGGTGGAGCCGGGCGCGCAGTCCGACGATGCCGTCACCGGGCAGGTGGATACCCCCGCGCCGGACGAGGATACGCCGGAGATGGGCAGCGTCAGCGGCGGCACCTACACCAATGAGTTTGCCGGCTTCGGCTGCGCGCTGGACGAGACGTGGGTGTTTTACACGGAGGAGCAGATCGCGGAGATCAACGGCTTTCTCACCGAGGGCACCAGCGACGAGGATATGAAGAAGCTGATGGAGGAGAACCAGAGCGTGCAGGATATGTACGCCACCTCCACTGACGGACTGATGACCATGAACGTGGTGTTCCAGAACATGGGGCTGCTGTTTGGCACCACCATGAGCGCCCATGAGTACGCGGAGCTGTCCGCGCAGCAGTTGCCGGACGCCATGAGCACCTACGGCTTTGAGAATGTCGCCGCCGCCGTGACCACTACGGAGTTCGCCGGTGCGGACTGCCCCGCTGTGGCGCTGACGGCCACGGTGCAGGACACGCCCATGTATGAGCTGGTGATCTGCCTGAAGCAGGGCAACTACATCTACTGCGTGACGCTGTGCAGCTACACGGAGGACGTGACGGCCCAGATGGCGGCGCTGTTCTACGCGCTGTAATAAAACGCAGACGAGCCGCAGCAGCGCTGCGGCTCGTTTTTTCAAAAGGAGCGATACCATGAGCAAGTATGTGCTGATCCCGGATTCCTTCAAGGGCACCCTGTCCTCAGCGGATATCTGCCGCATCGCGGCGGAGGAGATCCTGCGGCTGGAGCCGTCGGCGGAGGTCTGCGCCATTCCGGTGGCCGATGGCGGAGAGGGTACGGTGGACGCCTTTCTGGCCGCCGTGGGCGGACGGCGCATCGAAGCGCCCTGTACCGGCCCGTGGGGAGAGCCGGTAACGGCGCACTACGCCCTGCTGCCGGACGGCACGGCGGTGGTGGAGATGGCTGCGGCGGCGGGCCTGCCGCTGGCGGGGGACGCCTGCGACCCGGAAAAGACGACCACCTACGGCGTGGGGCAGCTGATGGCCCATGCGCTGTCCCACGGCGCGGTGCGGCTGGTGCTGGGGCTGGGCGGCAGCGCCACCAACGATGGCGGCTGCGGCGCCGCCGCAGCGCTGGGGGCGGAATTTCTCGATGAACAGGGGAGCGCCTTCGTGCCGGTGGGCGGCACGCTCACACGCATCGCCCGTATCCGGACGGAGACGCTGCGCCGGACGCTGGGCGGCGTACCGGTAACGGTGATGTGCGACACCGACAACCCACTGTGCGGCCCGGCGGGCGCGGCGGCGGTGTTCGGCCCGCAGAAGGGGGCGGACGCGGCCATGGTGGCCCGGCTGGACGCGGGGCTGCGCCATCTGGCGCAGGTGCTGGCCCGGGATCTGGGGATGGAGGTGCTGACGCTGTCCGGCGGCGGGGCCGCCGGCGGCTTCGGCGCAGGGGCCGCCGCGCTTTTCGGCGGTGTGCTGCGCATGGGTATCGACACGGTGCTGGATACGGTGGACTTTGACCGGCGCTGCCGGGGTGCGAGGCTGGTCATCACCGGCGAAGGGCATCTGGACAGCCAGAGCATGCGGGGCAAGACGGTCATCGGCGTGGCCCGGCGTGCCAAGGCGCTGGGCATTCCTGTGGCGGTGCTGGCGGGCGGCTGCGAAACGGCGCTGGACGCGGTCTACGCGGCAGGGGTGTCCGGGGTGTTCCCCGTCAACCCGTCGCCCTGCACGCTGGAGGAGGCGCGGCGGCACGGACAGGAGAACCTGCGGTTCACCGTGGGCAATCTGCTGCGGTTCATGGCGGCGCTGGAAAAGTAGAGAACTCTTCGACTATAACTTTGCGTATTGCTGAAAAAACGAGCGGGGAAGCCCCAGGAGGGAGCCCCCGCTCGTGCGCGTTTGCCCGCAGCTTCAGCCGCGGGCATTTCTTCTGGCCGCAAGGAAGGGAATGTGTGCAAGGGAAAACGTAGACGGGGTTCCCTTGCGCGGACGGTCAGCCGTCGATGCAGTTTGCACGCGCCGCCATCGAGGCGGCGTGTGCAACGGGAGTCTCCTCTCGCGAATGCAGCAGTCCCCCGGACTGCTGCGCCCAGCTTCAACGCCCTGCGGACGTGTGAAGCTGGAGCTCGTTTCGACTCCCGCCCGCGAGGGCTGCTCCAAAAAGAAATGTCACCCCAAAGGGGTGACATTTCTTTTTGGAGCAGGGTACGGGAGTCGAACCCGCCTTAACGGCTTGGGAAGCCGCTGTAATACCGATATACCAACCCTGCGAACGCTGCTATTATAACAGGTCGGCGGGGGATTTGCAACCGGAAATTCTGTCGAAGCGCATGATTTCCGCCGTCCCGGCATAGAGATAAAAAAAACGCGGGGGAGGAACTGCATGATGAAGAAATTACGGCGTGCGGCGTGCCTGCTGATGGCGCTGCTGTGCGCACTGGCCCTGTGGCCGGTGCGCGCGGCGGCGGTGGAGCTGCCCATCACCAGCCGGGCGGCGCTGCTGATGGAGAAGTCTACCGGCCAGATCCTGTACGCCCGGAACGAGCACGAGCAGCTGGAGCCGGCCAGCGTCACCAAGGTCATGACGCTGCTGCTGACCATGGAGGCCATCGACAGCGGCACCATCCACTATGACGATGTGGTGACGGTCAGCGCGGACGCCGCCGGCATGGGCGGCAGTCAGGTATTTCTGGCGGAGGGTGAGCAGATCACCGTGGAGGAGCTGCTGAAGGCGGTGTGCGTGGCCTCCGGCAACGACGCGGCGGTGGCACTGGCGGAGAAGGTGGCCGGCGTACACGAGCTGTTCGTGGAGCAGATGAACCGGCGGGCGGCGGAGCTGGGCATGGAGGACACCCACTTCGTCAACTGCACCGGCCTGACGGCGGAGGGCCACGTCACCAGTGCCCACGATATCGCCCTCATGAGCCGGGAGCTGATCCTGCACCACCCGGATATCCGGCGCTTCACCACCATCTGGATGGACACCATCCGCAATGGCGCGTTCCAGCTGGCCAACACCAACAAGCTGATCCGCTTCTATGACGGGGCCACCGGGCTGAAGACCGGGCACACCGCCTCGGCGGGGTACTGCATCAGCGCCACGGCGGAGCGGGACGGCATGGAGCTGATCGCCGTCATCATGAAGGCCCCGGACAAGGACGCCCGCACCAAGGATGCCAAGGCCCTGCTGAACTACGGCTTTTCTACCTACGCGCTGGTCAGCGCCGCGCCGCAGGAGCCGCTGACGCCTGTGCCGGTGGCCATGGGCACGGCGGACGCCGTGCAGCCCATAACGGAGACGGAGAACGCCTCGGTGCTGGTGGAGAGGTCGAAGGCAGGGGGGCTGACCCAGACCGTCACGTTGGAGCCGCAGGTGACGGCACCGGTGGCGGCGGGGCAGCGGCTGGGGGAGCTGTCGGTGCTGGACGGCGACACGGTGCTTGTGACCGTACCGCTGGTGGCACAGGAGGCTGTGGCGCGGCGCAGCTGGGGACAGGTGTTCACCCAGCTGCTGCGCATGGCGGTTTTCGCGGCGTAGACAGCCTTTTCCCCCTTGTAATTTGGATATAATCGTTGTAAGATGGGAAACACCGAAAAAATGTCTTTTATACCAAGGAGGAACGACATATGATCCGAGTAGACCTCAGCAGCTGCAACAGCTTTATCCCGCTGCCCTACGAGGCGGCGCTGGCGCCCCGCCTGCGCATTGCCCATGACCATCTGCAAAAGGGCGATGGCGCCGGCAGCGACTTTACCGGCTGGGTGCGCCTGCCGGAGAATTACGACAGGGATGAGTTTGCCCGCATCAAGGTCGCAGCGGCCCACATCAAGGCGGACTCCCAGGCGCTGGTGGTCATCGGCATCGGCGGCTCTTATCTGGGCGCACGGGGCGTCATCGAGTGCCTGCGCTCCCCCAACTACAACCTGAAGAGGAAGGACACCCCCAACATCTACTTTGTGGGCAACGGCCTGTCCTCCGACTACATGAGTGAGATCGTGGAGCTGCTGGACGGCGTGGACTTCTCCGTCAACGTCATCTCCAAGTCCGGCACCACCACGGAGCCGGCGGTGGCCTTCCGCTTCTTCCGGGAGCTGCTGGAGAAGAAGTACGGCCCGGAGGGCGCGGCCAAGCGCATCTACGCCACCACCGACCGACATAGAGGCGCACTGAAGTCCCTGGCGGATGCCAAGGGCTACGAGACGTTCGTGGTACCCGATGACGTGGGCGGACGGTACAGTGTGCTGACGGCCGTGGGCCTGCTGCCCATCGCCGTAGCGGGCATCGACATCGATGCGCTGATGGCCGGGGCGCGGGAGATGATGGACACCTGCGCGGCGGCGGACATGGACGCCAACCCCGCGTGGCAGTACGCCGGCGCACGGTACGAGATGTACCGCAGCGGCAAGAAAATCGAGATCCTGGCGGCCTACGAGCCGTGCTTCCGGTTCATGGCCGAGTGGTGGAAGCAGCTGTACGGCGAGTCCGAGGGCAAGGAGGGCAAGGGGCTGTTCCCCGCCAGCGTGGAGTTTACCGCCGACCTGCACTCCATGGGGCAGTATATCCAGCAGGGCGAGCGGCACCTGTTTGAGACGGTGGTGCGCTTCGGCCCGTCGAAGCACGAGAACCCCGTGCCCTACGACGAGACAGACGGCGACGGTCTGAATTTCCTGACCGGCAGGAGCATGGACTTTATCCGCGAGCAGGCCATGGACGGCACGCTGCTGGCCCATGTGGAGGGCGGTGTCCCCAACATCACCCTGTATACCGGCGCGCTGGACGAGGGCGTTATGGGGCAGCTCATCTACTTCTTCGAGTACGCCTGCGGTCTCAGCGGCTACCTGCTGGACGTGAACCCCTTTGACCAGCCCGGCGTGGAGGCCTACAAGAAAAACATGTTCGCGCTGCTGGGCAAGCCCGGCTACGAGGAGCTGCGGGGCACACTGCTGGCCAAGCTGGGCCGGTAAGGCGTTTTCACCAAAAATAACGCCGGGATTTTTCCGTTGCTATTTTGTATTTGGTATGGTATGCTACAAGCAGGAGTAAAGCCAGCTCCATCAATGACAAAGGAGTGATTTCTTATGGTTAGACTGATCATGGGCGCGAACGGTGCAGGTAAGACGAAGCAGCTTATCGAGCTGATCCACACCAGCGTGGATTCCGAGACCGGCAGCGTTGTTTGCATCGAACCCAGCCGCGACATGACCTACGACATCAGCTACAACGTGCGGCTGGTCAATGCCGGTGAGTACAACGTGAATTCTTTTGAATGCCTGCGCGGTTTCCTCTGCGGCCTGTATGCGGGCAATTACGATATTTCCCATGTGTTCGTGGACAACCTGTGCAAGATCGCGGGCAGCACCGACTGGCAGGAGGTGGAGAAGTTCCTCCACTGGCTGGATTGCTTCAGCGAGAGCAACAACGTGAAGTTCACCGTCACCGTCAGCGCGGACGAGGACGTGGCCACCGAGGGCATGCGTCAGTACATCTGAGCCGAGACAAAAAAAGAAAGACGCCCTGCGGCGTCTTTCTTTTTTTGCGTTTACTGTTGCTGGAACCGCTCCTGCAGGGCATGGAGCGTCACCTCATAGGCCCGCTGCTCGTGGGGGCAGTCCTGGGGCTGATAGGGCAGACCCGCCCGGCGGCACAGCAGCTCCGTGAAGTAGGCGTTGATATGGGGGTTCTTCATCAGCAGAGGGCCGATGAGATGGGTGCCGTAAAAGCTGCCCTCCCACGCGCCGTCCTCCGCCGCAGCGGCGCTGTTGCCGGGGCCGTGCTCCATGCGGAACAGGGGGCGGACGACATCGGTGGTCTGGCTGGCCTTGTTCACAAAGCCCACGGCCACCTGCCCGGTGGCGGCCCCCACGGCCAGACAGTCACCCTGCATACGCTCCGTGTCGGACACGGTGGTGCGGAAGGGGAACAGGCCCAGTCCGGTGTGCTCCGTGCCGTCGGGGCCGGTGATGCTGTGGCCGAACAGCTCCATGGCGTTGCCGGTGGCAAGCACCACGGCGCCGCGCTCCAGCGCCGCCCGGACGGCGGTTTCATAGCGGCGCAGATCCTCCAGCGCCGTGAGCTGGGCGCTCTCGGTGCCCGCGCCCATGTAGAGGAAGTCCGCGCCGGAGAAGTCGATGTCCTCGTACAGCGTGCCGGTGCGGACAACGACCTCCGCGCCCTGCCGCTCCAGACTGCGCCGCAGCGCGGCCACGTTGGCGTACTCACCGTACAGGTTCATCAGATCCGGATAGAGATGCAGAAGCTGGATGCTCATGTGCAGACCCTCCTTAAAGCGTATTGACCAGCGACAGGAACTTGCCCTTGTCGGAGAAGCAGGTGATGGTGTAGGCCTGTGTCACGCCGTCCCGGACGGCGGCGTCCACGCCCTCGCTGATGCTCTCATAGGCGCTGAGCTTCTCCGGCGGCACATCGGTGTAGGAGAAGCGAACGTACAGATCGTCGGCGTACCGGCCCAGCAGATAGATGTGGGAGGTGTTCTCCGTGTTCAGCATGCCGAAGTCGATGTCCCACAGCCAGCTGGTCTCGCTGGTGAAGTATTTGCGGCTGACGGCGTCCACGATGATGATGACGGCGTGGGGCTCCTTCTGCTGCACGGTGTAGCGCAGGGACTGGTCGTAGGACACGGAGTTCTCGTGCTTGGAGGCCAGCAGCGTACCGCGCATGGTATGGTACTGCCAGTTGACGATGCGGCCGTTCTTCAGCACATAGTGACTGATGCTGCGGGCAATGTCGCCGCCGTCCACGCCGGCCAGCGCGCACACGGTGTAGCACGCCAGAATGTTGTAGGCGTTGTAGATGCTCTTAAAGGCCAGCTCGATGCGGTCTTTGCCGTTGATGGTGAGGAATCCGGCGTCCAGATCCGCGTCGGTGACGGTAAAGGCCGTCTCCGGGCGGCGGAAATCGCATCTGGTGCAGCGGTAGGCGCCGATATGGTTGTAGTGGTAGTAGTCGTAGGCCATGGGCGCGCGGCATAGGGGGCAGTATTTGCCGTCGTCGTAGATGCCGGTGCTGTGGTCGGTGGAGAAGCTCTGGCGATCCATGCCGAACCACACCACCCGGTTGGGCCGTCCCCGGCCGAACAGGGACACCAGCGGGTCGTCGGCGTTGAGGATCAGCGTGCAGTCGGGGCCGATGCTGGGCTCGATGGCCTTATACACCCACTGGGGATGGCCGTTGCGGGTGAGCTGGTCACGGTACAGATTGGTGATGACGTAGTGGGTGGGCTGGAAGTAGCGGAACGTGTACTGGGCGTAGCGCTCGTCGGACTCGATGACCACCACGTCGCTTCTGCACCGCCCCGTCAGGGTGCTGCTGCACAGCAGCAGGGTGGTGACGCCCTCGATCTGGTTGGAGCCCTCCCGGTTGAACACCACCCGCTTGCCTGCGGCGGTGAGCACATGGGCGATCATCTCCGAGGTGGAGGTCTTGCCGTTGCTGCCGGTGACGGCGATGATCTCCGGCGGCAGCTGCACTCGCTGCAGGATGTCGGGGCAGATCTTCAGCGCGATCTGTCCGGGCAGGCTGCTGCCGCGCCCCACAAAGGAGCCTACAAAGCGGATCAGCTTGCAGACCAGAATGGCCAGAAATTTTTTCATAAAGACCCTCCTTATCATATCACGCGGCACATGGCCGCCTGTGTGCGCGGCGTTATGCGCGGTGCGTCTGGAGCCAGATCATCAGCGCGCCGATGTCCGCCGGGGACACGCCGGAGATGCGGCTGGCCTGTCCCAGATTCAGCGGACGCACCGCGCCCAGCTTCTCCCGTGCCTCCAGCCGCAGGCCCTGAATACCGCTGTAATCCATATCCTCGGGCAGCGCGTGCTTTTCCAGCTGCTCAAACTCCTCCACCTGCCGCTGCTGGCGGCGGATATAGCCCTCGTACTTCACGGTGATCTCCACCTGCTCCCGCACGGCCTTGCCCAGCGCCGGCGCGCCGGGGTCGAAGGGCCGCAGATCATCGTAGGACACCTGCGGGCGGCGCAGCAGGTCGATGAGCCGCGCACCGTCGGCCACGGGGGCGGTGCCCCGCCGCGCCAGCAGGCCGTTGAGGGCATCGCTGCCGGCCACGCCGGTGCGGGTCAGACGTTTGACCTCCTGCTCCACGGCGGCGTACTTCTCCTCCACCGCCCGCAGCCGCTCCGCGGATACCAGCCCGATGCGGTGTCCGATGGCGCACAGCCGCCGGTCGGCGTTGTCCTGCCGCAGCAGCAGCCGGTACTCGGAGCGGGAGGTCATCATGCGGTACGGCTCCTCGGTGCCCTTTGTCACCAGATCGTCGATGAGAGTGCCGATGTAGCTCTCACTGCGGCGGAGGATCATGGGTGGCTGGCCCTTCAGGGCCAGCGCCGCGTTGACGCCGGCCACGAGGCCCTGTGCCGCCGCCTCCTCGTAGCCGGAGGAGCCGTTGAACTGTCCCGCACCGTACAGGCCGGGGACGGACTTGACCTCCAGCGTGGGCCGCAGAGCCAGCGGGTCGATGCAGTCGTATTCGATGGCGTAGGCCGGGCGCATCATCTCCGCATGCTCCAGTCCGGGCACGCTGTGGAGCATCCGCAGCTGCACCTCCTCCGGCATGGAGGAGGAGAAGCCCTGAATATACATCTCCTCCGTGTCGAGGCCCATGGGCTCGATGAACAGCTGGTGCCGGGGCTTGTCCGCGAACCGGACGACCTTCGTTTCGATGGACGGGCAGTACCGGGGGCCGATGCCCTCAATGACACCGGAGTAGATGGGGCTGCGATCCAGATTCTCCCGGATGATGCGGTGTGTCTCCTCCGTGGTGTAGGTCAGGTAGCACACGGCCCGGTTCTCCGGGGCCTGCGCCGTCTCGAAGCTGAAGGGTAGGGGATCGCTGTCGCCCTCCTGCACCTCCATGCGGGAAAAGTCGATGCTCCGCCGGTTCACGCGGGGCGGCGTGCCGGTCTTGAAGCGGCGCAGGGGCAGGCCCAGCGCCAACAGACTGCCGGTGAGGGCGTTGGCGGCGTGCATGCCGTCGGGCCCGGAGGACTCGATGCACTCCCCCACGATGGTGCGTCCCGTCAGGTATGTGCCGGTGCAGAGAATGACGGCCTTCACGCCGAACACCGCGCCGGTGCGCAGCACCACGGCGCTGACGTGTCCGTTCTCGCAGCGGATCTCCGTTACCTCCGCCTGCCGCAGCGTCAGGTTCTCCTGCTGCTCCAGCGTGTGCTTCATCACCTGCTGGTAGCGCCGGCGGTCGGCCTGCGCCCGCAGCGACCACACGGCGGGGCCTTTGGCGCGGTTGAGCATCCGGTACTGGATGCAGGCACGGTCTGCCGCCCGGGCCATTTCGCCGCCCAGCGCGTCCAGCTCCCGGACGAGGTGTCCCTTACCGGTGCCGCCGATGGCGGGGTTGCAGGGCATGTTGCCCACCGCGTCCAGATCAATGGTAAAGCAGACGGTGCGCATGCCCAGCCGCGCCGATGCCAGCGCCGCCTCGATGCCGGCGTGGCCCGCGCCGATAACGGCGATATCAAATTCTCCCGCGCAAAACTCTCTCATAGTATGTCCCCAATGCGTTCATATGCAGTCATTATATATGGTATGGCCCACAAGCGCCATTGTGCAAATCATCCAAAAATATTTGAACAAAATTGTGAAATACATGCAGAAATTAACTTGCAAAACAGGCGGGAACGGCATATACTATCCTCGTAGGCAAATGAAGAAAGGAGCGTGATAGCGTTATGATGAACAACTGGATCATGGGCGATCTGGACGATATGATCTTCGGCAACTGCCAGCAGCAGGACAGCCAGCGGTAAGCGTCCCACCCACAAAAGATGACCACCACGCCAGTGTGCGTGGCGTTTTGCTTTTTATGGGCGTTTTTCGCCCTGTTCATACAGCTCCCGCAAAGAAGATCATCGCAGAAAAGAGGTGCGGCCAACGAAGGTGGCCGCACCTCTTTTCTCATATCTTTTCCATGTTCTTGGCCGCCGTTACGTCCACGCCGGTGCCGCAGACATCCCGCAGCACCACGTCGCCGATGGCTGCGGGGGCCTGTACCGTCACGGTGCCCAGCGCCCGGGCCACGTCAAAGACCAGCGCCTTGGGCACCTCGCCATTGGTGCGTACCGGCAGTACCGGCAGCGCCGCGCCCTGAATGGCCACCGTACCGGTGACGGTGCGCACAGGGGCCACGCACTCCTTCCGGGCGTAGGCCGCGCCCCGGGGACAGGTATTGCCGGTGACGGTGGTCACGGCGCCGTTCTCCACCTCGGCGGTGAGCTGGCAGCCCATGGGGCAGCCGATGCAGATCAATTCCTGTTTCATTGTGCCTGTGCCTCCTCTACCACAAATGTCACGGTGTCCGCACCGGTGGGGATAGCGGCGGGGTCGATGGGAAAGCTCTCCATCTCGCCGGGGGTCAGGATGCGCTTGGGGATGCGCTTGAGCAGCGTGTCCCCGGCGTAGGCGCACAGCGCCGCGTTGCGGTAGGGCTGCCCCACCCGGAACCGGACGGTGACAGGCCCGCCGTCCCGGTGCAGGGACTGAGGCACGGTGTAGCGCACGCCGTTCTTCCCCACCAGACGGATGCTCTCGCCGCCGCCGGGACCCTCCAGCACGCACCGGGCGGCGCTGCGTCCCGCTGCCGCCGCCTCCTGCGAGACGAAGTCCACCAGATCGTGGACGTGCAGCACGTTGCCGCAGGCGAACACGCCGGGCAGGGAGGTAGCCAGCGTCTCGTCCACCACCGGCCCGCCGGTGACGGCGTCCAGCACCGCGCCGGCCTGCCGGGTCAGCTCGTTCTCCGGCAGCAGTCCCACGCTCAGCAGCAGCGTGTCGCAGGGGATGTACCGCTCCGTGCCGGGGATGGGCAGGCGCTGCCCGTCCACCTGCGCCAGCGTCACACCGGTGAGATGCTCCTGCCCGTGGATCTCCACCACCGTGGTGGACAGGTACAAGGGGATATGGAAATCGTCCAGACACTGGACAATGTTGCGCTTCAGACCACCGGAGTAGGGCATGACCTCCGCCACGGCCTTGACCTCGGCGCCCTCCAGCGTCATACGCCGGGCCATGATGAGCCCGATGTCGCCGGAGCCGAGGATCACCACCTGCCGTCCCGGCAGATAGCCCTCCATGTTCACCATGCGCTGGGCCGTGCCCGCCGACCAGATACCGGCGGGGCGGGTGCCCGCGATGTTCAGCGCGCCCCGGGGCCGCTCGCGGCAGCCCATGGCCAGCACCACCGCCTGCGCCCTGATCTGCCGCAGGCCCACGGTGCGTCCCGTGACGGTCAGCACCTTCTCCGGCGAGATGTCCAGCACCATGCAGTCCGTCCACGCAGGGATGCTCCGCTCCCGCACGGCGTCGATATAGCGCTGGGCGTACTCCGGGCCGGTCAGCTCCTGATGGAAGGTGTGGAGGCCGAAGCCCGCGTGGATGCACTGGTTCAGGATGCCGCCCAGCTCGCCGCTGCGCTCTAAAATGAGGATATCCCGCAGCCCTGCGTCATAGGCGGCTGCTGCCGCGGCCAGTCCGGCGGGGCCGCCGCCCACGATGGCCAGCTGTACTGTTTTCATGAGAGCACCTCCTTGGTGCGGCCCGCCAGCAGACGGCTTTCGCCGCCGCCCTTGGTCAGCTCGGGCATGGGCACGCCCAGCTCCTGGTGGAGCAGCTCCAGCACACGGGGCGTACAGAACCCGCCCTGACACCGGCCCATACCGGCCCGTACCCGCCGCTTCACACCATCCAGCGACCGGGCGCCCCGGCGGATGGCCTCCCGTATCTCGCCCTCCGTGATCTGCTCGCACCGGCAGACCACCGTGGCGTAGGCGGGATCTTTTTCTATCAGCGCCTGCCGCGCCGCAAGGTCCATCTCCCGGGGGCGGGGGATGTCCCGCCGCTCCGGGATGAAGTCGTCCTTTTCCGCCGCGTCCAGCTTTGCCGCCGCCAGCTCCGCCAGATACCGGCCGATGGCGGGGGCGGAGGACAGGCCCGGCGACTCAATGTCCACGGCCTCGAAAAAGCCGTCGGCGCTCTCGCCCACGATGAAGTCGTCGTCCCCGCCGGTCAGGTGGGCGCGAAGACCCGCGAAGCTGGTGATAACGTCCCGCATGGGCAGGCTCGGTACGCTGCGGGCCGCCGTCTCCGCCACACGGCGCAGACCCGCCGCCGTGGTGGCGGTGCAGTCCTTTTCCTCCTGATCCACCGCCGTGGGGCCCACCAGCAGGTTGCCGTGGACGGTGGGGGACACCAGCACGCCCTTGCCCATGGCGGAGGGCAGCTGGAAGATGGTGTGCTGCACCAGCTCACCGTCCCGCCGGTCCAGCAGGCAGTACTCGCCGCGGCGGGGCACGATGGTCAGCTTCGTCCGGCACAGCTGGTTATGGAGCACATCTCCGTGGACGCCGGCGGCGGCGATGACCACCCGGCTCTCCAGTGTGCCGCGGTTCGTCTCCAGCAGGAAATGGCCGCCCTCCCGGCGGATGCGCCGTACCTCCGTGTCGAAGCGGAACTCACAGCCGTTGGCGGCGGCGTTCTCCGCCAGTGCGATGGTCATGCCGAAGGGGCAGATAATGGCGCTGGTGGGGGCGTACAGCGCGGCGGCGGCCTCCGGCGACACCCGGGGCTCCTGACGGCGCAGGGACGCCCGATCCAGCACGGTCAGGCCCTCCACGCCGTTCCGCTCACCGCGCCGCTTCAGCTCCTCCAGACGGGGGATGTCCGCTTCGTCGAAGCACAGCACCAGCGCGCCGCACCGGCGGTAGGGGAAGTCCAGCTCCAGGGACAGCGCCTCCATCATCCGGGAGCCGGCCACGTTGAACCGGGCCTTGGCAGAGCCGATGGGCGCGTCGAACCCGGCGTGGCAGATGGCGGAGTTGGCCTTGCTGGTGCCCACGCACACGTCCTCGCCCCGCTCCGCAAGACAGATGCGCAGGCGGTAGCGGCTGAGCCAGCGGGCCACGGCGCAGCCCACCGCGCCGCCGCCTACAATCACGGCATCATACATCGTAAAAACCTCTTTTCCAAAGGGCGGCAGACGCCGCCACAGTATGCATACAACATTATAAAATAGCAATCGACGCGCGGCTTGTCAAGTCGACAGGGGAAACGGAAAAACTTAACACGGATTTAACAACTTCTTAGCGCCCGGATGTGCTACAATAGCGCCAGACATATAAAGAAAGGGGGCGGCGCCGTGGACGGGAAAGGCTATCTGGCCAAGCTCCGCAGCCAGAGCAAGCGGGAGCGGATCTTTGCCGGCATGGGCCTGACATGCTCCGGCCGGGATCTGGCCATCGCCTTCGGCTTGTATCTGGCGGCGGTGATGCTGTGCCTGTTCCTGCGGAACATCGACCTGCACCAGGACACCACCTATGTGGCGGTGATCTTCCTGCTGGATGTGTTCCTGACGGCCTACTGGACGAACGGTTATGTGCTGGGCATCATCACCGCCGTGGCCGGGGTGTTCAGTGTGGACTACATCTTCACCTATCCCTACTGGCACATTAGCTTCACCCTTACCGGCTTCCCGCTGACGTTTCTGGTCATGATGACCATTTCCGTGCTGACGGCGGCCGTCACCAGCCGCGCCAAGCAGACGGAGGCCGTCCGCCGGGAGGCGGAGAAGGAGAAGATGTACGCCGATCTGCTGCGGGCCGTGTCCCACGACATCCGCACGCCGCTGACTGGCATTGTGGGCGCCACCAACGTCCTGCTGGAGCAGGATGTGGAGCTGACGCAGGAGCAGCGGCTCCAGCTGCTGCGCTCCACCAACGAGGACGCCCAGTGGCTCATCCGCATCGTGGAGAACCTGCTGTCCATCACACGCATCAACAACTCCGAGGAGGCCCGTGTGAAGAAGGCGCCGGAGGCGGCGGAGGAGGTCATCGGCAGCGCTGTGGCCAAGACCCACAAGCACTACCCGGACGTGGACGTGTACGTCTCCGTACCGGACGAGCTGATGCTGGTGCCCATGGATCCGCTGCTTATCGAGCAGGTGCTGGTGAACCTCATGGAAAACGCTGTGATCCACGGCGGCACCAGCCGCATCGACATCACGCTGACGCAGCAGGGGGACAATGCCGTGTTCACCGTGGCCGACAACGGCAAGGGCATTCCCCTGCACCTTCTGGGCAAGCTATTTGACGGGGCGGCCCGCAGCGACCGCACCAGCGACGGTAAGCGCAGCATGGGCATCGGCCTGTCTGTGTGCCGCACGGTGGTGCACGCCCACGGCGGGACGATCCGGGGAGAGAATAAAAAAGACGGCGGCGCGTGCTTCACCGTGACGCTGCCCATGAAAGGAGACGACTATGAAGATTAAAGACAAGGTACTGATCGTGGAGGATGAGCAGTCCATCAGCAACTTTATCTCCATGATCCTCACGGCCAACGGGTACGATACCATTATCGTCCGCAGCGGGGAGGAGGCACTGATCATGATCGCCTCCCACTGCCCGGATCTGATCGTGCTGGATCTGGGCCTGCCGGACATGGACGGCATGGAGGTGCTGAAGTCTGTCCGCAAGTGGTCGAACCTGCCGGTGGTGGTGGTCTCCGCCCGCAACCATGAGCACGACAAGGTGGAGGCGCTGGACTACGGCGCCGACGATTATCTGGTGAAGCCCTTCGGCACCTCCGAGCTGCTGGCCCGCATCCGCACGGCCATCCGCCACACCCGCACCACCCTGTCCAACACGCAGATCGCCCAGTCCGGCAAGTTCGTCACCGGCGACCTGACCATCGACTACGACAAGCATCAGGTGCTGATGAACGGCCAGAACGCCGGGCTCACCGTCAACGAGTATAAGATTGTGGCTCTGCTGGGCAAGTACGCCGGCAAGGTGCTGACCTACGACTTCATCATCCGGGAGCTGTGGGGCCCCAAGGCCAAGACGGACAACCAGATCCTCCGGGTGAACATGGCCAACATCCGCCGCAAGATCGAGCCGACCCCCGGCAACCCACAGTACATCTTCACCGAGGTGGGTGTGGGCTACCGCATGCGGGAGGGCGACTGAGCCGTATACATATCCGATAAAAACCGCCCCGAACGGGGCGGTTTTTATGCGCCGGGTGTTTCTTGGAAAGAAAATTGCCTTCGACACGCATCGACGCTTCACGGGCCTTTTATATGCGTAAAATAAAGGAAAATCAGCCACTCGGCAAGCATGTGCTAAGAACCGCCCCGCCTTATTTACATCGATTTTTTCTCGCGGTAAGATACATATACGCCCGCTGGGTAAGGCGGGGGAAACTTGTAAGGAGAGAAAGCAATGGAAGAAAGAAAAGGCTTCGGATCCAATTTCGGATTCCTGATGGCTGCGGTCGGCTCTGCGGTCGGCCTGGGCAACATCTGGGGCTTCCCCTACAAAATGGGGGCCAACGGCGGATTCACGTTCCTGCTGGTTTACATTTTCCTGGGCGTCACCTGCGGATTCATTGTCATGATCAGCGAGTTGGCCATGGGACGTAAGACCGGCAAGGGTGCGGTGGAGACGTATAAGATCCTCTCCAGGAAGTTCAAATGGATGGGCTGGCTGGGTATCGCCTCCGCCTTCTTCATTTTGTTCTTCTACTGCGCGCTGGGCGGCTACTGCATCAAGTACGTCGTGCTGAACGTGGGCGACCTGTTCAACGCGAGCTTCGGCTCCAACGTATTTGCCGAGGCCGCGGCGGCCAGCGGCAGCTCCACCGGCGCGGCGGCGTGGGCGGCGCTGATCGCCAACCCCACGGAGGCCATCGTCTATGGCATGATCTTCGTGGCCCTGACCATGCTCATCGTCCTCGGCGGCGTGGGCGGCGGTATCGAGAAGGTCTGCTCCGTCGGTATGCCCGCCCTGTTCGTGGCCCTGTTGATCTGCATTATCCGCTCCTGCACCCTGCCCGGCGCCGTGAACGGCCTGAAGTATATGTTTATCCCCGGCTGGGCTGTGGCCAACGGCGTCATTGAGGAAGCGCCCAACCTGTTTCAGGTATTTGCCACTGCCGGCGGACAGATGTTCTTCTCCCTGTCGCTGGGCATGGGCGCCATGATCACCTACGGCTCCTATCTGGACAGGAAGGAGAACATCCAGAAGAACGGCCTGCTGATCGTGGTCATGGACTCCATGGTGGCCTTTATGGCGGCTTTGTGCGTGCTGCCCGGCCGTTTTGCCCTCGATCCCAACGGCGATCTGGGCGGCCCCGGCCTGCTGTTCGTCACCATGCAGAATGTGTTCAGCCGTATGGGCGGCGCAGGCCCCATCTTCGGCATCCTGTTCTACCTGCTGGTGGTGTTTGCCGCCATCTCCTCCTCCATCTCCCTGCTGGAGGTCATCGTGGCCCACTTTGTGGATAAGGCCCCTCACCGGCGGATCTGCTGGGTATCACGGAACCTAAGACATGGGCCGCTGACTGGCTGGACTTCTGGGACTGCGTCTCGGAGGGCATTATGATGCCGCTGGGCGCATTGCTGATGACCTTCATGGTGGCCTATGAGCTTGGTACGGAATTTGTCAAGAACGAGGTGGAGCAATGCGGCAACAAGTTCACCATGTACAAGTTCTACCGCTTCTGCATCAGGTATGTCGCGCCGCTGGGACTGTTGATGGTGCTGTACGGACAGGTCAAGTCCTTCTTCTTCTGAGCGTCTTAACAACGGCTTAACAAAATACAAGCATACATAAAAAGGCCGCCGGAGCCGCCGCTCCGGCGGCCTTTTTATGCCCGCGTTTCCGGGAAAATCCTGATTTACCAATACTTTCTGCGCCGCTGAAAAGTCACCTCCGACCCGTTGGGATCCATAAAGCCACCCGATTTTTTGTAAAAACGACGGAAAAGCGCGTTCACAATTTGTTAAAATAATCGAATATAACGTTAAGAGGTTGACAATATCTTAACGGGCGAGTATGATGAAAGAACAAATTGTGAGGAGGTAAATCACACACATGGAAAAGAAAAGTACCAAAATAGCGTATTTCGTTGCGCTGGGTATCTTTGTCGTGCTGCTGGTCATTCTGGGCATCACGTTCAAGGATGCGCCCATCCTCGTTGAAGGCGCGACTACCCCGTTCGCAGGCACCTTCTGGTCTCTGCTGCCCCCCATCGTGGCCATCGTGCTGGCCCTGATCAGCAAGGAAGTGT
>PPYF01411353.1_pt1 | contig 30699 bp, 26 predicted proteins | sample 1559871 | NCBI WGS metagenome assembly PPYF01 (sample SAMN08240021, study PRJNA423297) | Human gut metagenome, whole genome shotgun sequencing project.
AACTCTGGTTGTCGTCAGCCACGATCGCTACCTGCTTGAACGCGTGACCGACCACCAAGTTGCGCTCCTGGGAGATGGAAGCTTGCGTGCCCTTCCCGGTGGGGTAGAGGAGTACCTTCGCATTCGCGAGGCCGGCGGTGCCACTTTTGCCGCGGAGGCTTCCACTAGCGGTGAAAGCGCGGTGCGCCCTAGTCAATCTGGAAATACATCGGGTGGGGAATCATCTGACAGTGCGAAGAGCGCGGGGATGACGGATTCGGCGGCCAGGCGAGCGGCGAAGAAAGAAGCCGCGCGCTTGGAACGAAAGATTGAAAGTCTGCGCACACGCTTGGAAAAGGTCGAGGCCGAACTTGCCCTTCTCGCTGAAAAAGTCGCAACGGATCCTTCCGTCTTGGATGAGATGACATCGTTTTCTACGCAGTCCACGGATTTGCGCGCCGAAATTGAGGAGTTGGAAGAAGCCTGGCTGGAAAACGCCGAGCTGCTTGAAGACTGATCACAACCGCTGAGCCAAAGGATATACAAAGGGGGAAACAGCGGGTTCTTTGGTGAAATTCGCTTTGATCAGTGCAGGCTTGCCTTAGATCAATAGCAGGTTGGAATGTTTCGTAAATACTCCTGCATTTCGCGTGTCGATGCGTCTTAAAGTGGCGGTATTTCGCGGAAAAATGGGATGTAGTGGATTTTGAATTTAATTACGTCATTCTTGGAGTGTCTTCATTCTTTATTCCGACTCTTTAAGGAGATCATCATGACGACCATCGACCTTCCCTTGGTTCAGGACTGCTCCGTTTCCGAGTGCTCCTACAACAACAATGGTTGCGCTGCCGGCGCCGTCACTATCGGCTACGGACGCACCTGCTCTACCTTCGTGCCGCTGTCTGTTCGTGGTGGTCTTGAGCGTAAGAGCCCCGTTGTGGGTGCCTGCCAGAAGGCGGATTGCTCCTTCAACACCGATCTTGAGTGCACCGCTTCTGCGATTCGCGTGGGATCGACCAGCGCGGACTGCCTGACCTACCAGGCTCGCTGAACATAGCGTAATGAGGGGTGTGGTCCGCAGGAATTCCTGCGGGCCACACCCCTGTGTTTATCCCTCGCTGAGCATCGAGTACTGAGAACTAAGCGATGAGAACTGAACGCTAAGTGGTGGTCACTGAGCGCCAGGGAAAATATCGCTTATCTTCCGGGCCAGGACTGCATCTTGTTGAGCATCTCAACTTTGTGGCGGTCCCAGAGTTTTCCACCCCACCTGACCGCAATCGCTATAAGGCCTGCGCTCCAGATAAGTGAGAATGCAAAGGCTCCAATAAATGCGATCGTGTGACCGGCGCTGAAATACAGAGCCAACCACCCGGGAAGTGCACCAAGAAGTCCCCCGAGCGTTGAAGCCGAGATCGCCCACATCGCAACCATGCCCGATCCAGTTCCACGGGTACTGAGGGGAGAAGCCCCTGGCTGTTGGACTTGATAGACCCAGCGGCTTCCAATGATCATTGCCGTTGAAGAAGCAGCAGCCAAAAGAAGCATGCACAGGCCCAAAACCCAGGCGGTGTCGGCAAGAGTATTACCCAAGATGGTGCTCGCAATGCTATCTGCGATGAGGGTAACCGGAGTGATCAGCACCAAGGAACCAAGCAGGCGTCCCAAACGGTCTTGAGCGCCGCGAACTCCAGAAGCGATAGGGATCCACGCTGCAGTGGAGTCATATTGCATATTTGCCCCGATTGTCGCCCCGATGAGCAACGGAGCAAGGTAGAGGAAGAAATTGAAGGAGAAAGGCACCTCACTGCGGCTTTCATTGTCCGTCAGGAAACTCATGAGAACTGCCATGAAGGGGAAGAAAATGCTGGACGCAAGAGAGGTTGACAGGCGCGAATCATGAAGCCAGTAGTACGCGGTCTTCGTTGCCATGGAAGCACTCTGAGGTGAGAGGCCAAGTGCTTCCCAGCGCTGCACGTACTTGAGTCCCAGTGCACGTGAATCCTGGCGCTGCTGCTCACGTTCTTTGGACGCACGCTCTTCATCAACGTGATAGCGTCCCTCTGTGATTGCCTGCTGAGCTTGCGCAGATACGGGACGGGATACCCCGTGCATCGCTGGTCCTAAAACCTTGAGCCACAGGAACCAGGCCGCGCCGGCAGTGACGGCAGCAATCACGAAACGGATCCCGGCCATCAGGTAGTCACTCTCGCTCAGAGATGCAACTACTCCAAAGAAGGAACCAAAAGGCGTTGTGTAAACGACTGGAAGCGCTGCCAGCACCGTGTCATAAGAGAAATGCTCGGCAATGAGTTGGAACCAGATCCCCATCGGTCCAAAGACAGAAATGAACACCATGGTCCCGATGAAGCCCGCTAAGTTCTTTCGCGTCGAATCTTTTTGAATCTGGTTTCCCGCCCAAGTCGTGATTGCCTTTGCCCAGACGATTGCGGTCAGAAGTGTGAGTACTCCAGCAATGAGTGATCCTGCAGCCATGGCCCAAAGCCCCCGGAATAGATAGAACCACGCGGGAAGAATGATGAAAAGACCAGAGAAAATTGCGCCGATGCCCACGCATGAAGCGGCAATAAGCGCGCGCGCGAGCTGATGTGTAGGCGCGACAAAGGGAGAAAGTCGGCGCGGCTCAAGAGAGTTATCCATCGATGCCATGATCACGGGGCAGATGATCCAGCCCATAAAAATCACTGGTCCGGGCAGCATGACGAATACCCATGGAGCTTGAATCGCCATGGTTGCAATCTTGGCAATGCCAAAGTAGGCAAAACCCGTGAAACCCAAACCGTACAAAATACCGATGATCGAGAAAATTAAAACGGCTGTCTGACTGCGCACCGTATTCCACATGATGCGCAGTTTCATGCGAATCAGTTGGCCAGCCATGACAGTCCTTCGCTGGTGTGAACGCCGCCAACCAGCTGGGCAAAACGTTCATCAAGAGACATTCCCGCTGCGACCTCTTCGGTTGTGCCGGAGGCCAGTACTTGTCCGTGGTTAATCACCGCGACGTGCGTACACAGCTGTTGGACTGTTGCCATGACGTGACTGGAGAGAATAACCGTTCCCCCGCGGGAAGTGAAGTCTTGCAAGATCTGGCGGATATTTGCCGCCGAAACGGGGTCAACGGCCTCGAAAGGTTCGTCAAGAACCAGCAGAGAAGGAGCGTGAATGAGTGCAGCCGCCAGAGAAATCTTCTTCGTCATACCCGCTGAGTAGTCCGAAATGAGTTTCTTTCCGGCATCGGTCAGATCCAGGGTGTCCAGAAGCTGGTGAGCGCGCTGGCGGGCAGTTTCTCGATCCAAACCGCGAAGCATTCCAACATGTACCAGGAAGTCTGGACCTGAGAGGCGGTCAAGTAAACGCATCCCGTCGGGCATGACACCGAGCTGGGCGCGAGCCGCGGAATCGTCTTTCCATACATCAATTCCATTGACGTAAGCGGTTCCCTGATCGGGGGTGAGCAAACCGGTTGCCATGTTGAGAGTGGTTGTCTTACCCGCGCCATTGGGGCCGACGAAGCCGTAGAAGGACCCTTTGGGGATGTCGAGGTTGAGGTTTGCGACGGCGACCAAGTTTCCGAAAATCTTTACGAGGCCACGAATTGCGAGTGCCGGAGGCTGAGCTTCCACGGGAGTGTGCATCGTCGAAGGCTGGGCTGGGGGAGGAGTAGGTATAGACATGTTCCCACAGTAGTGAAAATCTCCTCAGCAGTGGAGAAAGTTGCAGAAAATGGACGCTTTCTTCCCTTTATCTGGGGACAAGCTGATGATTCTCAAAAGTGATGCTGAGATTTTGTGAAAACGTCGTTTAGAGCTTCTGAGCAGGACTAACCTTTTGAGTGATTGGGGTAACAGGTCAGGAGTGTGCCTGCTCTGTCCTCGCAGACGACACCCGCTGTTTTCTGCATTCGGATTCGTTCGCCTTGAGAGGGAGATGCGCATGCTGCATGCGAAGAATCGGACACTAGTGACCACCCTTGCGACACTCTCGCTCATGGGAATGCCGGTTCTGGCTTACGCTGACCCCGCAGGGGGTGAGACACCAAGAAATGATGCGGAAACGGCATCTCCTGCGCCCGAGGCCTCGCAAGCCCAGGGCGAGGATCGCGCGGCACCAACGCTGGTGAGCATCGGCGATATTCAAACCCCAGGTGATGGAGATGACTCTCACCTGATTAATCAAACCGTTGAAACCAAAGGCGTTGTGACCGCGGCCTATCCCAAGGCAGAGAACGCAAACCTCAAAGGCCTCGAGGGCTTCACCATCCAAACCCCCGGAACAGGCGGAACCTGGGATGCCTCGCGAAGCACCTCCGATGGCCTCTTCGTCTTTATGGGGAAATCCTCTGCCTCAATGCCCTCCATTGGTGACTGCGTTGTCGTCAAAGGCAAGGTTGATGAATATGTGGGTGTGAAGAATGCAACCGCCTCAACTCAGAGTCTGACCCAATTGGTCCCGCAAAGTATTACTGCAGCCACTGATTGTGATCCCGTTAAACCCACGGAACTGAGCGGTGTGCCGACGCAAAAACAGATGGAAGCGCTTGAATCCATGCTGGTTCTGCCCAAGGGTACCTGGACAATTACGGATAACTACAAGACGAACCGCTTCGGGACGCTTTCGCTGACCCCCGGAACCGAGGTTTTGCGAACCGCCACCGACGTTGTTGCCCCCGGCTCCGCTGCTCGAGCCTACGAGGCCGAAAATGCTGCCAAGACTATTGATTTAGATGACGCTTCGACCACAGACCTGACGAATTTCAAGCAGAACGGACACAAAGAGCGCTACGCCTACTTGGCCAATGGAGCACCTGCGCGCGTGGGCTACCACGTCACCTTCACTAAACCCGTTGTCTTGGAATCACGCTTTGGAAGCTTCGTTTTCCAGCCCACGCAGATGACCGCTGGTTACCCTGATCGCTCTCCGATCACTATCACGGGTGAGCGTCCAGCTGTTCCAACAGTGAGCGGTGATACCAAGGTCGCAACCTTCAACGTCCTCAACTACTTCTCTGATCTGGGTGAAAACGAACCCGGATGCAAGGGATACGAAGACCGCGACCACAAGTACGTGACTGACAAGAACTGCAAGCTCCGCGGCGCTTGGTCATCGCAAGCTTTTGCGAACCAGCAAACCAAGATCGTTCAGGCAATAAACACTATCGATGCCGATGTTGTGGCACTGGAAGAAATCGAAAACCCCGTAGCCTCCGGTGTCAGCAATGACCGTGACGGTGCACTCAAGAGCCTGGTTAATGCGCTCAATGCCGCTGCCGGATCCGAGGTCTGGGCCTACGTCCCCAGTCCTTCAACCGTTCCCGCGAACGAAGATGTCATCCGCATTGCCTTCATCTACAAGAAGGCAACAATTACCCCGGTTGGCGGCTCAATCATTTTTGACGACCCCGCATACACGGGCCTTGCTCGCCAGCCGCTGGCTCAAGAATTCAAGCCGATCACTGACGCAAACCACGAAGGCAAGAATTTCGTCGTTATTGCCAACCACTTTAAGTCGAAAGGTTCCGCGCCGAAGAACTTGTCTGGCGCAGAAGCTGCCGCGAATACCGATAATGGTGACGGGCAGGGTAACTCCAATGGAGTCCGCGTGAAGCAAGCCCGCGCACTTGCCACTTTTGCTCAGCGTTTCGCTGGAACTCCGACTGTGCTTGTCGGTGACTTCAACGCCTATTCCAAGGAAGATCCGCTGAAAGTTCTGACCGACGCCGGCTGGACCCATGAGTCAGGTCACGGCGACTCTTCCTACGTCTATGCTGGTCGCTCCGGATCGATGGACCACGTCTTTGCAAACCCTGCCGCACACCCTCTGATCACTGAAGTGAAGTCTTGGGCCGTGAACGCACAAGAAAGCATGGCCTTCGAATACTCGCGTGCCAACTACAACGCCTACCTGGCTTTCGAGGCTGATAATCCCTACCGCGCCTCGGACCACAATCCTGAAATCATCGGTTTGAACCTCATCACTCCGATCAATAATCCAAGTGTTGCACCGACCAATGAGCCTTCAGGACAAGCCTCCACCTCCCCGAACGCTCCCACGCAACCCACCCCGAAATCCGCAGCAAGTCCGAAGCACTCCACTTTGGCCTCGACCGGTCCCATGGGAAGCATTCCGCTGATTGCGGGAGCTTTGGCCCTGGCAGCAATCGGTTGCGCGCTGCGCCGCAAGACCCTCTGACCCTCACCAACCATCACGAGAGGAACACACAATATGTTCACCACTTCACGACGAGTGGCGATTGCAACCGGTGCGGCACTCGCACTCTTTGCAACCCCGCTGACTGCGCTCGCGGAGCCCGCCAGCGATGCCACCCCTACGGCGGAAGCGAGCACTGAAGCTCCTGCTGCCACCCCCACTGCCGAGGCCTCGGCAAGTGAGGCGACTCCTGACCCGGCTCCCGCAGTCGGAACGGAGCGCGGAGCATCCGATATCGTCACCTTGGATCTGTACAACCTGACCGATGTGCACGGACACATTGAGCCGCAAAAGGATCGCAAGACCAAGAAGATCAGCGAGTCAGGTCTTCCCGCGATGAATTGCTATCTCAAGAAAGCAAAGGCGACGAATCCGAACTCAAGCTTCACCCTGCTCGGCGACAATATTGGCGCGTCCCCCTACACCTCTGGTGCGCTGAAGGATAACCCGACCATTGAGGCCATCAATACGATGCATGCCTTGGCGTCGACCATGGGTAACCACGAGTTGGATATGGGCCAGGCTGTCTTCAAGCAGCGTGTCGATGGATCGAACCCCTCTGAGTTTGTCCAAACGAATTTCCCCTACCTGGCTGCAAACGTTGACGGAATGGGAACTTGGGGCTCGGGAACTCCTTACCTTGGAGAGTACAAGCTGTGGACCTCTCCCTCGGGAGTGACGGTTGCATTTATTGGCGCGATTGCTGGGGACGTGCCCTATAAGCTCAGCCCCGGAACAACTGCGGGTCTGACCTTCAACGATCCGATCGCCAAGATCAACACGCTGGCAAAGAAGCTCAAGCAGGACGGAACCGCACAGATCGTCATCGCCATGCTCGATGATGACGTGAAGAATAACTACCCGAAGATGAGCGCAGATGTTGACGGCCTTATGGGCGGCGACACGCACGTGCCTTACGAGTTCGACCACGTCGATTCGCCGGTCACGCTCACCTCTGCAAATCCGCTTCTCGCGGGTGTTGCCTCGGGTTCCTACACGGATAACCTGGGCCTCATCCAGATCTCCTATGACACGGCGACCGGAAAGGTCGTTAAGGCCGATACCAAGCTAATCCCCGCTGCAACCGTTTACGAATGTGGTGAAGACCCCGAAACGAAGGCAGTTGTGACCCGCGCGCAGCAGGCCTCGACAGTTGCCGGCGCTGAGGTTGTCGCACGAGGCTACACCGAGAGCTTCCACCGCGGTATTTTCGAGGCCCCCGATGGAAGCATCGAAAAGGGCGGTAACCGCGGCATCGAATCGACGCTGGGTAACCTTGCGGCCGACGCGATGCGTGAAACCATTCGCACACCCGATGGAAAGCCCGTTGATATCGGCATGATCAATGCCGGTGGTTTGCGCGCGGATCTTGAACCCGGTAGCGATGGCACCATCACCTACAAGCAGAGCTACGATGTCATGCCCTTCTCGAACGAGCTGGGATACGTAACCATCAAGGGCTCTGATGTGAAGGACGCTCTGGAAGAACAGTGGAAGACGAACCTGAACTCTCAGAACTCGCGCCCGCTGCTCAAGCTGGGCCTGTCGAAGAATGTTCAGTACACCTACGATGCCTCTAAGCCTTACGGCGAGCGCATTACCTCGCTGCTGGTCAATGGTGCACCCATTGATATGAATAAGGAGTACACGGTTGGATCCGTTACCTTCCTGCTCGCAGGCGGTGACACCTTCCCGGCGCTGACCCGTGGAACAAAGACGGTTTTGGGTAACCTCGACCGCGATAAGTTCAACGAGTACCTGGGTGCACACAACGGCATTAAGGCCTCCACCCTCAAGCAGGCAATCGGCGTGACGCTCCCGAGCGATACGCTTACTCCCGATCAGGAATTCACTGTGCCATTGCGTGGCCTGTCCTTCTCCGAGGGTCCCGGAAAGACCCAGAATGTCAAGGTCTCCTTCGGATCGGTTGTCGCAAGCGCAAGTGTCGATAACTCGCTGCGTGAATTGCATGCCTCTGACGAGGCCTCGGTCATCACGACCGATGGCGCAGGCCAGGCAACTCTGAAGGCCTCGCTGCCGATGTCGGTGTGCGCTGCCAAGCCTGAAGGGGGAGTGCTCTCCCTGCCCGTCACCGTTGAGACCGACTTTGGCACCGTTGTTCCCGAGGCCGCAGGTTTGACCGTGTCGGTGGCGTGCCCCGTCGCTCAGCAGCCTGCGACAACAAACACCGCGGTGAACCCGAAGGCTCCGAAGGGTAAGAAGCTTGCGAAGACCGGTTCTGTAGCGGGAATTGCAGTCTTGGCTGCTCTTGCTCTGGGCGGTGCAGGGGTCGCTCTGCGTCGCAAGAAGAACTGAAACGGATGCTGTACTCATGAGGATCTCAATCTGATTGAGCACTGAATCCGCACGTGGGTGGCACGGTCGTATGGCTGTGCCACCCACTGTTTTTGTTAACTGTGTCAATCTCAGAGTGTGTCTCTTCTAGGGTTTGGCAGTTTTATGCAAGTGTGCCCATATGTTGAGAGGACAACTGTGATTCAGAAATGAATAATTACTGCATTTATGCGGAAAAGATGAGATTTATAGATTCGTTATCGAGCTGTATCCAATCCGCCTTGACACGCCTAATTGTGACGGGTGAAACTCATTAGTGGGCGTCAACGCAGCACACTTATGCGTTCTCGCAAGCGGTGATGCATGTGCCCATTCTGGGTCTCATCGCATCCTCGCATCTATCCATCTCTGGATGTACACAACCTATGTGGAGGAAATACAGCATGAAGACCCTCACCAAATTTGTTGCGGTCGCCGGCGTCGCAACTCTCGCGCTGACCGCGTGCTCATCCGGCCAGAAGGCCTCGTCAGAATCTAGCTCTGACGCAGCATCGAAGGGCGCAAGCTTCAAGGCTTGTGCAGTGTCGGACGCAGGCGGTTGGGACGACAAGTCCTTCAACGAGTCCGCATACAACGGTCTGAAGGCCGCACAGTCCAAGCTCGGTATTCAGATCAACACGGCAGAGTCCTCCTCCTCGGCAGACTTCGTGCCCAACACCGAATCCATGGTTTCCGACGGCTGCAACCTGATCATCGGCGTTGGCTTCAACCTCGAGAAGGCGCTCCACGCCTCTGCAAATGAGAATAAGGATGTTCACTACGCACTGGTTGACTCCTCCTTCTCTGATGATTCCAACAAGACCGTCACCGTCGAGAACGCACGCCCACTGCTCTTCAACACCGCTGAAGCCGCCTACCTTGCGGGTTACGCCGCAGCAGGCATGTCCAAGACCGGCAAGGTTGCCACCTTCGGTGGTATCCAGATTCCTTCGGTTACCGTCTTCATGGACGGCTTTGCCGATGGTGTTGCCGCCTACAACAAGGCCAAGGGCACCAATGTCCAGGTCCTCGGTTGGGATAAGGCAACTCAGAACGGCTCCTTCACCCAGTCCTTCGATGACCAGGCACTGGGCAAGCAGCAGGCACAGCAGTTCATCGACCAGGGCGCTGACATCATCATGCCCGTCGCCGGCCCCGTGGGCCTGGGTGCAGCAGCAGCTGCACAGGCTGATGGCAAGACCTACATCATCGGTGTTGACTCCGACTGGTACGAATCTGCCCCCGACTACAAGTCGATCGTTCTGACCTCGGTCATGAAGGAAATTGGTGCTTCGGTTGAGCAGGCCATCACGGACTCCGTGAACGGCAAGTTCACTGCAACCCCCTACGTGGGCACCCTGGAAAACGGTGGCGTTTCCATCGCTCCCTTCCACGATTTCGACTCCAAGGTTCCCTCGGATCTGAAGGATGAGCTGACCAAGCTCACCGATCAGATCAAGAAGGGCGAGCTGAAGGTTGAGTCCGCAAACTCCCCGAAGTGACGCGGAAATCTTAGGTTGGGGCGCGGTGGTTTTCGACCATCGCGCCCCACTTTTTTCGGCTATCCTGAAACGGGAGCTCGACCACGCAGAAGGGGCGCAGTAGAGTGAAATTGGAACTGAAGGGGATCACCAAACGTTTCGGTCCTCTGGTCGCAAATAACGACATCAACCTGACAATTGAAGAAGGCCACATTCACGCACTTCTGGGTGAAAATGGAGCGGGTAAATCAACGTTGATGAACGTGCTCTACGGCCTTCACCAGCCCGATGAAGGTGAAATCCTCATCGATGGAAAGCCCGTCCACTTCGATGGCCCCGGCGACGCGGTCGCAGCCGGCATCGGCATGGTTCACCAGCACTTCATGCTGATTCCAGTGTTTACCGTCGCGGAATCAATCGCACTGGGATTTGAACCAACCAAGGCAAGCGGCTTGATTGATCTTGCTCAAGCACGCAAGACCGTTAAAGAGGTTTCAGCGCGATTTGGTTTCGATCTTGATCCCGATGCGCTCATTGAAGATCTCTCGGTCGGCGCTCAGCAGCGAGTCGAAATCGTTAAAGCACTGTCGCGCCAGGCGAAGGTCCTTATTCTTGATGAGCCAACGGCAGTGCTCACGCCCCAAGAAACTGACGAACTCATGGCGATCATGCGTCAGCTTGCCGACGCGGGGACCTCGATTGTCTTCATCACACACAAGCTTCGCGAAGTTCGAGCCGTTGCAGATGAAATTACCGTGATTCGACGCGGTACCGTTGTGGGCGAGGCCTCCCCGCAAGATTCTGAATCAGAGCTGGCGAATAAGATGGTCGGCCGCTCCGTCATGATGCGTGTTCAAAAAGCTCCCGCAGCGCCCACTGGTGGGGGACTGGAATTCAAAGCGATCTCCATGCTTTCGCCCCAGGGCGTTCCGCTTCTTGATCACGTCTCCTTCGCGGTAGAGCGTGGCGAAATCGTTGCAGTCGCGGGTGTGCAGGGCAACGGCCAGACCGAATTGGCGCAAACCGTTTTGGGTCTGTGTACCCCAGATTCTGGTGAAATTCTTCTAGAAGGCGAAGATATTTCTTACGCGGGTCCTCGAAAGTCTTTGGACGCCGGTGTTGGCTTCATTCCCGAAGACCGATCGACCGATGGCATTATTTCTACTTTCTCCATCGCCGAGAACCTCATTTTGGACCAGTACAAGGATTCCTCCTTTGCATCGGGCCCAATGCTCAAGCTGGGGGCCATTGCTCAGAACGCGCGCGATAAAGAGCAGGAATTCGATATTCGTTTGACTTCAATCAATGACCCGATTTCCTCGCTTTCGGGTGGAAATCAGCAGAAGGTTGTTGTCGCGCGCGAGATGTCGAAGGATCTCAACCTGCTTGTTGCGAACCAACCGACCCGCGGTGTGGATGTTGGTTCTATTGAATTCATTCACAAGCGCATTGTTGAGGTGCGCGACCAGAACATTCCCGTCCTTCTGATCTCATCGGAATTGGATGAAGTGATCTCGCTGGCCGATCGTATCGTCGTCATGTACCGAGGCCGCGTGATGGGGGTTGTTCCCGCGGACACCCCGCGTGACGTTCTTGGTTTGATGATGGCTGGTGTTCCCTATGACGAGGCCGTAGAAGGCGTGCACGAACACGCTGAGGTTTCGGATTCACACGTGGAGGAGAACTGATGACCGCGGTAAAGCGTCCTTCGAAGGCACTGATTGTGTGCCGTCATATCCTGGGATCGCGATGGTTCGTTTCCATCCTTGCGGTTCTCATCGCCTTCGCTATCGGTGCCATTCTGATCGCGATGACCGGTGCATCGGTACTCGATGCCTACTACGCGATGTTCCGCGGAGCGATCTTTGATCCAACAGCTCGTAGTTTCCAGCGTCAGATCAAACCCCTGACAGAGTCCCTGTTCTTCTCCATCCCCTTGGTATTGGGTGGCTTGGGCCTTGCCTTGGGCTTCCGCGCAGGCCTGTTCAACATCGGTGGTAATGGCCAGATCATCTTTGGTGCTCTTGCCGCTGTCTGGGTTGGTTTCGCAATGAACCTGCCGCCCGTCGTTCACACTCTTGTTGCTCTTCTTGCCGCAATGGTTGCTGCTTCGCTCTATGCGGGAATTGCCGGTGTTCTGAAGGCAAAGACCGGGGCAAACGAAGTCATTGTCACCATCATGCTGAACTCGATTGCGACCTTGGCGCTGGGATACATCCTCTCGAAGAAGTCCTGGCAGGTTCCCGGTTCTAATCAGCCTCAAACCCCGAAGGTCGCGGATTCAGCTGCCTTCACCCGTATCTTGGATGCGCCCTTCAAGATCCACGTTGGCCTTTTTGTTGCGCTCCTTGCGGTCATCGTTTTCTGGTGGCTTATTGAGCGATCGACCCTCGGCTTTGAAATTCGCGCAGTTGGTGCGAACCCCGACGCCGCCCGTACCGCTGGTATCTCAGTCGGAAAGATCACCGCAATTACCATGGCAATCTCGGGCGCTTTCCTGGGACTTGCAGGTGCGAACGAGGCCTTGGGTACCGTTGGTTACGTCTCCCGAGACATCGCTGGTTCAATCGGTTTCGATGCCATCACGGTTGCTCTCCTGGGCCGCAACAAGCCTCTGGGTACTCTGGGTGCAGGTATCCTCTTCGGTGCCTTCAAAGCCGGTGGCTACACCATGCAGGCCAAGGGTGTTCCGATCGATATGATCTTGATCCTCCAGTCAGTGATCGTCTTGCTGATCGCAGCTCCCATGCTGGTCCGCTGGCTCTTCCATCTGCCAAAGGAAACCAAGAAGAGCTTGCGTGCTGAGCTCGCTGAACTCAGCGGTGAGCACTCTGAAGAAGACGGGAAGACCCCGGCCGTGGCCTCGGCAGTGAAGGAAGACGCAGCATCCAAGGGCGGCGATGCCGCCATCGATGGTGCCTCCACCGATGCGGAAGGAGAGGCACGATGAGCCAGACGCGCGCAATGAATGACGTTCAGCTGAAGCGCTCGTGGAAGATGCCGGTCGTCTACGTTCTGGCAGCCCTTCTGCAGATTCTTTTCGTCGTCAAGGTCAGTGGCGATGTCACAATCAGGCTCAACGACAAGTCCCAGAGCATCAATATCGACGATATTGTCACCCCCGGTCGTCCCATCCTTCTGGTACTGACGGTATTCACCCTTCTGGTGACAGCCTGGTCGATCTACTCGGTGTGGGCACGTCGTCAAAATCCGCGGTGGCTTGACGTCACCATGATGATTGTCGCGGGAATTGCGACGGTCTTTGGCTTCTTGATCTACGCGGGTTCGGGTTCGGCCGGTGTCGTAACACTGACCTCCACCCTCTACTCCACAGTGGCAATCTCGACGCCTCTGATCTTCGGCTCCCTTTCGGGCGTTGTCTCCGAACGCGTTGGCGTTGTCAACATCGCCATTGAAGGCGACCTGCTCTTGGGTGCTTTCGCAGGCGTCATGGCAGCCTCCTTCTTCCAGACCTCGTGGGCAGGTTTGATTGCCGCTCCGATCGCGGGCGCATTCCTTGGCTGCCTCTTGGCACTCTTCTCGGTCAAGTACGGCGTGGATCAGATCATCGTCGGTGTGGTTTTGAACGTCCTAGCAGTGGGCCTGACGACCTTCTTCTACGGAACGTGGATGACGACGAAGTCCGAGCTGTTCAACACCAACAGGTTCTCGCTCCCAGACATCAAGATCCCGCTCCTAGGTGAGATCCCAATTCTTGGTCCCGTGCTCTTCAACCACAACATCTTGGTGTACCTGATGTATGCCACGGTGATTTTCTTGGCGGTTTACCTTTACCGCTCGCGCTGGGGCCTGCGCCTTCGCGCCTGTGGTGAGCACCCGCGAGCCGCCGATACCGTGGGCATCAACGTCAATCGCACGCGAACCCTCAATGCGATCCTCGCTTCCAGTTTTGCTGGATTGGGCGGCGCATTCTTCACCATCGGTTCGGGCCTCTTCTTCACCGACAATATCTCCGCAGGTAACGGCTACATCGCTCTTGCGGCAATGATTTTGGGTAAGTGGCACCCGATCGGTGCTATGGGCGCAGCGCTCATGTTCGGTTTCGCTCAGGCGCTTGCCCGCTTGCTGCCCAACCTTGAGCAGTCCATTCCTTCGGACCTGATTTCGATGATTCCTTACATCGTGACCATCATTGCGGTCGCTGGATTCGTTGGAAAGTCGCGTCCGCCGGCAGCCGAAAACATTCCTTACACGAAGTGATCGATGGCTAGGTAGATGAAGGAACCAAACATGGATATCAATTGGGAACAACCCAAGGATCTTGCGATCTCGGCAATGGAGCAGGCTTACTGCCCCTATAGCGGATTCCCCGTCGGTGCGGCAGGACTGACAACCGATGGACACACCTACTCGGGCTGCAATGTGGAAAATGCCGGTTATGGCGTCACCCTGTGTGCCGAATGCGGCATGGTGTCGCAGATGGTGCGCTCGGGCGGAGGTCGCTTGGTAGCGGTCGTTGCAGTGAACGGAAACTGCGAACCCGTGGCTCCTTGCGGACGCTGCCGCCAGCTCATTTTTGAGCACGGTGGGAATGACTGCTTGGTTCTGATGCCCGAAGGCGTCATGACTATGAAGCAGGTGCTCCCGGGAGCTTTTGGTCCGCACGACCTAACCGAAGTCGCCTCGGCGCGATTCACAGAAGACTAATCACTGCGGCGGGCGTATGTGTCATCAGGTGACATGTACGTCCGCCACACACATAGCCTGACAACAACACCCAGGAAGGACATCATGAAACAGTTTGATGCCGTCGACGTCATCCGCGTGAAGCGCGATGGCGGGAAACTGTCCACCGAAGAAATCCAGTGGACCATTGATGCCTACACGCGCGGGGTCATGAAAGACGAACAAATGGCAGCGCTTGCGATGGCCGTCTTCCTGCGCGGAATGGATCGGGAAGAAATCGTCACCTGGACCCAGGCCATGATTGACTCTGGCGAACGTATGGATTTCGCTCGAATTGGCCGAGTGACCGCTGACAAGCACTCCACTGGCGGCGTCGGCGATAAGATCACCCTTCCTCTTGCGCCCCTGGTTGCGTGTTTTGGCGTTGCCGTTCCGCAGCTTTCGGGCCGAGGCCTTGGCCACACAGGCGGGACCTTGGACAAACTCGAGGCCATCCCCGGCTGGCGTGCCTCGCTGTCCAACGAAGAGATCTACCATCAGCTGGGCGAAGGTTGCGGCGCTGTCATTTGCGCAGCGGGTGCGGGTCTTGCCCCCGCAGATAAGAAGCTCTACGCGCTGCGTGATATCACATCAACAGTCGATTGCATTCCGTTGATTGCTTCTTCGATCATGTCGAAGAAGATTGCCGAAGGCACCGATTCACTGGTCTTGGACGTCAAGGTTGGCAGCGGCGCATTCATGAAGGACATTGACAACGCCCGCGAGCTTGCCCGCACCATGGTGGACCTTGGACGAGACGCCGGTGTGAAGACCCAAGCGCTGCTCACCGATATGTCGACCCCGCTGGGACTCAAGGTCGGTAATGCGCTTGAGGTCGAAGAATCCGTTGAGGTTCTGGCTGGCGGCGGTCCCGCAGATGTCGTGGAATTGACCGTTGAGCTTGCCCGCACCATGCTTTCCATGGCCGGTAAGAGCGATGTCGACGTCGAGGCCGCACTCAAGGACGGTCGTGCGATGGATACCTGGCGCGCAATGATCCGTGAGCAGGGGGGAGACCCCGATGCTGCGCTACCGACCTCAACGCTGACCCACACTGTCACTGCCGAGGCCGATGGCTACCTTTCCGAAATGGATGCGCTCAGCGTGGGCGTGGCCTCGTGGAGGCTGGGCGCCGGACGCGCAGTCAAGGACGATCCGGTACAGGCCGGTGCGGGTATCGAAATCCACGCAAAGCCCGGTGATCAGGTCAAGGCAGGCCAACCGCTCTTCACCTTGCACACCGACGACGAATGGCGCATTCCCCGCGCTCTTGAAGCACTGGATGGGGGAGTGGCGATCAGCGAAACCGCACCCGCTCCTCGTCACATCATTTTGGACCGCGTGGGCTAAGACTTTCGCCCGACCGAACAAGCGACACCACCACCACACACGTATTGGAGTACACGATCATGAAATCGACACCGCACATCAACCCGACTGCCCCAATCGCGCCGACCATCTTGCTGCCCGGAGATCCGCTTCGCGCCAAGTTCATTGCCGAGACCTACCTTGAGGATGCACAGCAATTCAACGCGGTGCGTAACATGCTGGGCTTCACCGGTACCTACCAGGGCACCCCGGTGTCCGTTATGGGATCGGGTATGGGTATTCCTTCGATCTCGCTGTACGCGTGGGAACTCATCCACGTCTTTGGCTGCACAAAGCTCATCCGTGTGGGTACCTGCGGCGCGCTGCAGCCCGGAATCAACCTTTACGATGTCGTCATCGCTCAGGGAGCCTGCACGAACTCGAACTTCACCGATCAGTACAACATCCCTGGAACCTATGCCCCCATCGGCTCCTACCGCCTGATTGAGGCTGTGCGCGAGAATGCAAAGGAAAAGGGCGTGACCACCCACGTGGGTAACGTCCTCTCCTCGGATACTTTCTACAATGCCGATCCGACCTTTAATGAGCGCTGGCAGAAGATGGGCATCATGGCCATTGAAATGGAGACTTCGGGCCTGTACGCGACTGCCGCCGAAGCCGGGGTTGAAGCTCTGGGTATCTTTACCGTCTCTGACTCGCTGGTGACCGGTGAAGAAACCACCGCACACGAGCGTCAGACCGCCTTCACCCAGATGATGGAAATTGCACTTCCTCTGGCGCAGATCTGAGGACCTGAAAAAGGAAAAGTATGAAGAAGTCTGAAGTTGCACATCTGATCGACCACACGATCCTCAAGCCCGAGGCGACTAGTGCCGATGTCGCGCGGATTGTTGAGGAAGGTGCACGTTTTGGTACCTATTCCGTGTGCGTGTCCCCTTCGATGCTCCCGCTCGAGGTTCCTGAAGGACTCAAGGTTGCCTGCGTCGTGGGCTTTCCTTCGGGGGCAGTGAAGCCGAATGTCAAGGCTTACGAAGCCAAGCAGGCTATTGCCGATGGTGCTGACGAGATCGATATGGTCATCAATATTGCCTTGGCAAAAGAAGGCAAGTTCGATCAGGTAGAAGACGAAATCCGCGCGGTTCGAGCAGAGATTCCCGCGGGTAAGGTCCTGAAGGTCATCATCGAATCGGCGGCCTTGAGCGATGAAGAAATCGTCGCAGTCTGCCGCGCGGCGGTCGCTGCCGGTGCAGATTTCGTCAAGACCTCAACCGGTTTCCACCCTGCAGGTGGAGCATCCGTACACGCAGTGAAGCTCATGCGTGAGACCGTTGGTGAGGGTGTGGGAGTGAAGGCCTCGGGCGGTATCCGCAATGCAGAGACCGCTGTCGCCATGATCAATGCCGGAGCAAACCGTTTGGGTGTATCGGCGACCGCAGCAATTCTTGAAGGCCTTGAGGACTGAATATGAACCTTATTGAACGTGCCCAACAGTGGGTTGATCACGATCCGGATCCCGTAACCGCCGAAGAGCTCGGATCATTGGTCCAAGCCGCTCGCGAAGGCGATCAGGACGCAGAACTCGAACTTGCACGTGCTATGAATGGTCCCTTGCAATTCGGTACCGCTGGCCTGCGTGGTGAGATCGGTGCCGGCGAGTCGCGGATGAACCTTGCGGTTGTTATCCGTGCGACGGCTGGCTTGTGTGCAGTGCTCCTCAAGCATGCTCCGCGCACTCCGCGTGTCGTCATCGGATGCGATGCCCGCTACGGTTCGGTTGACTTCGCTCACGCAGCCGCGCGTGTGGCCTCGGCAGCCGGATGCGAGGTGCTCTTGCTTCCCCTGATGAACCCAACCCCGCTCACCGCTTTCTCGGTGCGCGAGCTGGACGCAGATGCGGGAATCATGGTGACCGCCTCACACAATCCTCCTCGCGACAACGGCTACAAGGTTTATCTGGGCGGAACGGTCGTGACGGATGCCGGTCAGGGCGTCCAGATTGTTCCTCCCTTTGATGCAGAGATCGCCTCGGCGATTGCATCGGCCCCCTTTGCTGATCAAATTGCACAAAATGATGAGCTCATCGTCAACATGGATCCCCGCGAAGACTACATTGCCCGCGCGGCCTCGTTGGCCTCGGGAAGCTCTGAAAGCAAGGCGGACCTGGGGATTACTCTGACGGGAATGCACGGTGTGGGCGCTGCACTCACCAAGAAGGTCCTAGAAGAAGCCGGCTTCACCAATGTCACTCTGGTTGCCGAGCAGGCCGATCCGGATCCTGATTTTCCGACCGTCTCCTTCCCGAACCCGGAAGAACCTGGGGCGTTGGACCTGGCAATCGCGAACGCCGCTGCGCACGGATCGGATCTGATCATTGCTGTTGATCCCGATGCTGACCGCTGTGCGCTCGCTGTCCCCGACAGTGAATCTGCGACCGGCTGGCGTCAGCTCTCCGGTGATGAGATCGGATCATTGCTGGGTGAATTCCGTGCTCAGAGCGCACCTTCTGACGCGGTTTTTGCGAACTCGATTGTCTCCTCGCGACTTTTGGGCAAGATCGCTGAGGGGCACGGCTTGAAGTACCAGCACACGCTGACCGGCTTTAAGTGGATTGCCCGCGTTCCTGGCCTCTACTTCGGCTACGAGGAAGCAATCGGTTTCTGCCCCGATCCTTCGCGTGTACGCGATAAGGACGGTATTGCAACATCCGTCGTCGCAGCCTCCCTTTTCGCGCAGCTCAAGGCTCAGGGCCGCAGTGCGAAGGATGAATTGGAACGCATGGCACGCCTGTATGGCCTGCACGTGACCGCTCCCTTGACCTTCCGCGTCGATCGACTGGAGCTTATTGCTGAAGGAATGCAGCGCCTGCGCGCTCAGCCGCCGACAACCCTTGCCGGTGCTGAGGTTGAAGGCGTCGTGGACCTGTCGAAGGGTTGGGACGGCCTTCCTGGAACAGATGCGCTGATGGTCACCACCACCGCTGGAGACCGCGTGATCGCACGTCCTTCAGGCACCGAACCTAAGCTCAAGTGCTACTTGGAAGTGATTCTTCCCGTTGAGGAAGGAGCCGAGGTCCCTTGGGAAGCCGCTCGCGCTCGCCTAGAGAGCATCAAGGCTGAGTTTGGTGCTGCGATCGGGATCTGAATAAGTTCCGAGGCCGCAGCGGCTGAGCAGCGCGCACAGTAGCTGCGGCGTGAAAAACCTTTGGTGGGTGTCGCACGTGGGCGGCACCCACCAGTCTTATTCGCTTCCTTCCGATGCAACTGTCTGGGATTTGCTGTTCCATTATCGATCGCTCTATTTCCATTTGTGCGTGGTTGACTCGCGGCAAACAATTGAGGCTGGCAGGATAAAGATGTGAGCGAAAAACACACCCCATCAGATACGCAGCCGCAAGATTTTCACGATCACCTGCTTTTGCAAGCCTTCGCATGGGATCTCCCCGCCGATCAAAGCCTGTGGAGGAGCATTGCCGCTTCGGCCCAGGACCTTGCGGATCTGGGAATTGAAGGTGTCTGGCTTCCGCCCGCCTATAAGGGCTATATGGGACGCGATGATGTCGGCTACGGCGTCTACGACATGTATGACTTGGGTGAGTTCGACCAAAAGGGAAGCGTCGGGACAAAGTACGGGACAAAGGAAGAGTATCTGGCTGCCATTGATGCCCTTCATGCCGCGGGAATTCACGTAATCGCCGATATTGTCTTTAACCATCGCCTGGGTGGGGATGAGACCGAAGATGTTCGAGCGCGCAAGGTCGATCCGGGGAACCGGATGCAGGTGATCTCCGATGAAGAAACGATCCGAGCATGGACCCGTTTTACTTTCCCAGGCCGGGCTGGAGCTTACTCCGATTTCCAATGGGATTGGCAATGCTTCAACGGTATTGATTGGGATGAAAACACGAAGAGCAATGCTGTTTGGCTTTTCGACGGTAAAGAATGGGACCCGACTGCCGGTGAGGAGTTAGGCAACTACGACTACCTCATGGGCTGCGATGTTGATGTCTCTTCACCGCAGGTTAATGAGGAATTAGACCGCTGGGGCCGCTGGTACATCGAAACTACGGGCGTCGATGCCCTGCGCTTGGATGCCGTTAAACACATCGGTTCAGATTTCTTTGCGCGCTGGCTGCCAAATTTACGTGAAGCAACCGGCAAACTTCTTCCCGCTGTAGGGGAGTACTGGAGCTACGACGTGGGGCAGCTGTGCTCCTACCTTGACCGAGTCCCCGATGTTGCGCTCTTTGATGTCCCACTGCATTTTCACTTCCACGAGGCTTCTGTCTCGGATGGAAATTTTGATCTTTCACAGCTTTTTGCCAATACCTTGGTCGGGACTCGCCCAGAGCTGGCCGTCACTTTCGTGGAAAACCACGACACACAACCGGGACAATCACTAGAGTCCACCGTTGCTCCTTGGTTCAAGCTTTCTGCTTACGCCTTGATTTTGCTGCGTGATAGTGGAGTGCCCTGCGTCTTTTGGGGAGACCTTCTGGGCAGTGGTGATTCTCTTCCTGCTGTGAGTGAATTGCCTTTTCTTATGCGCGTGCGGAAGGGGGCCGCCCAAGGCCCGCAGTTCGATGCATTTGATGATCCCGATGTCGTTGGTTTTTCTCGTCAGGGAATTGAAGGAGACCCGTCGACTGGCTGCGCCGTCATCCTTTCAGACCGCCTTGCCGGTGAGAAGCGTCTATTCCTTGGGAACTGGCGCGCGGGCGAGACCTGGGTATGCGCTATTGGCGAGCACCCGGCCGTCGTTATCGAAGAAGACGGGTGGGCAACTTTCCCGGTTTCCGACGGTGGCCTTTCCGTTTACTTTCCCGAGGCCGCGCGCCTGTAAGGGGAGAACTGCTACTTGGCCTCGTCCGCGGAAGTCATGAGGATGGGGGAGGGACGCAGATTGCGCATACCGTTCCACACAAGGTTGACGACGTGCGAGGCGACCTCTTCCTTGCTCATTCGGCGCTCGTCAAGCCACCACTGTCCCACCTGTGCAATGAGGCCGACAAGCATCTGCGCATACAGGGGAGCCCACTTGGGATCCATATGCGCATGAGAAAACTGCTCGGCCAAGAGATGCTCAACCTTAATGGCAACGTCTCCTAGCAGTGAAGAGTAAGAGCCGGACGTTGAATTCTGCGGGGCATCACGCACCAGGATTCGGAAACCATCCGTATGAGATTCGATGTAGCTCAGCAAGGCAAGTGCAGAATCCTCAAGGATCATTCGCGGGCGCTTATGGGAATCCAGAGCGGCTTCCAATGCACTCATGAGTGCCTGGACTTCCCGGTCGACGATCACGGCGTAGAGGCCTTCTTTTCCCCCGAAATGTTCATAGATGACGGGTTTTGAAATCTTTGCGTGAGTGGCAATTTCCTCGACGCTGGTGCCGTCGAATCCCTTTGCGGCAAAAGTCGCACGTCCCACGGCAACCAATTGCTCGCGACGCGCAAAAGCACTCATTCTCATCCGCTTTTCGGCCATGTCTTAACCGTACACGCAGACGGTGTTGGAGGTTCTAGATGGCATAACACGGTGTGTTTGTGGCACAATCTATGTGTCCTTCCGCCTTGGTGTAACGGCAGCACAGAGGTTTTTGGTGCCTTTAGTCTAGGTTCGAATCCTAGGGGCGGAGCTCAGGATGAGCGCGCGTGAAAGGGCGACATGACTACTCCCACAGCAGTGATTGTTCTGGCCGCCGGCGCCGGAACCCGAATGAAGTCCTCCCTTCCCAAGGTTGTTCATCCAGTCGTCGGGCGTTCAATGATTGGTCACGCGCTGCACGCAGCTGCGGGGACGCACCCCGATCATCTTGTTGCGGTTGTTCGTCACCAGCGCGAACTCGTCGCTGCGGAAATCCTGCGCAATAACCCCGATGTGATCATTGCAGACCAGGATGATATTCCCGGAACCGGTCGAGCGGTGCAATGCGCTCTTGATGAGCTTCTACGCCGTGGTCATAGTCTTTCGGGCACGATCCTGGTGACCTACGGTGATGTCCCCATGCTTGATGCAGACACCCTGAATGCTCTTCTTCGCTCTCATAATGAGCGCGGTGCAACGGTGTCAGTGCTGACGACCATTGTCGATGATCCCACAGGCTACGGGCGGATTATTCGTGATGAGACAAGCGGTGATGTCTGTCGAATCGTCGAACAAAAAGATGCATCTGAAGCAGAGCGTCAGATCAGCGAAATCAATGCTGGCATCTACGCATTTGATGGCGAGTTCCTTCGCGATGCTTTGATGCACGTTGGGACCAATAACAATCAGGGTGAGGTTTACCTCACGGATGTCCTTGCCCAGGCATACCAGGCGGACCGCGTAACAAACGGTGTTGTTCTTGACGATCAATGGATGGCGCAGGGTTGCAATGACCGTGTCCAGCTTGCCGAATTGGCCGCAGAAATGAACCGTAGGATCTGCGTGGGGCATATGCGTGAGGGCGTTTCCATTGTGGATCCCTCAAGCACATGGATCGAATGCGATGTCCGCATTGATGCAGATACGACGATCTATCCCAATACTGTTCTGCGCGGTCGTACCGAGATCGCCACGGGCTGTGAAATTGGCCCGGGAGCAACACTGACGAATGTGCAGGTCGGGCCAGGGTGCCGCGTGCCTGCCGCCTGGGTCAGTAACACACGCCTAGAAGGCGATACGATAGTAACGCCTTTTACTTCGATCGAACGGTGAATAAGGATACTGCTCGACGAAAAAAAGTCCGCATAAACGGGAGGGACATACCGCATGACGGGGCTGGTAACCAGCGGTGAAAAGCGTCTGGTTCTTGTATCGGGTCGAGCACACATTGAACTCGCCCAGCAGGTTGGCGAAGAGTTGGGTTGCGGAGTTTCTCCGACGACCGCCTATGACTTTGCCAGTGGGGAAACCTACGTTCGTTTTAACGAATCAGTACGTGGTGCGGATGTCTTCGTCCTGCAATCGCATACCGGTGAAGTGAATAAGTGGCTGATGGAGCAGCTCTTGATGATCGATGCGGCGAAGCGAGCATCGGCCAAGCGCATTACCGCAGTCGCCCCCTATTACCCCTACGCGCGCCAGGATAAGAAACACCTGGGGCGCGAACCTATTTCTGCCCGCCTTATTGCTGATCTGTACAAGACGGCAGGTGCGGATCGCATTATGAGTGTTGACCTGCACGCTTCGCAGGAACAGGGCTTCTTTGACGGTCCGGTTGACCACCTCTGGGCGATGCCCGTCCTGGTTGACTACGTGCGCTCGCGCGTTGATCTGTCCAATGTCTGCATGGTCTCCCCCGACGCCGGTCGTATTCGCGTCGCAGAGAAGTGGTCAGCAAAGCTGGGTGGATGCCCCTTGGCTTTCGTCCACAAGACTCGCGATACCACCCGTCCCAACGTAGCTGTTGCTAACCGCGTTGTTGGCGATGTTGCGGGTAAGCAGTGTGTGATGGTCGATGACATGATCGATACCGCCGGCACCATTTCTGAGGCCGTCAAGGTTGTGATGAATGCGGGTGCCTCCTCCGTTATCGTTGCTGCAACCCACGGTATTTTGTCCGATCCTGCAGCTCAGCGTCTTTCCGAATGCGGTGCCCAGGAAGTGATCGTCACCGACACCCTGCCCATTGCACTTGAGAAGCGTTTCGATAAGCTGACAATCCTGCCGATTGCTCCTCTGCTTGCACGTGCAATCCGCGAAGTTTTCGACGATGGATCGGTCACATCTCTCTTTGATGGGGTCGCCTGAGGCCTCAAAACGCGCTATTCTGGCTAGGTTGCTCCGGCGAGGGCGCGAAAGCGCCGTTATCGACAGGGCTTTCTGTAGGGTTATCCTTCAGATTCCTAGCGCCGGTGCGTGGAATGAACTATTTGAAGGAGGCTCTCATGAGCAACCCCACGCTGGTCGCACAGACCCGTTCTGAATTTGGTAAGGGTGCAGCACGTCGCGCACGTCGCGCCGGCCTGGTCCCCGGTGTCCTTTACGGTCACGGTGGCGAGCCCGTTCACGTTGATCTCCCCGCTCACGAGCTCTTCCTGGCTGTCCGTGGCCAGAAGAACGCTCTGCTCGAGCTGGTCATCGAGGGCAAGAAGCAGCTTGCTCTGGTGAAGGAAGTTCAGCGTCACCCCGTTTCTCGCGATCTTCTCCACGCCGACTTCCTGGCTGTCAAGGCCGGCGAAGTGGTCGACGTCGAGGTTCCCGTTTCGATCATTGGTGAGCCCGCCCCGGCACCCAGCACACTCAGGAAGAGTTCGCACTGCTGGTTAAGGCCCCCGCCACCGCCATCCCCGAGTCCATCGAGGTTGACATCACCGGTATCGAGGCCGGCACTGCCGTTCGCGTCGCCGATGTGACCTTCCCCGAGGGCGTTGTCTCCGAGCTCGATCCCGAGACCGTCGTTGTCACGGTCTCCGAAGAGGTCGTCGAGGTCGAAGAAGAGGAAGCACCCGCCGAGGCTGCTGAAGAATCTGCTGAGTGATCTCACTTCGCTTAAGGGAGGCTTGCCATTAGGCAAGCCTCCCTTTTTATTACACTGAGAAGTATGAATCGACTTCACGTCATTATTCCCGCCGGGGGAGTGGGCTCTAGGCTGTGGCCGCTCTCGCGTAAAGATCGGCCGAAATTTCTGCTTGACCTGCGCATGAGTGGAAAGAGCTTGCTCCAAGAGACCATTGATCGTCTGGCTCCAATCGCGGCTTCTTTCACGATTGTTACGGGGCGTGCACATGAACAAGCCGTGCGTGCTCAGATCCCCCAGGGAGTTGATGTTACTGTGCTTGTTGAGCCTCAAGGGCGCGATTCGATGCCCGCTATCGGTTTGGCTGCTTATGTCATTCGCCAGCGCTTTGGTGACGAGGCTCCGATTGCTTCCTTCGCGGCTGACCATGCGATTACTCATCCTCAGGTTCTTCTTGACTGCGTGGAACGTGCGCTGGAAGTCGCTCAGAAGGGCTACGTTGTCACCATTGGCCTCAAGCCGCTGACCCCTTCGACAGCCTATGGCTACATCGCACCGGGAGAACCCTTTGAAAAGGAGTCTCCCGAAAAGGGATCTATCGTGCGCTCTTTCGTTGAGAAACCGGATGAAGAGACCGCGAAGCATTACTGTGAACAGGGCTACCTGTGGAACGCTGGAATGTTCATCATGACCGCGGGGACTCTTACTCGCGCACTGACGCGTTTTCATCCCGACATGGATACGCATCTCAGCGTGATCGGAAGCCAATGGGAAAGTGAGGGCTTCGCCAAGACTCTCAGCGAAGAATGGCCCGCGCTCACGAAGATTGCCATCGATCATGCCGTCGCTGAGCCGCTTGCCTCGGAGGGAGGAGTGGCCGTTGTTCCAGCGACGGACATGGGCTGGACTGATGTGGGTGATTTTGATGCGCTTGCTCAGATTAGCTCAGAAGGTCAGGCTCTTCGGATTGATTCCTCCAGTTCATTCGTCCGATCTTTGACCGGCCAAAAGATTGTTTTGGTTGGGGCGCCGAACATGGCTGTCATCGCTACAGAGGACGCAATATTGGTTGTTGACCGTAATCGCGCGCAGGACGTGAAACACGTGGTTGACCAGTTGACGCAGAGCGGAGAGGAAGAACTCCTTTAGGATGAAGACCATGACTCGATTCGCGCGTGCACACCTATGCGCAGCAACAAGCGCTTTGCTGCTTCTCCTTGCCGGCTGCTCCTCAGCCCCTGCCTCAAATGCTCAAACTCAACTGTGCGGAATTTCCGACGCATCTGGGTGGGATAGCGCGACCTCGCAAACTCCGGCGAAACGGGCAATTTCGCAGGCGGCCTCGGAAATTGGAGGGGAAGCAAAATTTGCCACCGGCGAAGGCGAACTGGATGCACTTCTCAAGGGTGGATGCACCATTGTTGTCTCCGAAGGCCAGGGAATGACCCAGGCCATCACCCAGGCGGCGAAGAAAAACTCATCAGTCCGCTTTATTACCGTTAATTCTGGCTTCGAATCAGCAAATAAGACTGTCGAGCCCAGTAATGGCAAGGCTGTTGTCTCACGCGCAACCCAGGGCGCCTATATGGCCGGCTATGCTTCCGCCGGTTTGACGACGACCGGAACTATTGCCGGATTTGGTGGGGTTGAAACCAGCGAACGACAAGCGCTGATGGATGCCTTTGCGCAGGGAGTTGACGCCTACAACCTCGCATATGGGACATCGATCCGCTTTGAAGGATGGGATACCTCCCGCATGCGCGGAACCTTCACCGGAAACGATGACCCGGCAAGTATCAAGGATGCAGCTTCAAAGGCACTTGCTGCGGGTGCGGATATTTTGGTCCCCTTCGCGGATGGTGGAAACCAAGGTGCGCTCCAAGCACTTGAGGCAGCTGGAAATAACTCGGCCCAGCGCTTGGTCTGGATGGGTGATGACCTTCCCAGTGACCTTCCTCAGGTCATCACGGCGGTCACTACGACCACGAAGGATCACGCGACCGAGGCAATTACTTCCGCACGAGGAAACGATTTCTCAACGAATGCGGTTATCGATTCCCTTGATAATAACGGCGTGACGCTGGCTCCTTTCGCTGCTCATGAGGCGCTCATGACCCCCGAGCTCAAGGATTCTTTGGCTTCGATGCGCCAGCAGCTTCTCACTGGCAGCCTTGTGATCACGACTCAATTTGATCCCCTGTTGATTTCTCCCCGTAAGTGAGGGCTCCCATGGAACACACACACCAGAATTCCTCCTATCGTCGAGGACCGGTGATCCTTCGTGGAGGAAAGATCCCTCGCGAAACATCCGATACCGGACTTTTGCGTCCCCAGTCCTCTGCGGATTGGCTGCACGAGGACCCTTGGAGGGTGCTTCGTATCCAATCGGAGTTTGTTGAAGGTTTTGGAGCGCTGGCCGAGTTGGGGCCGGCAGTGTCGGTTTTCGGCTCGGCTCGCACCCCTGCCGGAAGCGAAGATTGGGAGCGTGCGCGCTCCATCGGCTCCCTATTGGTGCAAGCTGGCTTTGCCGTGATTACCGGTGGTGGACCGGGAATTATGGAAGCAGCCAATAAGGGCGCGTGGGAAGCGGGAGGGACCTCCGTCGGCTTGGGAATCGAGCTTCCCCACGAGCAAGGAATGAATGAATGGGTAAATGTCGGAATTAATTTCCGCTATTTCTTTGCTCGCAAGACCATGTTTATGAAGTATTCCTCTGGTTTCATCGCGATGCCGGGTGGTTTTGGCACCATGGATGAACTGTTTGAGGCTGCAACCTTGGTACAAACCGGTAAGGTGCATTCCTTCCCAATCATTTTGGTTGGCAGCGAGTATTGGGGTGGACTAGTTCAATGGATTAATTCGACAATGAAGGAGTCGGGAATGCTGTCAAGTAATGACCCTCAACTTCTGCATATTGTTGATAGTCCCGAAGAAGCTGTGGAAATAGTAATTGGACACAAATAATTCAATACCTTACTTAAACACGGCATTCTCGGTAGAATAAATGTGTTTTTAGCGGTATTTAATACCCGGCGTTCAGAAGGGAAACGAACATGGCAGCTATGAAGCCGCGAACCGGAGATGGCCCCCTCGAGGCAGAAAAAGAGGGCCGTGGGATTGTCATGCGTATCCCCAGCGAAGGTGGTGGCCGTCTGGTCATCGAACTCAATGCTGAAGAAGCACAGGAACTGGCTCAGGCCTTAGCTAACGCTCTGTGAGGCACTCAGTGCCTGCTCAAGTGTCAAGCTTCCGACATAGAGCGCTTTGCCGACAATCACTCCATCTAGATAACCTTCACGCCTCAAGGTGTGGATATCCTCGACATGACGGATTCCTCCCGAGGCAACCAGAAGCGTAGGTGTTTTCGCCCGTAGATCTCTGAGTAGGTCTACGGGCGGTCCCATAAGTGCCCCGTCTCGTTGGCGCTCGGTGACGATGTAGCGCTGCACACCTGCTTGATCCAGAATGCGGCAGACTTCCCAAAGGTTTCCCGCGTCCCCATCAACGCCTCGTGGACGAATACGATCGCCCTCTACGTCAATGCAGATGTTGAGGCGCCCGGCGAACTCAGCGATCAAGGTGCGGACCCGATCGATATCAACCAAGGCCTGAGAAGCCAGATTGACGCGATCGGTACCTGCCTGAAGCGCAGCTTCAATATCCTCCCCGCTGCGTACTCCACCAGACCACTCGATACGGCATTCAGAGGCGTGTCTGCCTGAGGTGGATGCTCCATATCTGCGGAGCTCAGAAATCACCTCAGAAAGCAGATCTGAGTTGCTTCCTCGCTCAAAGGCCGCATCAATATCGACCAGATGAATCCAGCGAGCGCCCTGAGCGACGAAGGAACGCGCAACCTCGAAGGGATCAGCACTGGCCTGATCCTCACGTCCGTCAGCCTTACGGTGCGTGAGGGCCCGGCCATTGGCAATGTCAAGGGCGGGGAGAATATCCACGACTCAGTTGTTTCCGTGATTGAGGGTTGCCTGGTACATAGGTGCGAAGAACTCACCCAGCCGCAGAAGAGTTTCGTTCAGCGCATCGCGAGTGCCGTTCTTCTCCTCTTCCGCGATTTCTGCCGCATGCTCGGCGATGATGCGTACGATTGCTGAACCTGAGATCGCGCCATCTGCTCCCGCCTGGAGTGCGGCACGCACGTGTTCAGGTCGCGAAATCCCAAAACCCAAGAGAACAGGTGCGGCTGCTTCCTCGCGAAGCTTTGCGACGGCCTCGTGCAAGCCCACGGTCGAGGCCTCGTGATCCGCGCCCGTCACGCCCACGCGAGAGACCGCATAGACATAGCCGCGTGCAGAGTGTGCGACATCGCTCAGGGTGCGAGGCGAGGCCGATGGGGGAGCGATGTATACACTATCGATCCCCGACTTGAGTGCTGCTTCTCCGAATGGATGGCCCTCGCGGATCGGGAGATCTGGAATGAGTACCGAATCGACTCCCGCTTGCGCGCAGAGGTCATAGAAACGATCAACACCAATGGAGAAGGGCACATTCGCGTAGACCAGCAGACCGATGGGGAGATCTGGGTGTGAGTTGCGAATGCGAGAAAGGATCCGGAAGCACTCATCGATAGCAGTACCGGCCTGAAGGGCCCGCAGGTGTGCTTCCTGAATAACAACGCCGTCTGCGACCGGATCTGAGAAGGGAATCCCGAGCTCCAGAGCATCTGCGCCATCGGCGATGAGTGCCTCGATGATGGCCTCGCAGGACGCAGGAGTGGGGTCGCCCAGCATAACGAAGGGGACGATTGCCCCGCGTTCCTGTGTGGCGCAGCGCTCAAACATTGATGCGTAGCGAGTCATCGTTCCTCCTTAGATGAACCCAGATCATAGGAATGGGTCCTATGGGTTCCAAAGCCGGCACGTTCTTGTGCAACAAGCTCAGCGGCGCGGGCAACGGCTCCGTCCCTAGAGAAGGAGCCTCCCAAGCGCTCGCGGACTTGGTCGAGGTCCTTGTCGCCTCGGCCGGATAGACACACAAGCAGTGTGGGGACGTGTCCCTCGCGCGTATCAAGTCCCTCGGTGTGGCCCGTATCCTTGAGCTCACGCGCCATCTTGAGGGCGTAAGCCAAGGCGTGAGAGGACTCCATTGCCGGAATAATTCCCTCATGACGCGAGAGCTCGATGAAGGCGTTGACGGCCTCGTCATCGGTAATTCCCACGTAGTGAGCGCGGCCGCTCGCAGCTAAATAGGCGTGCTGCGGGCCGACACCGGGGTAGTCCAAGCCGGCGGAAATCGAATAGGACTCCTCGACCTGCCCCTCGTCAGTGCGCATGAGGTAGGAACGCGCACCGTGAAGAACACCGACCTTACCCTCGTGGATTGCCGCGCCGTGGTGTCCGGAATTCAGTCCCTCACCCGCAGGCTCAACACCGTAGAGCGCAACAGATGGGTCGTCGATAAAGTCAGCGAACATACCGATTGCATTTGAGCCTCCACCCACGCAGGCAATAACCGCGTCTGGGAGCGCACCGGTTTGCGCGAGGATCTGAGCTCGAGCTTCGGTTGAAATAATGCGGTGGAATTCGCGAACCATTGTGGGGAAGGGGTGCGGACCGGCCGCGGTTCCCAAGAGGTAGTGCGAGGTCTTAAAGGTTGCTGTCCAGTCGCGCAGAGCCTCGTTAACGGCATCCTTGAGGGTTCCGCTGCCCGCGGTCACGGGGACAACGGTTGCCCCCATGAGCTCCATGCGCTCGACGTTTGGGGCCTGTCGAACAACATCGACCGCGCCCATGTAGATCGTGCATTCCAATCCCAAAAGCGCACATACCATTGCGGTTGCGGTCCCGTGCTGGCCAGCTCCGGTTTCAGCGATGATGCGCGTCTTTCCCATGCGCTTAGCCAGCAGAGCCTGTCCGAGAACCTGGTTACCCTTGTGTGCGCCTCCGTGGACCAGATCCTCACGCTTGAGGAAGATCCGAGCGCCGCCACCGGGAAGGTTGCGTAGCTCTGTGACGGGGGTGGGACGCCCTAGGAACTGATGGAGAAGAGTATTGATCTCCTCGATGAAAGTTGGGTCGTCAATTGCTTGAACGAAGGCTTCTTCAAGCTGGTCCAGTGCGGGGATCAGAAGCTCAGGAACGTATTGTCCGCCGAATTGTCCGAAGTAGGGGGAAAGCTTCGTTGGGCGCTCGGGCGCTTCTTCGTTGTTCGTAGCCTCGGTCTTTGCGCCGAGGCGTTCACTGGAGTAGGGCCTCCACGAGGT
>PPYF01027137.1_pt1 | contig 30686 bp, 20 predicted proteins | sample 1559871 | NCBI WGS metagenome assembly PPYF01 (sample SAMN08240021, study PRJNA423297) | Human gut metagenome, whole genome shotgun sequencing project.
TACCCTTATAAACGTTCATAAAGTATTAATTCACAGACCAATTAATAATCTTTATGTAATGCGCCGATATTTATAATTGAGTATCACACTGCATTTTACCCGGTTAAAGATTATATTGGGCACCATATTGATATGTTAAATCACAATTTTTAAGAATAGCCCCCGACTGTATTACCGTAACCTGCACATCACTCCTTACATCCACCGTAATACGCACCTCAAAAATCCATTCCCCCTTGCTCACACTGTTTTACTCGTCGCTGCCCCGTTTACTTAAATATATTGTCATAAATACGCACAAAAAATTACGCACGATCATCAAAAATCGTGCGTAATTTCGTGCGTAAATTTTGTAATTTGCTGATTGTCAGCATTTCTTGCGGAGAGGACGAGATTCGAACTCGTGGATAGGATTGCTCCCATCGTCGGTTTAGCAAACCGGTGGTTTCAGCCACTCACCCACCTCTCCTTGCTGTGGCGGGTATGTTGCCTTAGCGACTGCAAAGTTAATACTATTTTCTTTCCCTGCAAAATTTTTACCGGATTTTTTTAAATTGTTTTTTAAATGTTAAAGGAGAAAGTTGTAATATATACGCGAAAACACATAAGAGCAGGCAAATTCCTCCAGGCACATGGAAATATTACGCCTATACGCTTATATGGAATGATATCAACCAGGAAAAAAGAGGCTTGTCGATCTCTATTTCGACAAGCCTACTTTCTATACAACCTTTTTTACCTTTGAACTTATTACTTATTGGGCGTATTCCACTTATATGTTTTATTACACTTTATATTCAGTATCTCGGTCCCGGCTTGCATACGGAAATCTCCTTTTTCAAGAATCCATTTACCATCTGAGTCAACAAAAGCCAAGTCTCCAGCCTTAATGGTCAATGTGACTGTTTTGGTTTCGCCGGGTTGCAATTCAACCTTTTGAAAACCACGTAACCTTCTGTTCTCAGGGGTAAGTGAAGCCACCATATCCCTACTGAAAAGCATTACCACTTCTTTACCGGCTTTATTACCGATGTTTGTTACGTCAACAGTGAATATCAGATTGTCATTGGCATCGAATTCGGTCTGGGCGCATTTGAAATTATCATATTTGAAAGTCGTATAGCTCAACCCGTAACCAAAAGGCCATTGAACGGATACCACTGCGTCATAATCATAGGCACCTTCCATTTTATCCATTTCCTCACTCACCCTATAATCGTAAGTAGTCAGTTCAGCTTGATTCTTAGGATAAGTATAAGGCATTCTGGCACTTGGATTTGTATCCCCAGCCAGGATATTCGCAAGCGCATCGCCTCCAAAATTACCTGGAAGGAGCACATTGACAATGCCATCCGCAAGCGGCTCTATATCATTAATGATTCGCGGGCGTCCGCCATTTATTATAAGGATAACGGGCTTGCCTGTATTGGCGAGGGCTTTTACCAGATTACGCTGATTCACAGAAAGTACAAGGTCAGACAGGTTTCCGGGGGTCTCACAATATGAATTTTCGCCAATGCAAGCCAAGACAATATCGGCATCACCAGCGGCTGCTACGGCTTTATCAATCTTAGGATCGTTCTCTTGATAGTATGCTCCTTCGGGGAGATAGGTAACGCCCTGTTCAAGCACAATATTCTCCTTACCGAACTTATCGCATACAGCTTCATATATCGTATTATACTTCGAGGCAAAACGATCGGTAAGATGACCTTGCCACGAATAGCTCCATCCACCGTTAAGACAACGCATGGAATTTGCATTCGGGCCTGTAACCAGTATCTTCATCCCTTTTTTCAACGGGAGTATGTCATTGCGGTTTTTAAGAAGGACTATTGATTCCTCTGCCGACTTCAAGGCAATGTTCTCATGTTTCGCAGACGCAAATTCCGGATAATCCTTCTTGAATGTATTTGGGTTTTCAAACAGCCCGAGGCGATATTTCAAGCGGAGGATACGACGGGTAGCATCGTCAATACGTTCCATTGTAACACGACCTTCATTGACAAGCTCTTTCAACAGAGTGCAGAATTTCAGATCATACGGTTCCATTGACATATCAATTCCTGCATTTATCGCCATTTCTATAGCTTCTTTCTTATCCGCCGCCACACATTCGCGGGTGTACAGATTGTTTATATCCGCCCAGTCTGTCACAATCATGCCATCCCAGTTCAAATCTTCTTTCAACCACTTTGTCAGAAGCTCATTGTTGGCATGAACCGGACGCCCGTTAATTGAACCGCTATTGACCATAACCGTCAATGCGCCAGCCTCGATGCAGGCACGGAAAGGTTCAAAAAATTTTTCACGCAAATCGGAGGTCGATATATATGCGGGAGTCCGGTCTTTACCTGTACGTGGCGCTCCATAGCCGAGATAATGCTTTACAGATGTGGCAACTTTGTGTGGGCCAACCTGATTGGGATCATCTCCTTGGAATCCTATTATCTGATTAGCCCCCATAACTGCATTAACAAGAGGATCTTCTCCGAAATTTTCCCATACACGACTCCAGCGGGGATCTCTTGTCAGGTCAACCGTTGGCGAATATGTCCAGGGACAATTAGCAGATCTGGTTTCATAGGCGGTAATCTCAGCAGATTGCCGTGCTATTTCAGGATTAAAAGATGCTCCTACATTGATGTTTTGTGGAAACAATACACCACCAAGTGTGTAAGTAGTGCCATGATTCTGGTCAAGTCCATAGATACAAGGTATACCGATTTCTTTCATTGAAATGTCTTGTATCTGACTGATAAGCTGCTCCCACTTTTCCGGAGTCTGTGCCGTCGGACCTCCGGGAGCATTGAGTATCGAACCGACTTTATAGATAGCAATGGCTTCGTGAAGTTTCTCCGGATCAAGGAAAAACTCATTATTCTTCCAGCTTCCAAGCACATCGATTGAAAGCTCGGTCATCTGACCGATTTTTTCATCAAGCGTCATTCTTGAAAGCGTCTCCTCAACTTTCACCTCTAACCCGGCGTCTTTTGGCAATGCCGTCCCGGAGGCCTGCAAAAAGCAGACCGCCGAAACAAACATTGATACTGTCACAATATATTTTCTCATTATATTATCGTAAAGTTACAAGATCCACATAGTAACCATGTCCCACGCAGAGGAAGCCTCCCTGCTCTGCGATTGCAGCCAAAACATCAGCCGACATCACAACTTCTTTACTTCCATCTTCCTGAAATTCGATAACGGATGTACCGGGGAGGTCGCTCCACCAGCCTGTCACTGTTCGTAGTTGATGATATTCTGCCGAAGGTTCAACAGAATAATGAATCGTCATTATGCTTCCAGGTTTCATTGAAGAGAACACATCCGAAGGAATAAGATTGAAAGTCTTATTCGGATTATCATCAGGTAAATCCCATGACACATAATGATGTCCAGTCCAGATTGTTTGTTCCGAGGTCACAACCACAATGGCTTCATCCTTCACAGCTCCATTGGTGAAGAACCGCACTGTTCCCTGATTGGATACGCCAGTAAGTTTATACTCACCATCTTCAAGCGCAGGACATCCAACGGTTATTTCCGATCCTGAACGCTCAACTATTTCAAGTTCCTGACTGCCGATAGTCAATTTGGAAATCTGGTCAAGATTAATTCCAGTGAGGCTACATATTGTTCCGGAAGTCATGCGGTCAGCTCCGTATGTCACAAGCGGTGAAGAGCTAACAGTTACGGTATCGGCACCATACTCCATACCGTCGGCATCGATGAGAATCACACGCATTGTACCATTTTCCAATGAAGTCGGTACAGAATATGACAGGGAACCGTCTTCGGTGTTGTAAGTCACGTAAGGCACTTCAGTATTACCGATTCGCATGGATTTAACTTTCTGAAGATTGTCCCCGTAAAGATTTGCGTTACTGCCAGGGGCTATTATGCGCTCGAAGTTTACAGTCGTCGCCCAGGGATCACCCTCAAGGGTAGAGACATTGACAATTCCTTCACGGTACGTTGACTTACCGGCGGTAGTTGTCGCCGTCACTTTCATTTGATATGAACCGGCCAGAAGAGGAATATCAATGGTTGTACCGGTTGCAACCTTTTCGCCATCGATAAACCAATCGACTTCGGTGCTTTGTGAAGGAGTGACTGTGAGAGACATCTTGAAATTTGCGTCTCTGGTGATATTTGCCACAATTGGGAGCTGTCCGTTCACCTTGTCGGGAAATGTCGGATCCAGGATGTGAGGTTCGTCAGTTTCTGTTGCGACAGAGAAAGGCTCATCGCTGCTGCAAGCGGCCAGCACAAATGCAAGTACCGGCAAAAGAAGCAAACTTTTATATATTGATTTCATTGCGTTTTGTATTATTGGTTATTATCAGTTGACATCCCACCATAAGGGTATATTCCAGCTATTGCTTCCCCCCATACGATCAAGAGCCTCGTCATATCCCTGCTTATTATAGGATGATTCAAGAACAGGATAGCATAGACGGACCGGGATTTCCACTCCACCGGTCAGATAGGCGCCTTGTCCGTATGCCTCAGGTGATTTAAGTCTGGGGAAACCGGAGCGTCTGAGATTGGCCCAACACTCGTTAGGATTGGTGAAATGATGAATCCATGCCTGAGTGTTGATGTTGACTCTCTTCTGTTCGGTGGTATATCCAAAAGGATTTGCCGCCATATAGTTTTCAAATTCTTCTGTTGACACTTTTTCCGTATCATAGTTGTCCGAGAGGAAATCCATTGCAGCCCTGACACCTTTTTTATAATAACTTTCCGCATTGTCGTTGGTAACCCAACCATTTAAGGTCGCTTCCGCAAGCAGAAAACTTACTTCGGCATACGTCATGACCACTCCGGGGCAATCCCCTTTAAGGAATGCGGACGCTAATTTCGGGCGCACTTCGCGAGCCATATTTGGGTCAATGGAAGGATTGTTCGCAGCCATCTCTGAGAGGATGTCACTTTTATAACCTGCAGGCCAATTGTCCCAAGAGTAAGTGCCCGGATCGCAAGGTTCCATTTTAATCCCTTTAGAAAGAATCTCATCGGTCAGGTCAATTCTTCCGTCAGGCTTGGTGGCAGACATAAGTCCATCATAGTAAAATCTGCATACCTGATAGCAACGTGGATCGTTGGTGTCTTTAAGCTGATTGAAGAAAGTAGAACAGATATACGACGGATTGTTTGCCGGGTCATTGCCAAACCAAAGCTGGCTCATGGCGTTCCCGCGATAATCGCTGTAGGATTCCTGTCCGAAACTGAAAGCGATATCCATATATTTGATAAGGGCATCATCTCCGGCAGATGTCATTATTCCTCCGTCAGAATTCAGCGCGTCCTCGAATTCAATACGCGCCTTGTCAGGAGCGACGTTAGATATACGCATGGCATATCGCATACGGAGAGAGTTGGCAAGCTTTTTCCATTTGTTGATATCGCCTCCGAAAATTATATCTCCAGTCAGACGATCTCCCGCACTTGACAACTGAGACGCCGCGGCCTTCAATTCCACAAAGAAATCTGAATATATCTCTTCCTGGGTGTCATAACGAGGATTATACTTCTCATCAAGGAATCCAAGACCAGCCTCAGAATAGGGACAATCGCCATATACATCGGTAATCAGCGACATCATATATACACGGTATATGCGAAGTGCCGCGTTTATGTTGTTCTTGGATGCATCTTCTGAAGTACGATAAATGCCGTCAACAAGATTCTTAACCGCGTTAGGATAGAATGAAGTCCATATGCGGCACATTTCATTGTTGTCGATGGTATGATGTCCACCATAATTAGTGGTGTTCCAGCATCCCATGAGCTGTTGAGTAAAACCATAGTGATAGTTACGGTATATCTCTACTTCTCCGAGATCCCCGTAGGTCTGTAACTGAGCAGTGGTGAGCTGAGCATTAGGGTCGATAGACGGGGCCTTGGATGGATCGGTATTGAGATCTTCCATGTAGTCATCGCTGCAACTGCTGAACAGACAGCCAACGAAGAGTGTAGACAAGGCCAATATTCTGACTATATATTTTTTCATGATGTTTCGAAATTAGAATTTAACATAGATATTAAATCCGTAGCTGCGGCGTGAAGGAAGAGAACCATATTCCAGACCCATACCGGTGGTGTTGTTATAGTTGGAGTCTGGATCAATATCCGGGATATTTTTCCATACAATGAAAGGGTTGCGTGTCACAAACGACAGGCTTACATCTTTCACGACCTTACCATTTCCAAGCCAGGATTTCGGGAATTGATATGTGAGCGTTATCTCACGGCATTTTATGTAAGAGTTGTCATAAATAAACATTGAAGGAGCATTGCGGCAGACACTCATCCAATAATCCTCAGGATTGATTATGACATCATTGGGACGATATGTGCCATCACCGTTATCAATCACACCCGGCGCTATGAAACCGCCTGTCGGTTTCCAGTCGGGAGAACCTTTCGGGAATCCTAACGCCATACGTTCTTCTTCTGATTTATACCATGCGTCTCGACCCTCAAGAGTAGCCATAGCCTTTCCAGACTCATGTGATGCACGTGCCGACATGGAATATAAATCAGCGCCCCATTTAACATCAAATACAGCTGATAAGCCAATATTTTTATAGCGGAACGTGGTGTTGAGTCCACCAGTCCAGTCCCAAGAGGCATTTCCAAGCACATGATTGCCCTTATCATACATAGGGAGCCCAGTTGACGGATCAATCAGTATATCGCCCTTATCGTTGCGTTTAAAGTCCGGCCCCACTATGGAACCAAAGTTCTCACCGACTTTGGCTGCAACTTGAACATCAAGCCATGAAGCCTTTTCCAGTTCAAACATATCCATGTCGTCTACAAGCTTTCTGACTTTATTACTGTTCTTGGAGAAATTGACATTCAAATCCCATGAGAAATCACCAATCTGTAATGGGCGTGTGTTCAATACTATCTCAATACCCTGATTCTGTATTTCTCCCGCATTGATCAGACGATAGGGATATCCTGTCGCCCAACTTGAAGCCATCCCCATAATCTGATCTTTGGATATCTGATTGTAATATGTGAAATCAAGACCTAAACGGCTGTTAAGAAACTTGGTCTCAAAACCAATCTCAAATGAATTTGTACGGGTAGGTTTGAGGTTCTTGTTCGGAATGGTAGTGTTGTCTATATATCCTATGGTGTATCCCGGATAAGTATATTTTGATTTAGTATATACAAGCCCAAGCTGATAGGGATCAGTATCTGAACCAACCTGTGCCCATGATGCACGTAGCTTGCCATAGGGCAATATGTCGCCTCGTTTGATAAGCTGAGAGAAAACAAAACTTCCGGAGAAAGATGGATAAACATAGGTATTGTTACCTTTCGGAAGTGTTGATGATTTATCGCCTCGGAGCGTAGCGTCCAGATACAGAAGACCCTTCCATCCGAGATTGGCAGCGGCAAAGAGAGAGTTAATTTGTTTGCGATAGCTATTCTCCTGATTGGATGTCTCATTGAAGCTCATCAATGCAATCACATCACGTATCTGCATATCCTGCGCGCTGATCAGCGAGATGGAATTGTCGACCTTGTATATATTGCCGCCGGCAGTTCCTGTGAAATCAAAATCGCCCCAACTGTTATTGTATGTAGCAATCAGTTCAAAATTATACATCTGATTATGAAATTTGCTGAGCTGCATGAACCCGGCTTCATATCCCGGCGTTGACGGTGCTTTGAAGTCCTGGAAATTAAACCAGTTTAGTTCCGCGCCGGCAGTACCTTTCACTTTAAGATGTTTCGTGATATTGTATATGACAGACCCATGGAGGCGGAAAAGGTCTTTTTTCGATTCATTGCTGTTCTTATATACATCCCAATATGGATTGACATTATATGGATCCATGCCATTCCAGTTGGAATATTCACCATTCTCATCCTGATATGTACGCAACCAGTCTTGGTTATAGGTCGTAGCAAGAGTCATAAGGTTCTTCCCTATATTTGATTTGCTGTCTCCGAGAGCCGGACGGTTCTTCACATATTCATGTGTGTAATTGGCTGTGAAATCAAGATCTACCTGGCCAAGCGATGAATTTGCACGAAGATTGAAAATATCACGGCTCATATTAGTATTTGGAACAATATCATTATTCCTCATATCTGTCAGAGTGAAGCGCAGGCCCGTAGTGCCAGTATTGGAGGAGACAGTCACTGTATTGTTGGCAGTCAAACCTGTACGGAAAAAGTTAGATGTATTATCCGGGATGATTAAATAGGGCCGCTCAACTCCATCGAAGTATTTGAGCATATTGCCACCGTCTGCTTTAGGGCCCCATGACTTATTGGTATTGCTCACAGCATCAATAGAATATGTTCCATTCGACCCCATGCCATAAATCTGCTGGACATTGTCCCATTTAGACAATTGCTTGTCTACTGTAAATGTTCCGTTATATTCAACTGAATAACGTGTGTCTCCTTGCGCTTTTTTTGTTGTAATGAGAATCACACCATGGCTGGCACGACTACCATAAAGCGCGGAAGCCGCCGGACCCTTTAACACTGACATACTTTCTATGTCATCTGGATTGATCGACGAGATACCATCGCCAAGGTCATAACCTCCGTTTGTACCGGCCGAACCGAAGCTGGTGTTATCCAAAGGCACACCGTCCACAACATACAAGGGCTGGTTGTTGCCGGTCATTTCGGTAGAGCCACGAAGTATAACACGTGTCGAACCAGAAGGCCCTCCTGCTGTCTGAGAGACTACCAGACCTGCGACACGACCTGCCATAGAGTTGATCACATTGGTTTCCTTTGCCTTGTCGAGTGCGTCTCCTTTTACCTCTTCAAGTCCGTATCCCAGGGCTTTCCGGTCACGCTTTATACCTAAGGCTGTGACAACCACTTCACTGAGGAGCTGGGAGTTTTGTTGCATCATGATTTTCAACGGGCTCGTTGAAGCCTTAACCTCAACGGTCTCGCATCCGACATAACTTACAACTAATATCGAATTAGGTGCAACACTGATTGTGAAATTGCCATCTATATCGGTAACAGTACCGTTAGATGTTCCTTTTTCCAAAATGGAAGCACCTATTACAGGTCCTTCAGCATCTTCAACCACTCCTGTCACTGTTATTTTCTGTGACGAAGAAGCGTGTGCAGTGGCAGATTCAGCTAAAATCCGCGTAGGTGCAGCCGATAAGGTTATCCCAATCAGCAACACACTGCATAGCACTTTACTTGAGAAAATTCTCGTTTTCATGTATCCAGATTATTTGAGATTTGAAACTTTTACCCAGTCAATAAACATTTTCACTTGTTCGTTCTCTTGAATAGCCGTAATACTATTTGGGTCGGTTATACCGGTAAAGGAGCCTCCTACCGCGAGGTTGAACAATATAAAGAATCTGTCATGGAAATATGGATTATCGGTTATGTCAAAAGAATGAAAGTGTTTTCCATCTACCGATATTTCAATAACTTCTTTATTCCAAACAAGTGTATACAAATGGTATTCTCCATCTTGCAAATTGATTCCCGTATTTGCCGCGAAATATTCCTGCTGATGAGTTGACGCAGTGGTTCCATAATGTATCGCGGTGTTCACACGGCTTTTAGATGTGCCGTCGGCGATACCAGTCGCATCTCCCATTTCCATTATGTCAATCTCGCCGCAAGCCGGCCATTCTTTTGTATTATCTCCCATCATCCAGAACGCCGGCCATAAACCATTGGCTGTCGGCGCCAGCTTTATGCTTGCCTCAATTTTTCCATATTTGAAACTCTTTTTCCCTTTGGAATTGATACGCCCGGATATAATTTTGCCATTCGAGCGACATGCTGTAAGAATCAGAACAGTCTTGCTTCCATCTTTCCCTACAGAAACCTGACTTGGCGAATAGGATTGAAGCTCCTGATTCGTCCATCCTTCCTCGTGAGTCTCTTTTGTCCATACAGAGCCATCAAAAGTATTGAAATCATCATAGAAAACAATTTCTTCCTCCGGTTCATTATTCGGAATATTCGGCTCCTTACCCGAATTGCAACCGGATAATAGCAGTGCTAAAAATAGCGATAATGTCACTGGTTTATTTTTCATTATAAGGTTAATATTACACCCGCATATTATTCTGCGGGAATCAGTGACACAAAATTAGTACAGGGTATGGCAAACCCTGGTTTGATTACTGACATTTTGAGGTTTGATTGCTGACGTAAAAACCAACACACTGATAATCAATCGTGATAATACACCGCAAACAAGCAAGGAATGTCAATGTCCGTAGCAGTTAACCCATAGGTTGATTATTCTCATTCGTTATATTTACTGGGAGAAACCCCAAAATACTTTTTAAAAACAGTGCTGAAATATTTGGAATTTGCAAATCCTGTTTTCTCACACGCCTCGCTTACAGAAATGCCACTCTTAAGTAATTCCGATGCCTTCTCCAGCCTGAGAATTCTGATAAACTCTTGCGGCCCTTTGCCAGTCAAAGATTTCAGCCTGCTGAAAAACAGAGTTCGGCTCATAGCCATTTCCCGGCACAGCGCTTCTATATCAAATTCGGCATCACTTATATTGGAGAGGATGATATTTGTGGCTTTATCCACAAACGCGCAATCAGATTCAGACATGGTGATATCAGGCGTCTGAGAGAGACTGTCTTCGGCCGGATGCACTGTGGTGAAGTCCGGCTGCGGTATACTTTCCTGTGTCTCTACTTTTTTTACAGCCTGATTCAACAAGAAATCCCGTATCCTCTTGCGGTTATTGAGCATGCCTTTGATTTTCGTCTTAAGAATATCAAGGCTGAACGGTTTTGAGATATAATCGTCAGCACCTTTTTCAATTCCTTCAACGATGGCATCATGATTGGTTTTGGCAGTTAATAATATCACAGGAATACCGGCTGTGGCTGGATTGCCTTTTACAATCTTACAAAACTCATCACCCTGAATGCCCGGCATCATGACATCTGACAATATTATATCGGAATAATGGTTTTCAAGAAATTTTAAAGCATCATCGGCAGAGGAGGTTGTGACGACATTATACTCTGCCTTAAATGTTGAGGCAAGATAATTCCTAAGATCATCATTGTCTTCCACAATCAGCAGTGTCTCATTCTTATCAGTCGGCAAACAGGATGCAGGCACAGAGTATGTCCGTATTTCATCAACGGAAGAAGTCATATTCCCTGAATTCCATTGAATGGCCGGTGCATCATATATTCGCTTGAATGAAATAGTAAAAACGGTGCCCTGACCTTCCTTGGATTTGAAAGAAATACGTCCTTTAAGAAGATCTACGATACGCTTCACCTGAAGCAGTCCGAATCCGTTGCCTGCCTCTTGGGTGGCACGGGCATTTTCAGCCCTATAAACATTGGTAAAGATATTCCTTTGTTCTTTCGCGGGGATGCCAATGCCATCGTCGCTGACTGAGATATGCACTTTGTTTTTATTAGCATACAAACAAATATCAACATTCCCGCCGCGGGGAGTATATTTACAAGCGTTTGACAACAGATTGTCAAGCATAAGCTCCATCAAATGTCTGTCTGCGGAGATCACAACTGATTCTTCCGGTACGTCCAAAGTCAGCCTTACATCTTTTTTATCACATACATTCCTGAAACAGCTGACTTCCTCAGATAATAAATAATTGAGATTCAGAGGTTCAAATTTGACTGTTGATTTTTTAGTATCAATTTTTTCAAAATCCAACAGTTGAGCTGTCACAGCATTAAGTTTCCGGATATTGTTGCCGGCTATCTCCAACAGATATTGAGATTTATCCGGTAATCCATCTTGTCTACCCAATTCTTCTATTGGAGCCATAATCAACGACAACGGCGTCTTGATATCGTGAGCTGTGTTTATAAAGAATCTTATTTTATCTTCATCATGGCGTTTTCTGAGCTGATACCATTTATATCGTATCAATAGGTATACCAACCAACCGATAATAATCACATAGATCATCCATGCCCAAAACGTATTCCACCAAGGATTCTTGACAGATATCTGTATGGTCTGGCTGTCTAATACTCTTCCATCACTTTTGCGGAGTGCCTGAATTTTCAAAATATAATTCCCGGATGGCAGATTCCTGAATCTGGCAGTTTCATCAAAAGATATGTCGCTCCATTCCTTATCATATCCATCCAATATGTAACGATATGAAATATCATCTCTGAATTGAATGTTTATGGCCTCATAATCCAACTGGAAAGAATTGTGATCATATGCTAATATTATGTGTCGGTCATCAATCATTTTCTTAATCGACGGCAACAACTCCATATTTTGCTCATCAGTAATCCCTTCGATATAAAATCCGGTAATTCTGAGTTTGGCAGAATAGTCTATAGCACTGATTTTCTCCGGCGAAAACCGAACCGCGCCCGCAGTTCCGCCAAATATCAAATCGCCTGAAGCCAATTGCGTGCTTGACAGCTTGTTGTACTCACGGGCAACTCCATTAATGTAATTAAGGCTTGAAGCTACGGTGTCATCCACAATTGCTATGCCATTTCCTGTTCCGACCCATAGCCTGCCGGATGCATCTTTCTGGAGACTATATATATCATTGGATGGTAAACCATCCGCAACTTTATATTTTTTCACAATTCTACGATCAGGAATATCATAAAGCATCAGGCCTCCCCCCTCTGTGCCAAGCCACACAGTTGAGTCACTATTGAACAGTGTAGGTATGATATAGGAATTGATATCCTGGCCGTCGTGTTCCCGCTGGTTCGCATACCAATTGAAACTATCTTTCTGTTGATTCACTATATAGAATCCATTGACCGTCCCTACACAAACATTGCCATTTTCAAGAACATTAATTGACAATATCTTGTCAATCAGGAACTGACGCATATTATGGGAGTCAGAGTCAATCACAGTAAGAGCTCCGTGAGGAGAACCTATCCAGATATTGCCTTGAGAATCTACTTTTACTGTAAAAATATAATCGTATGGTAACGTTCCATCCCTTTGAGTCCAATGTTTTTTTATATTTCCGGATTTATCAAGCAGATATAGGCCTTCTCCATAGCAACCTGCCAGAACTTCTCCATTTGAGGTCTGGCACATCGTTACTATAACTTCATTTTCTAAAACATGTCTCCACGATGCACTTCTCGCATCGGCAATACTGATTCCACTGTCAGTGGCATACCATATACTTCCGTCAGAATTTTCTATTATGGCATTCACATTATTATTGGCCAAAGAATTATTTCCTTCCATTCTGTGAATCAATACCTGGATCGGATAAGATGAGAAACTTATCATTGTAACTCCACCGGTGTAACTTCCGATCCATAAATTGCCACTACTGTCAGTATTAAGAGCGTATATCCCGTTGCCTACAAATGCAAAATCCGGATTGATGTCTGTGTTGACAAGAACATTAAGTTGGTTATTATTCTTGTCCAGACTCAAGACCCCATTTCCATCAACACCTACCACTATATCATCAGGAGTAAGTTCGATGACTGAACGAATCGGTTTGCTCAATAGTTCACTTTCAGGATGTACCTGACATGATGTCAGATCTGATAGGTCCAGCACCCATAAACCTCGGTCAAACGTTCCTGCATATATACGGTTATTCCTCACATCATGGTACAGACTTATAATGTTCAGCCCCTGAAGAGAATTCACATCACTTATAGTTCTGTCCCTATTCAAAATCTTTAGTCCTGAAACAGTTCCTACAAATACCTTGTCATCGGCCAATAATAGTTCATTAACAGTGATATTGGGAATGATAGGTTTGACCGACTCGTGATCTCTTCGCATATACAGGCCATCATTCATTGCAAATAATTCACATCCATCAGAGGTCTGTATATATTTATTTAAAGCATCACCGTTGGTATGTTCCGAAAGTTGCAATATTACATCAAATCTATCAAATACTTTTGAATACAGGTAGATTTTTCCGGATGTATCATAAGCATATAAATCACCGTTATTGTGATACAGCCGAACTATCCTGCCGGCTCCAGCCATATCCTCAAAAGAATAGACATCTCCTGTCAGGGTATAATTCTTTAATGTGCGGCCATTATAGCGATTCACACCAGCTTTGGTTCCTATCCAGACTGCTCCGTACTCATCCTCCAAAATAGAATATGCCTTCTGACTTCTTAGACCGGATGCATTGTCCAACCTCAGAATTTCTTGGATTGGACGTATTTCCGCATGAAGCTTTTCCACTACAAAAAATAGCGGAAGCATCAGCGTGATCAGCCATATCAGTCTTAGCATAGCCATTATTTTGAATACTACTTGTCTCATTTTTACAAAATTACAAAATATTATCAGTTATACTGTAAATAGTTGATAAAAATTTATGCTTTTTAAACAACTTCTTAAAATTCCGCTATGGGCGCAAGCTTATGGGATTGATTCTAAATTAGAGAGCAGTGAAGGAGAATGAGGAAAGGGTAAAGGGCAGTTAAAGGTTAAAGAGAAAAGGTTAAAGGTTAAAGAGAAAAGGTTAAAGAGAAAAGGAAAAGGGGTAAAGGTTAAAGGGGGAAGGGTTAAAGGTTAAAGAGGAAAGGTTAAAGAACAGACAAAGAGGAAAGAGGAAAGGGGAAAGAGGAAAGGGTGAGGAGGAAAGGGTGAAGAGCAGACAAAGGGAAAAGGGGAGGAGAGAATGGGGCGGGAACGTGTGCAGATTTTGAGAGCGTTCCCGCATACGTTCCCAGCATGTTTTTCAGCAATAATGTTGCGTCTTATCCACAGGATTCGCATATTTGCAAAAAAAATACGCATACAATGAAGAATCCATTCAAAAACAAAGACAAGGCAGACAGTAAAAACACTTCCATATTTATGCCGACGGCCCATGATGGTGTGGTGGTAGGCATAGGGGAAGCTCTGTGGGACGTGCTTCCCGACGGTAAGAAGGTAGGTGGCGCACCGGCAAACTTCGCCTACCACGTATCGCAATTCGGCATCGACAGTTGCGCGGCGTCGGCCATAGGAAACGACCGCCTCGGAGATGAACTCAACACCACTCTGGAGGAGCGCGGCCTCAAAACCCTGATGCCATCCGTGGCATATCCTACAGGCACTGTGATAGTGGAGGTAGATCAACTCGGCATACCCTCCTACGACATAAAAGAAAACGTGGCGTGGGACAACATCCCATTCACCCCAGAACTTGAAGCACTGGCACGGCGCACGCGGGCAGTGGCTTTCGGTTCACTGTCGCAACGCAACATCGTGTCGCGATCAACAATCAATGCCTTCCTCGACGCAATGCCTGATGAAGACACACTCAAGATATTCGACATCAACCTGCGCCAAGGGTTCTATACCCCTGAGATCATATGCAATTCTATCGAGAAATGCAATATCCTGAAAATAAACGATGAGGAACTTGTGATCATCAGCCGTCTATTCGGTTATCCCGGCATTGACCTTCAGGACAAATGCTGGATCCTGCTCGGGAAATACAATCTCGACGCGCTCATACTCACATGCGGGGTAAACGGCAGTTATGTCTTCACTCCAGGCAACGTATCGTTTGTGGAGACTCCAAAGGTGGAAGTGGCCGACACAGTGGGGGCTGGCGACTCTTTCACCGCCGCCTTCACCGCCGCCATACTGAAAGGCAAGACAATCCCGGAGGCCCATCAGCTCGCTGTCAATGTCTCGGCCTATGTATGCACACAGGCAGGAGCCATGCCGGCTCTTCCGGAATATCTGCTCCACAGGGCCGACTGACCCTGTCTCATACTCCCGTGGATCCACGCATCACTATGTCGGCGTTGAGCACCACCGAACGGCGCGGCGCCTCCGGATCGGATATCTGTTCCATCAACAGCTCCACTGACTGCCTCCCCATCTGAATGAGCGGGGGAGCCACCGTCGACAACGGAGGATAGACCATCTCCGACAGGACAGTGCCGGAGAACCCGGCCACGGCCATATCGGCCGGAATCCGGCGCCCCAGTTCACGCAACCTGTTCATGGCCCCTATCGCCACGACGTCGGTGAACGCGAAGACACAGTCGGCGTCAGGCACTTCGGATAGTATCCGTTCCGCCGCCTTTATGCCGTCGGAATACGTTATGCCGCACTCCATCACCAGTCCGTCGGTTGAAAGCCCGAACTTGCGCATGGCCTCCAGGTAGCCCCGGCGCCGTTCCATAGAATTATAGATGCTTGCCGGCCCCTGCAGATGGACGATGCGCCGCCGCCCCTGACGAATGAGGTTCTCCACCAGGAAATAGGATTTCATATAATCATCGACTATCACCTGAGCCACGTCAAGTCCGTGCGGTATGCGGTCATAAAAGACCATAGGCATACCTTTCGCCGCCAACGCGTCAAACTCACGGATGTTTTTCTTATAATCACATATACTGATGATGATGCCGTCGACCATAAAGCCCTCCATCATTCTCAGATTATCAAGCTCCTTGCCCGCATTCTCCTCCGAATCGGCAAGGAGTACTTTTATTCCGAGGGGATACAGCACGCTCTTCACCCCTTCGGCCACACTGGCGGCAAACGGAGTGACCATCTCGGGCACAATCATGCCGATGGTGTTGGTCTTGCCGTATTTAAGATTTTTTGCCACAGGATTGGGCCTATAGCCCATCTCCTCGGCCGCGGCTATGATCTTTTCCTTCGTTTCACGACGTATGTTCTTGTCATCGACCAGCGCACGCGACACTGTGGAGGTCGAGAGCATGAGCTTCCTGGCTATGTCTTTTATTGTGACTCTTTTCATGAGAAATATATTTCCGGTCATTCCGATTGTCTTCCCACAGGATATCCCACAGACAGACCTTCTTAACCCATAATTTAACGTTGCTTTTTAAACAACGACTTCTTAATATTTGAACATATGATGAAATATTTTTGTTCCGCCGGGAACGTGTGCAGATTTTGAGAGCGTTCCCGCACACGTTCCCAATAAAAAAACTTCTGTTTTATTTCCTATCGCTATTCCCGGCACATAACTTTGCAGACGAAAAGATGATACACGCGGAATGTATGTCAAATACGGACACACTCTAAGAATATCACATAATAATAAATATAATTCAAATATATGACCACACAACTGAAGAAAACCGGCTATGACCGCGAGAAACTCACCGCAGGAATCCTGCACATAGGGGTAGGCAATTTCCACCGTGCTCATGAGGAATATTACACCGACCTGCTCATCGGGAAGGATATCAGCCAGGGATGCTGGGGAATAGCAGGAGCGATGATAATGCCGCAGGACGAGACACTCTATCAGGCCCTGAAGAGCCAGAAAGGCATGTACACACTCACAATATGCGGACGTGACGGGCACAACGAGGCAACGGAGATAGGCTCCCTCATAGAACTCGTGCGCCCCACCTCAGACCGAGGCGCCCTCTCTCGCAGGATAGCCGATCCGTCGATAAAGATAATATCCATGACCATCACGGAGGGGGGATACAACATACTCCGCGAGACAGGCGAATTCAATCTGGAGGAGGAAAATGTGGCGCACGACCTCAATAATATCCACGATCCATCTACTGTGTTCGGCCACGTGGCGGAAGGACTGCGTCTGCGTCGCGACAATAATGCCGGCCCCGTGACCATCCTGACATGCGACAACCTGCAGCACAATGGCGATACGGCCCGGAAAGCATTCATGACATTCTTCCGCGCCCAGGATCCGCGCCTCGCCGACTGGGTGGAAAAGAACGTGACGTTCCCCAACAGCATGGTAGACCGCATAACCCCGTCGACAACACCTGCCGACATTGAGCGCCTCAACCGCGAGAACGGCACAGACGACAAGGCCCCGGTATACTGCGAGGATTTCATCCAATGGGTTGTGGAGGATAATTTCGCGGCGGGAAGACCGGCCTGGGAAAAGGTGGGAGTGCAGTTCACCGACGACGTTACCGCCTATGAGAACATGAAACTGAGCCTGCTCAACGCCTCGCATACCCTCCTCTCATACCCCTCCTTCCTCGGAGGCTTCAGGAAAGTGGACGACGCCATGCACGATCAGGTGGTGGCTCGCTTCGTGAAGGACTTCATGGACAAGGACATCACTCCTTATGTGCCCGCGCCTCAGGGGATAGATCTCGATGACTACAAGAAGACGCTTATCGAGAGATTCGGCAACCGCTCCGTCAGCGACCAGATCGCGCGCCTCTGCTTCGACGGGCTCTCGAAATTTCCTGTCTACGTGACCCCCAACCTCACGAAAATGGTGGCCGACGAAAAAGACCTCACCCGTATGGCCTATCTGATAGCCGCCTACAGACATTATCTCAAATACATGACAGATGACCACGGACAATCATTCCCCGTGGCGGAGCCCTGGCTCACCGACGCCGACAGAAGCCGGATAGACAGCGAGGATCCACTCGACTTCCTGCTTCTTGACGCATTCGCCGGAGCCGGTCTTCACTCGAGCGATGACTTCAAGACCCTCTATCTCCGTTTCGTCGGGGAAATAAAGGATAACGGGGCCATGGCGACACTCCGCAAGATTGTATGAACCTGCCACACCACACAATCATATAATACAGGTGATGCATAAGAAAAACCACTCTTCTACCATACAGTATACGTCAGGGCCATTCGTGGTCCTGACATTCATATATTTCGTAGTGGGGTTCCTCACGACAGTCAACGGCCAGTTTCAGGGTCCTCTCCAGATAGCGTTTCTGTCGCATGCCAGCACATTGCGCAACACACTGACAACCATGATATCCTTCTTCTTCTTCCTCGGCTATCTCCTCAACAGCGGAGCGGGGGGAAGATGGATCAACCGCTACGGCTACAAGACTACCCTCGTAAGAGCCCTGGCCATCATGACATGCGCGCTCCTCCTCTACAGCATCTCGTCGTGGACAATGACGAGATGGGGCGGAGCGTCATTGCGGATAGGCGACGACCTCATTCCCTGGGCATATTTCATCTTTCTCGCAGGTTCATTCCTCATGGGAACCTCAGCGGCCATACTGCAGGTGGTGATAAATCCATATGTCGCGGCCTATCCGCTCAAAGGCACCCATCCTGTGCAGCGAATGAACATCGTATGCGCCGTCAACTCCATAGGGACAACCGTCGCTCCGTTCTTCGTCACGGGAGTGATATTCGCCGGGGTGGCTTTCGAGGATGTGATGCCCGTGCAACTGCTCGTGCCGTTTCTTCTCATAGCGGCGGTGATCACGGCGCTCACCGTAGTGACCTCATCCCTTTCCCTGCCAGAGATGGATCATACACGCAGTGCCGGCAGCGGTAAGGATGAAAGGAGTGTGTGGTCGTTCCGCCATCTCGCTCTCGGCGTGGCCGCCATATTCTTTTATGTAGGTGCGGAAGTTTCGATAGGCGTCAATGTCAACCTCCACGCGATGCAGATGATAGAATCGGGCCATAAACTTTCATTCTTCGGCAACGACAATATATCACTCCTGGGCCTTGATCTGGGCATACCGGCCCTTCTCGCCACCCTCTACTGGGGAGGGATGATGGCCGGAAGAATAATCTTCAGCTTTTTCAGCAAGATACCTCCCCGCACATTGCTGGCAGTCATGACCTCGACGGCGGCGATACTTGTGACGACGGCCATGATAGCCGACAATCTGTGGATACTGGTATCGGTCGGGCTGCTTCATTCCACAATGTGGGGCTGCATATTCACACTGGCGGTTGCCGGACTCGGGCGCCACACATCACGGGCTTCGGGCGTGTTCATGACAGGCGTGTTCGGAGGAGCCGTATTCCCAGTGGCTCAGGGAGTCCTCGCCGACAGCCTCGGCAACTGGCAATGGACATGGAGCATAGCGCTCATATGCGAGCTTTTCATGCTCTTCTATGCGTTGAGAGGATGCAGGGTGACCGACAGGGAGGCTCTTGACAATATATCGGCAAAGGTTCCCTCCGATCCCGGATAATCCCTCCGGGATAGCGGTATACAAGCTTTTTCCAGGCTTTTTTCCTCAAAATTTTGTAGGTTGAACTATTATTATTAATTTTGGGACACTTACGCCAGTCTTTATTCATAAGACTCAGGCAAGGCAATGTATCTCAAATATAAACTCAAGGAAAATGAAATATAACCGCATTCTTCTCAAGCTGTCGGGCGAATCGCTGATGGGCCAGCAGGGCTACGGCATAGATCCGGCGCGCCTTAACTCCTATGCCGCGCAGGTGAAGGAGGCTGTCGACAACGGCGTGCAGGTGGGCATCGTGATCGGCGGCGGCAACATATTCCGCGGCCTCTCCGGCGCATCGAAAGGTTTCGACCGCGTGAAGGGCGACCAGATGGGTATGCTGGCTACGGTGATCAACTCACTCGCCCTCAGCTCGGCCCTCGAGGCCATAGGGCAGCCCGCAAAGGTGCTCACCGCCATCGGCATGTTCCCTATCGGCGAACCGTATTCGAAATGGAAAGCGATAGAGGCTATGAAGGAGGGGAGTGTGGCGATCATGAGCTGCGGCACCGGCTCTCCCTATTTCACCACCGACACAGGGTCGGCGCTCCGCGCAATCGAGATCGAGGCCGACGTGATGCTGAAGGGCACACGTGTGGACGGCGTCTACACAGCCGATCCTGAGAAAGACCCCACGGCAACAAAGTTTGACCACATAACATATGCCGAAGTGATAGCCCGCAACCTGAAAGTGATGGATATCACCGCCACGGCGCTCTGCAAGGAGAACAACATGCCTATCTACGTCTTCAACATGGACAAGGAGGGCAACCTGGCGAAGATGCTCGCCGGCGAGAATGTGGGGACACTCGTAGACTAAACCTTTAAACCAACATACAGTATGGAAGTAAAAGAATATCTCGACAACGCGAAAGACAATATGGAGCTCGCCGTGGAGTATCTCGACGACACCCTGTCGCATATCCGCGCCGGAAAAGCCTCCGCACGTCTGCTCGACGGCATACGCGTGGACTACTACGGCTCGCAGGCCCCCATCTCGAATGTGGCAAACGTATCAGTGCCCGACGCCCGCACAATAGCCATCACTCCCTGGGAGAAATCCATGTTCAAGGAGATCGAGAAAGCCATCATCAACTCCGAGCTCGGCATCACTCCCGAGAACAACGGTGAGGTGATCCGCCTCTCCATACCCCCTCTCACGGAAGACCGCCGCAAGCAGCTCGTGAAGCAGAGCAAGGCTGAGGCCGAGACTGCCAAGGTGTCGATCAGAAACGCACGCCGCGAAGCCATCGAGGGGCTGAAGAAAGAGATAAAGAAGGGTCTGAGCGAGGATACGGAGAAAGATGCCGAGAACGACGTGCAGAAACTTCATGACAAATACATGAAGAAGATCGACGATATCTTCGCAGCCAAGGAGAAAGAGATCCTCACCGTCTGAGAAACGATATCAAAGGAGATGGACACCCCGCTCGTATCCATCGTCGTGCCCGTATATAATACGGAGGAATATCTGCGCCAATGCGTCGACAGCGTGTTGGCGCAGACTTATTCCCAATGGGAGCTTATCCTCGTAGACGACGGCTCGGCCGATGCTTCCCCTGCCATATGCAGACTCGCTACGCGTGCCGCATCCCGCATACATACCATCACACGGAGTCATGCGGGTCCCGGTGCAGCCCGTAATGCCGGACTGCGCATGGCCGACGGCCGCTACATCTGTTTCATCGACTCCGACGACGTCATACATCCACGCTTCCTGGAACTCATGGTGCGACAGGCACTTCTCACAGGCGCCGACATCGTAGACTGCCGTAAGAAAAAATTCACCGACGACCTGAAGTTCCATTCCCCGCTGGCGATGGACAGACCTTTCTTCAGTCTCATTGAGAAATTGGAGAGCAATCTTTACCCTCCTGTGGCAGCGACGCGCAGGATGCTCTACCAGCGTCGGCAACCCGACGCCTCCGTGTGCGGCAAGCTCTTCGCCTCATCCCTCTGGAGAAACATGCGCTTCAGCGAGGACACACTTTATGAAGATCTCGACGTGATGCCACGCATCACTCTCATGGCGCGTCTCATAGCCCTCTATCCGTTGACCCTATATTTCTACCGCCAGCATGATGAAAGCATCCTCCATACTTTTTCACTGGAAAGGGCCGATGTGCTCGACGTGGCCGACCGACTTGCCACCCATATGAAAGAGAACCGCCCCGAAGCCTATCCCGCAGCACAGTCGCGCAGGCTAAGCGCCTCATTCAACATGCTCGGTCTTATGGAGAACGGCATAAAGGATATGCCGGAAGAGGACAAGACCGTGGCCACAGAAATCATTGCCCGATGCCGCGCCAACATAAAGGAAGCGCGTCTTTCATCACTTTTCAATCCCTACGTGCGCTTTAAAAACAAAGCGGCCATCCTGGCAAGCTATGCCGGAGGATGGCCACTGTTGTCATTTCTTTCACGCATAGTCTACCGATAGTCATCATCGCCGAGCCCCATATGGCTGGCGAGGTGCCAGAGGGCTATACCCGCGCTCACCGAGACATTGAGCGAATGCTTCACCCCGGCCTGGGGTATCTCGAGGATTACGTCGGCTATATCCACAATGCGCTGGTCTACGCCGGTCACCTCATTTCCCGCCACAAGAAGATATCTTTCCCCCGGGGCCGGGGTGAACCGGTCGAGGCGCACGCTGTCGTGCGCCTGCTCGAGCGCGCATATCCTCCAGCCCTGCGCCTGCATCTTCGCGGCCTCCGCGAAAGCGTCGGCAACATGACGCCAGCTCACGCTATCCTCCGCGCCGAGCGCCGTCTTCGAGATCTCCGGATGAGGGGGACAGCCGGAGATGCCGGCCATCACCATCTCCTCCACGAGAAAGGCGTCGGCGGTGCGGAGCATCGCCCCTATATTATACATGGAGCGAACATTGTCGGCCATCAGCGCAAGGGGAAGCTTACGGCGCTCCCTGTATTGGCGCAGACTGCAGTTGGTAAGCTCTACTATATTCTTTTTTTTCCTGTCCATCATTCCGACATCTCGAGCATGCGCTTTATCGGCCTGACGGCTTTCTCCGCCACCTCCGGATCGACATGTATCTCCGGCTCTCCGTCGCGCAGCGCCTCATACACCTTCCCGAGCGTATTCATCTTCATATAGTCGCACTGGTTGCACTGGCATTCCGCATCCTCGGCCGGGGCCGTGAGGAAAGTCTTGCCGGGACATTTGCGGCGCATCTCGAAGAGGATGCCGCTTTCGGTCACCACTATATATTCCGGAGCGTCATCGTGCTGCGCGAAGTCGAGCAACGCCGCTGTCGAGCCCACCTTGTCGGCGATGAGCTGGAGCGGACGGCGGCATTCAGGATGTACGAGTATCTTCGCCTGCGGATGCTCGCGTTTCATCCCGGCGATACGGTCGAGCGAGAAACGGTCGTGCACATGGCAGGCGCCGTTCCAGAGAAGCATCTGCCGGCCGGTGACACTGTTGATATATTCCCCGAGATTGTGGTCGGGACCGAAGATGATCTTCTCGTCGGCCGGGAGTTTCTCCACTATCTTGCGTGCGTTGCCGGAGGTGACGACAATATCCGTGTGGGCCTTCACGGCCGCGGAGGTATTGACATAGCTTATCACGGTGTGGCCGGGATGCTCCTTCACGAACTTCTCAAACTCCACGGGGTCGCAGCTGTCGGCGAGCGAGCAGCCGGCGGCCATGTCGGGGATGAGCACCTTCTTTCCGGGACAAAGTATCTTGGCGGTCTCCCCCATGAAGTGAACGCCACACATCACTATGACATCGGCGTCGGTCTTCGCGGCCTGGCGTGCGAGGGCCAGGGAGTCGCCTATGAAGTCGGCTATCTCCTGGATCTCATCGCGCGTGTAATAGTGTGCCATGATCAGCGCGTTCTTCTCCTTTTTCAGTCTTTCGATTTCCGAGCGGAGCCATTGCGGCGACTTGGCGGGGGCTGTTGATTCCATTTCTTTTTTATCTAATAAAAATTAAACTTCTAAAAAAATTTAAACATCAACAACAAAGACTGTAGATAACCCCAAATAACTTTTGCCTCTGAAATTTGGGAATATGGGTTATTGAAGTCAGCGGCGGCTTTATTGTCATGTTGTCTACAGGTGCCTTTTCTGAGAATCAGATTCGTATGGACTTTTTCTACACCCTGTAGACAACTGCAAAGTTAATAAATTTTCACGACAGGAGGTGTTGAAAACTGTAGAAAACCCCGGGGAAGTCTGTAGATTGGGCTGACAATATCGTTCAACAAGGTCGGTATGGAAATACGGGGTATTCATAAAACACACAGTCTCAATGCATTTTTATAAATTCAAAGTAAACGGCTTTTAAGTTGTAGATCACTTTTCGAAGCGTTTTCATCGGCTTTTTTACGCCATTTCGACGGCTTTTCTACAACTTATCTACAGGCTGGAGCTGAAAAAAGGACCCTTGCGGGTCTCTTTTTCTGTCCCATCTTTTTCATGGTTTGCGTGTGTAAGCTTTTGTTTTGCCGGTGTTGTGGCGTATCTGTAGGAGTTCCTCCATGGTGGAGTATTTAGGTTCGGCGAATATGTTTTTGATCTCCGAGAGATAGTTCATGGATGTGGCGAGCATGATGAGATGCTTCAGCGATATGAGCGCATGCTGCTCGAAGCGCGTTATGTTGGCAAGGGCCACGCCCGACATCTCCGCCACAGCTTTTCTGGTCAGACCTTTCTCTACCCTGCGCTTCCTGAAATCGTCGGCTATCTTGCGTGCGACCTCGTAGGCTTATGGCCCCATATACGATTCAAGAAGTGATAATATATTATTAGTATCTGTAATATTTACCCGATAAGTAATCAAATATTATCATTTACAAATGATAACAAAAAAGGCTGACATATACAAGATCTGTTCTCATCCAAGCCTTGATTTTTATATTTTCCCAAACCAGGAGAACCATGGAAAACCAGGCTACGCGGTGATGATTTAAGGTTTGTGATCCGACTAAGATAAGGAATTGGTTTTTACCGAATTTTACTTGTTGCCGTCCTCATCATGATCTTATTGAAGTTGGATGTTTTTTTACTCTTTCAAGGTGCGGAAGCGGGGATCGGTGCAATGTATGCCGGCTTGGGTGGTTTCGTGGTGTACGGTGAGGGTTACCCTGGATTTGAAATCGTTTATGCGCAGTAGATCAGGAATGGAATATGGATGGTGGGTGCAGATGTCGTGGATGGGATGGCATATGCAGATATGGTTGAGAGCCGGATGGCATAAGGCTGCCTCTGCCCATGACTGCCCGTCTTCCAAGGAATTGTTGAAGGCTTCCTCATCTCTATCTATCCCCGCAATGAGATCCTGGGCATCGGCATAGCATGAGCAATGCGCTTGATACATGAAAGGGTCGCGTACCTCATTGAGCACACCGCTCATGAAGAGGAAGTCGGAGCCATAATATGCGTCTTCCGGAAGACGCAGCACGAATTCCTCGTCATCATCGCTGCCTTCTATAGTGAGGATTCCTTACACCTCATACTGATCGTCGAATTCCGGCACCTTCTTCATGGCGATCAGTGTCTCCCACATCATAGCGGCTCTGGCATGCATTTCATCGGCCATGCTTATAAGTTTTTCGTTGATCTCCTCGAAACGGCTCACCTCCGCCGGTGTTGCGAGGAACATACGGTCGAGGTATACGGAGCGGTCGATAAGAAGCGACTTCACCTTCCCGCGCTGTTCGGGGCATTGCTGCCAACAGTAGCCGCCACGATGCCTACGCGTCGCTATATCCTTTATCTTTGCCTCCGTGCGCAACAGTCTTTCGCGGAGTATGTCGGGGTTCTTTATTCTTATCATAGCCGGTGGTATTAAGAAGTTTCATGTGCAAAGTAAGACAATTACCCTGACATTTCGTGGCAGAAGTGAAAAAATTACCAATATTTACCGGATTGCCATATTTCCCAAACCAGAATAACCAGGAAAAACCAGGCTACGCGGTGATGATTTGTGAACCGACTAATAAAACCTGGTTCTACTGGATTTTACTGGTTTGCCGTTATATGTCCCAAACCAGAGAAAACCAGGAAAAACCAGGCTACGCGGTGATGATTTGTGAACCGACTAATAAAACCTGGTTCTTACTGGATTTTACTGGGTTGCCGTTATATTTCCCAAACCAGAGAAAACCAGGAAAAACCAGGCTACGCGGTGATGATTTGTAATTCGACTAATAAAACCTGGTTCTACTGGATTTTACTGGATTGCCATATTCTCCAAACCAGAATAACCATAAAAAACCAGGCTACGCAGTGATGATTTGTGATCTGACTAATAAAACCTGGTTATTACTGGATTTTACTGGTTTGCCGTTATATGTCCCAAACCAGAGAAAACCAGGAAAAACCAGGCTACGCGGTGATGATCTGTAATCTGACTAATAAAACCTGGTTATTGCTGGATTGCTCATTATTCCCAACCGTGAGGATTATCTTTTGAAGATGGATTTTGAACCGTATTTCTCGATGAGTTTATCGAGGGTATTGGTATACATGCCGTCACGAAGTTTCGCGCACCGGAAATTTACTAATAATCCTACAGGTAATCTGGATAACTGAATATATGTAGCAAGTTGTAGATGGTGAATAGGATGAATCTCATCGACCGACTTTATTTCTACAATGAGGGTGTTGTCTATTATAAGATCGGCTCTGAAAGCATCTTTTATTATCAGTTTCCCATCGTAGCGGATTGGAATTGGCACTTCTGTCATGACCAGATGTCCTGCTTCCATCAGTTCATAGGCTAATACTTTTTGATACACGCTTTCAAGCAAACCGCAACCAAGTTCTGTATGTATCTTCATACAGATGCCCTTTGTTTCATAAAGCAAATCCCGATAATCCTCCATCATGATAATTTCTTAATTTACTATACCTTTTCAACCTAAAAAATCTCAATTTATTTCACACTAATCGCTTTTTTCTCAAAATAATAAAGTTTTAAATTGCAATCTTCATCAAAGTACTGAGATCTTTATTATCTCAAACCAGAGAAACCAGGCTCCGCATTGGATAATTTTTTATCTCCTTAAGTGAAAACTGGTTATTACTGGTTTGCGATTTCCAGATAGTGTTTGTTGAATTATCCCAAACCAGGAAAACCAGAAAAAACCAGGCTACGCAGTGATGATATGGGTTGTGAACTACTTAATATATAAAAACTGGTTTTTACTGGATTTTACTGATTTGCGATTTCCAGATAGTGTTCGTTAAATTATCTCAAACCAGAAGAACCAGAAAAAACCAGGCTACGCATTGATGATATGGGTTGTGAACTACTTAATATATAAAAACTGGTTTTTATTGGATTTTACTGATTTGCGATTTCCAGATAGTGTTTGTTGAATTATCCCAAACCAGAAGAACCAGAAAAAACCAGGCTACGCATTGATGATATGGGTTGTGAACTACTTAAGATATAAAAACTGGTTTTTACTGGATTTTACTGGTTTGCGATTTCCAGATAGTGTTCGTTAAATTATCTCAAACCAGGAAAACCAGAAAAAACCAGGCTACGCATTGATGATATGGGTTGTGAACTACTTAATATATAAAAACTGGTTTTTACTGGATTTTACTGGTTTGCGATTTTCAGACTGGGTCTGTTGAATTGTCCCACACCAGAAAAAACAGGAAAAACCAGGCTACGCATTGATGATAGGGGTTGTGAACTACTTAAGATAAAAAATTTAGTTGTTGCTGGATTTTGCTGGTTTTAGAGATGTGATTTATGGTGGACTTGGAAAAAGTAGAGGGTTTCTGTCGTCATGTGGCAGGAGGGGAGGGTAGTTTTGCGGCTGAAGAAATATAAAAACGGCTTGCCTTGTGGGCATCCTTCGCCGAAAATGATTATATTTGCGTCTGATTTCGCGGGCCATGTGCCGCCAGACTTTCGAGGCGGCTCCCTGGACAGAGGTTCATCGGCCTTCGGGATCGCGCCAAAGGCATTTTGCCAGTCGTCCTGTATATCGAAATCGCCAGTTCAGTATTCAGTCGGACGAACGGTGGAGGATGCCCACTATCCGGCAGCGTATGGCTGCGGACACTCCGTTGTCCGCCCACATATCCGCATCCGGACGTGGGGTGACGTATTCTTCAAGTTCAGACTGAAAGGTGTTTGGCGATACCTGATATACAAGGACGTGGAGCAAAGAAGCCTCACGTCTTTGGCGTTTTTAAGAGGAAGTGTGACGGCAGTAGTGAGGATCTGCCATAAAAACGAGTATTCCTGCCGCCATGTGGCAGCACAGAGAGATAAATTTGCATCGAAAGAACTTGGAGAGTGTCGCCAGACTGCGGATATGTTGTAGAACATAAAAAATAGTTGCCGGAAATGGGGCATCCTTCACAAAAAAGTAGTAATTTCGCATTTGGATGAGGGACATGGATTTCATCCGCTGTCCGACAGAGGTCAGACAGGATCCCTTATCACGCCAAAGGCATTTTGCCAGTCGTTCGGTATATCAAAATCGCCAATCAAGATATATTCCGCTGAACGAACGGTGAAGGATGCCCATCTCCGGCAGCGTATAGCTGCGGACACACTGTTGTCCGCCCATATATCCGCACCGGACGTGGGGTGACGTATTCTTCAAGTTCGAGCGGAAAGGTGTTTGGCGATACCTGATATACGAGGACGTGGAGCAAAGAAGCCTCACGTCTTTGGCGTTTTTATGAACTAACCGGGTTTCAGTGAGGCTTGCCATGAAAACAGATGACTTCAAATTTGTATAATTCGAATGATATATTTACAAAATATTTTAATATCTGATTAATAAAGTAATAGAGATTACAAGAATTTATTGGATGTAAAATGCTTTAAATTAGATTTCTTATAAAAATTAAGAATATATGAAACAAGCTCGTATTTATACTGAGAAAGTGAAAGAAGCTGAAAAAATCGGACTTGAAGTAATGTCCGGTAGTAAAGTTGCTGATACACTTAGAAAAGATGGAGAGATGCTTACTTCCGACCTAAATCATGATACAATGATCAGGGTTCCTTTTGTAGGAGATTTTAATGCCGGAAAAAGTTCGATACTAAATGCTATGATGGGAGGAGACCTTCTTCCTACTAATATTACTCCAGAGACTGCTGTAAGTTATGAACTTTTATATAGCCCCATAGAAAGTATTGAACAGTGGCGTGGAGATAATATGATTAGTAAAGTATTGATTAGTGATATTGATAAGCTTTCTGTTGTTCCAGGGGATCGTGTGAGGGTATATATCAATAATGAACTAATCCTCTCACTAAATGAACGTGGCATTATACTCGTGGATATGCCTGGTATTGATTCTGGTATTGAAGCACATAACAATGCTATACTTAACTATCTCAATGAAGGTACCCATTATATGATTTTTACAGATATTGAACAGGGTACAATAAGAAATACTTCTTTGAAGTTTATTCAAGAGCTCTTGCAATATGGTCTATCAATGTCTACATTTGTGTCGAAAGCTGACAAGAAAAACGCAGAAGAGGGTGTAAAAGTTGTAGATACAGTAAGATCCGCAATAGCAAAATATGTCGGAGGGGATGTGAAGGTCGGTTTGACTTCAGCAACGGAAAAGAATTTTAAAGATATCATAGAGGTACTTGACTCTCTTGACGTTGATTCTTTGGTCAAGAGAAAATATCAAGAAAGAGTGGCTGGATTTATCGGTCGAATTATTGAGCAGATGAATTTGGAGGTGAATCTTCTCGGACAGAATGCTGACAAATTTGAAAATAAGATAAGAGAAATCAATGAGGAGAAAGCAAAGGCTATAGCTTCTATTAGGAATAATAAAACTGATGCGCAGCCTCTTGATGGTTCTGTCCAAGATATCATCAATGACATACATGATGCTCTTGTGGCACACGCTTCTGAGATTGCTTCGAAAATATATTCTAAAGCAGATTCGGAGAATATTAAAGCTGCAATTATCCAGATTATCCGTCCTGTTATGGTTAATTCATTCAAAAGGGAGCTGTCGGAATACCAAGAAAGTGTTTCGGCATGTCTGATTGAATTCTCTGCTAAAGTAGAGACCATAATTAATGAATCCGACAACAAATATCTTTCTTCTACTGAGGATCTGATTGGCAATTTGGTTGGTAAGGATTTGCTTGAAAGCGTTCTTAAGAAGGGCTTGGAGAAAATGATGATAAAATTTGCGGGATATAAAGGATTGCAAACTTTATTAGGAGGTCTGTTAAAGGCCCTTGGTCCTATTGTTATTATTGTGATTAACATCCTTCCCGATATTTTAAAATTGATTTTTGGTAAAAGTTCAAAGGAAAAGATAGCGGAGATTGCACGCCAATTTTCTGATGAAGCAGCAGGACAAATATGTGATGCCATACGTCCTGAAGTTGTAAACATGCTTCAGGAGCAAAGGAAAGAGACTGATGCAATTGTAGAGAAAATAATTGCAGATGAGGCTGCCAAATTCGACAAGACTATTCAGGAGACTATTCTCAAACAACAACAAGAGAAAGTTGAAATCGAAAAACGAATTTCCGAAGTTAAAGAAGCTTCTTGTAAACTTCATGCGATTATCGCAGACCTCTAATTCTTATATGAAATTTGGTATTCATGGGGATGAAATTACCTCATGAATACCATCTAATTATTATTAATCAGAATATAAATGGGAATTATTAGTAACAATACTTCGGTTATTTTTTGAGAGGTTATTAACGGCTCCGAGGAGCCAAGTGTTTAATCCGTTAAAAATCTGATGT
>PPYF01525232.1_pt1 | contig 30686 bp, 58 predicted proteins | sample 1559871 | NCBI WGS metagenome assembly PPYF01 (sample SAMN08240021, study PRJNA423297) | Human gut metagenome, whole genome shotgun sequencing project.
AAGTAGATCAAACAAAATAAGGGATAGGTAATATTCAAAAAAAAATATTCACTTGGTAATATTCTGTCGGTTTTGCAGTAGAATATTACCAAAACAATAAGGCTTTTATTATTGAAAGTATCGGTGTTCTACAAATAAAACACCTATGAATACCTCTTAAAATGACGTATTTAGGTAATTTATTATCTTTTCTTGAAAATATTACCTAATTTACTTGGTAATATTACCTACATGATATATATTTGCATCGTAATCAAGTTGGTTACATTAAAAGAATGTGCAACACTAAAAATATCGGATTATGCAAAAGATTGAATTTACACAACGTACAGGCATTGAGCTTACAGATGAGCAATACAAAAGAGTAGAGGATATGTATATGAATGCTGGCAACCTTGACAAAGACGAATTTTGCAAGGATTATAAAAGGCACTGCTATAGTGTTATTCTAAATGCCTATTTCGATCAGTCAGAGAAACTAAGAAATAAACTGAGTGCCTACAAAGAGAAGCAGATAGAAACAGCTCACTTTCTTATAAAAAAATCAATGGTAGGAGGTGATAAGGATATGATTCAGATGGCTATATCATTGATAGGTGAGCAAAAATACATACAGTATAAGTTAGAGAAGGGCTACAACCTCTTCAATTCTGATAAAGAACTTATCATTTCACTAATAAACAAATAGCCATGAACGAATACACTTATATCGTTTACAAGAATGATAAACGAATGGGAAAAATAGAGTTTGGTAAACGTAACAGTGTTCCAAATTCTAAGGAGATAGAAAAAGCTGTAAAAGAGTGCTTTCCAAACGGTTGCACAACGGAGTTGCTTATACCTGTACAAATTTGTATTAACCAATAACAGTTATTGATATGGGAATTTTAAAAGATGCAATAAAACAAACGTTAGCCGAAAGTGGTGTTAATGCTGAATGGGTGGGTAATGCTCCACGTGTCTTAGAAACGTCAGCTCAGGCAAAGTATAACGATCTCCGAAAGGTAGAGCGTAACTATACTAATGGAGTTCACAAAGCAAGAAAGGAGGCTAAGAGATGAAGGTAAAAGTATCAGATCTGATCGCAATAAAAATGAGTGTAAACCCACCACTGGAAGTTATAAACTCTGGCTATCGTATTATCCACGAGAAGCAAGTAAAGCACTGGGTAGGGATTGGCTGGGTAACAGAACGCCCAGCCAATCCAGAGGATTATAATAACATTCCAGAGGCAATAGATTGAATTATGGCAAAGATAGTAGAAAACAGTAAAGGCTTTAAGGTTATCGAAGTACCCAGAATTGAGATCATAGAAAAGCTGGCAGAATACGGATCTGTAGGTATCTGTGATTACTGTGGGGATTCAGATACAAATGGCTATTACATAGCGGTGCTTAATCGCTGGTATTGCCCTAAATGTTATCGGGAATGGCTGCAAAGAGCTGTTAAATACCCTGAGGATATTCCTTTTGAGGAAAGACACTTTGAATTATATAAACGAGTATTCAACTTATAGCAATGATAATAACACCAAAATTTGATTTTGTAGAGGGTAGCTTTGATACTCAGAGAGTAGAAATGCTATGTGTGCCCAGTGATAAACATGGACGTGTAGAGCTTTGCATAAAAGAGCCTGGAAATAATTGGAATTTTCCAATAGCTAAGATCCAGCTCCATTCTAAAGACCTCTATGTGGATTTTAAAGCCACTTTTGAGGATGCTAAGAAACTTGGTGAAGAAATAGCCAGACGGTGGAATGAATGTAACACCAAACTATAACAGGATATGAAAACAAGAACAGTACATTTTACTTTGGGAGAGGGTGCTGGGCAGTTAATTGTCAGCATAGCCAGAGAGCATCTTATATACTCTCTTAATCCAGATAAAGCACTCAGAGCTATCAAAGATAGTCTGGTAGGATGCCAAACCGAAATAGCTTTAGATATTCTGATAGGCAAACTGATCCTTATTACCAATGAGGACAAAGTTTCTTTCAATGCTATCCAGTACACTCCAGAAATGAAAAAAGTGTTTCCAATGCTGGATATTGAGAACTGGGCTGAAAATGAACTCCTGAAAATGAAACGAATTGCGAGGGAGTGGGATAGCGCACTATTGCACCTAAGAAATGCTATAATAAAGAACAGTGGTCGATTTGATATTACTGTTAAATACGATCACCTGGTTAAGTATTTCTACGATGGCGATGCTGATAACCTTATAACATTAGATGATGATATTGTAAGTAATATCAAAGGTATTGTAGTCGGTATTAAAAACTTTATGGGAGAGTGTCTTAAAACATTATCTGTTATTGAATGGCTATACAAAGCATATCCTGGATATATCCCGGATGGGTATATTCTTTTACCTGTTGATGTTAGGGGTTTGGGTACTCGTTTGATGGAGTTAATGTATGGAGATAGTGAAGTAGAGCAGTATATTAGGAGAAACACCCTTAATATGAAAATGCTTGATAACTATCTTGATAGCCAAAGAGAGATAGATAAAACCATAGATCAGGGGATTAAACCTGTTGATATTACTGGTGGATATAGTGCTGGGTGGTTAGCACCAGACGGCTCTTATTATGCCCTGAATGGTGATATTGCCAATATGTTACACAATCAAATAGCAGATGCTTTAGTAACTGCTGGAATTATACCTATTGGAAGCCCTAAGGATGGAGAGGAAGTTGATAATCGTAAAAATCCAGATGTTTGGTTAGAGCAACATGGATGGGTTAAAATACATGGTAACTGGATTCTGTATGATGGATGGAACCTACATAGGCTTTGCAAACAAAACATTGCTATTACTCAGCAGCAGATAGATCAGATCTGCAAGTATGGTAAATTCTGTTGTGATGGGATCCTACTACTTGGATATAGTAGGGAACCTGTTTCTGCTACCAGAATTGAAATGACCGATTTGTCTATGCTAAAAAGATATTTTGAGCTATGAAAGGAGATAGCATACATACATTTGAAAACGGAGGAAAAGAAAACAGTTTTTTCTGTATGCACCTGGTAAATTATCTCTCTCAGGAAAGAGAGGCTAACCAGTTAGATCCTGAACAGTTCTCTGAGCTATGGGCTACCCGTTTCAATGAAGCTAAAGCTGGATCATGTAATTATAGGAGCCAGTGCCCAGTGTACGAAAGAACACTGCAAACGCACCAGGGTATTCAACTAAACTTATTTTAATGAGGTAAATATGGTAATAGATAAAGTGTTTTCGGTGCTACAGGCAATAGCCTTTAATCACCAGTATGTAGAGATAACCTATAACATTTCAGGATCTACTGAAACTGTTACTGGCAAGCTGGAGATAGAAAGAAACTGGTGTTACCTGTATGATGATGGTAAAAGCGGTGAAGATTATATAATAGCTTTCCCTATCCCGAATTTGAGCGTTAGGAGTATTGATTTAGTCTATCCTATTGCTTTTCTAACAAATGCTGGGTGTTTGTTCTGGAAGCATCATACAGAGCTATCCAGTGATGGAACACCCAGGTATATACCTAATCCCAGATCGGATGCTACCTACTGTTTTCAGGATTGCCTGAAAGACTATACCCCGATCTGGTCTAAAGAAGAATTGAAAACCATTAATTATAAAGATCATGGATAATATTAGCTCAATAACAATAGTGCTTAACAGTATGGCGACTACTTATCAAGTAGAACAAGGAGATAAAAACGGTAAAAGGATCATCGCCAGCATAGAGCGTGTTCGTGGATATGAGGATTCTACTGGTGAGTGTTTCCCTGGAAACTTCTTAGTTAAGGATAAAGACGGGAATAAGTTGGTTGAGATCAGCGATACTATTCCCTATGTAATAACCTACGTTTAATAAAAAGCTATGAAAGCAGAATTATATAAAAATCTACGTCAGTCTGAGCAACACATGGAGATGCTGGAAGCTGGTATAAAAGCCCTTTCTAATCTCCTGGAAACATTCGAGATCGTAGACAAAGAAAGGGAAAACATTATAGCGCAAGCTCATGGATCCTTAACTGTTGAGCTGAATACTGAAAAAGAGAATTATAAACGATTGATTAAACAATTAGACTAATAACAATGAGCGAAAAACGATTTAACGGGAAAGCTATATATAACCCGTCTGGCAAAGCTGGAGAATATAGCTACTGGGCGTGCAATTTCTATGTAGGATGCTCTAATATGTGTGAGTATTGCTACTGTAAAAAGGGGATCCTATCTAATGTTATGGGACAAAACAAAGTCCAGTTAAAAATGTGTTTTAAGGACGAAACGGATGCTTTAGCTGTATTCAAGAAAGAGCTTATTCAGAATATCAGCCAGCTACAGCAGCATGGCTTATTCTTTAGCTTTACAACGGATCCAATGCTGGAGGAAACACATAAACTACACTGGGAAGCTATATACTTTGCAATGGAGAATAATGTTCCTGTTAAGATACTTACTAAATGTGTTGGTGGTTGGGTGGATCAACTATGTACTGAGGTGCATCCATCCTGGAAAAAGTTTCTGGCAATAGGATTTACCCTAACAGGACACGATGAACTGGAAGGAAATTCAGCCTCTACAAAAGAACGGATCCGAGCTATGGCAGATCTCCACAAGGCAGGATATAAAACATTTGCATCTATTGAGCCAGTAGTAGATTTTGTTTCTGCTTATTCCATGATTACACTCTCCAGAGGTGTGTGTGATCTTTATAAGATCGGGCTTATGTCTGGCAAGAAGTACAACGCTCAGGAGCGAAGCGATGCAGAGTGTTTCTTTGAAATGCTAAAGGGTGATACTGGGCAAAAGTTCTACCTGAAAGATACTCTTATCACGCTGCTTAAACTGGATCGTGATAAACTTCCTGGGCACTTTGTCAGGAGAGATTATAATTTGTTTGATTACAATATTGGGGATATAGTGCCTTACAGAAACACAAGAGGTAACATTAAATTAGCCAGGATTACTTCATTTAAAAAAGTAGATAATGGTAAAACATGGTTTAACGGCATTGACACCCAGACGGAGGCAAAGGTATGGTATCCTATACATATATCTAAAACTTTAAAATGAGGAGATGTTTATGGCATGGGTAGCAGTAGATAAAGATAATACGGAGGTAATATTTGCCCATTATCCCAAAAGGGCTAATGAGAGTGGTTATGCTTTCGGAAAAGAAGAACTAAAAGTAATGTGGCTTGATGGTGGGGATTTTGTGATACTACCAAATGGTAGCATTGAAAAACTTATTGGTAGGGCGTTAAAATGGAGTGATGAACCAGTGGAATTAACGTAATAAATAAAGGAATGAAACGAACATTCAACAAAGATAAAACTGGCTTTTACTTTGAGATCGAAACAGATCCCAGGTTAGGAAGAGTGTACCGATTTTCCTACTACAGAAATAGAAAACCTGGTTTTAAATTCACTCATTCAAATGGAGATTTCTACTTATGGATAGGAAGGATTCAATTTTTCAGAGAAACTTTACCTTTTTAAAATAGTAGTATATGGAAATAAAAGACTGGTTTTGGCTTACCGTAATAATTCTCATTATATCCACTTGTGTTTATAACACCCTGGATAGCTATTTTGAGCATAAATACGGAAACCATAAAAAGAAAGAGGAGTAATTTATGAGGTTTGCCCTGAGAAACAAAACTAAGCTGATTAAGGCTTTTGATGAGAGTTATTATAACCTTCTCATGGAAAGCCTTAAGCAGTATTTTAAAAGCAGTGAAGAGATCCAGAGGTATAGTATTGAAGGTGAAAAGTACCAGATCATAGATGTACCCAATGTGCTACCGAATACAGATAGCTGCTTTCGGTTTGCAGTTGTACGGGAAAAGTACGATGTACTAACATTGGCTTACTACTCATGCTTTGGATAAGATTGGAGGTGTTTTATGAAATGCCATTATGTTTACGATAAGATTGCTGGTAAGGTGTTAATTCCTGGCTGCTGGTCGGTAGTGATGAGCGATGATATTAGAGATTGCACCTGTTCCACTGGCGAAGATCTTACCTTTGCCCAGTTTGAACGTGAACAGTACAATAAAGAGTTGGAGAAAAGAAATGCCATTATCAAAGAGCTACGAGCTGATAACAAGTATCTCCGATCAGAACTAAAAAGGCACGTTAGTTTACTTAGTAAAAATGAAATAAGAAAGAGACAATGAAAGGACAAAAAGTTATTCATGTAGAGCTGAAAGAGCCATACAAAGGTAAAAGGCATTATTATTTCGGCTCAAAGGCTGCTATCTATGAAGATCTTTCAGAGGATCAAATAGGGATTAAAAAAGAAAGCCTCTGGAATGTGGATCTGGATAAGGTAGAGTATCAGAATAAGTTTTGCACTATTCGTATGGGAGTTCTTACACGCAAACAAACTGAGAGAGGTGTAAAGCGTAAAGCCTAACATTAGAGCAACTAACATACAAAGATCATTTACCAAGTAAAGGAAGGTTTAACAGCCTTCCTTTTTTGTTATGTACTCAAATTAATGACATAACCAGGTTATTTTTATAACAAATACCGTTATATTTGCAGTAGATAATTTGAAATGAACTAATATAGCATTGGCTATTTGTTTTAGGGATCAAGAAAACGACCAATTTTTAGATAGTCCTCAGAAGCAATGTGCTAATGCCTACGCTATGCGTGGGCATTACTCTTGTTATGGGCTATCGGGTGCTTGGTCGTACCTCTTGATCCAACAGGGTAAGCCCACGTTTTTTGTGTGTTTACAGGTAGCCAGTATAGTAGATTATTAACCTGTAAAATATACACGTATGAAAAATGTAATTTTCTGGCTTTTCCTGGTAGCTTTGATAACAGGATGCTCAAAGGATAATGATCCAATAGATGAAACTCCTAAAGATGTGGAGATGTACTTTTACGCATATACAAAACTGGATCCAGCTTCTCCCAGTTTTAAAGCACAAGCAAAATTCTTTTTGTTTGATGCGAGTAATGGTAAACAATTTAAAGAAGAACGTATAAATGTACCATCTGGAGAGTATTTAGACTATTCAAATGTAAAATCAGAAATGGTTACTCTTTTGAATAATAATGAATTTGAATTAAAAGACGGTACACGTATAAAGCCAATAGTAATTCAAACAAAAAACTCTGGAGAATATTATATTTCTATCACGCCTGATTATAAGGATCCTGATAAATGGAATAGCTTGGTAAGTCAAAACAAAGTAAATATTCCATGTGGCAAATATTATGTAGTAGCTTTACTTCATGGCTCAGGTGGTTGGGCTTACTATGATAAATATTCTGGAAAATATATTGAAGTTACGGAGAATATGCCTACCAGTGATAAAACTGTAGAGATAACATTTCCTCACGATACAAAACATAAAGGCTTCATAGATTGGATAACAACTAATTGGTAGCATTATGAGAAAATGTATTGTAACTATTCTATGCTCCATATTGCTGTTCGGGTGTGGCATTTCTAATAAGGATAAAGATTATATGCAAACCATTCTCAACAATGAATTAAGAAGATCGTATGATAGAGAGGATATAGTTGCTATGATAAATGCAGAATTGACCCAAATAGAAAAAAAAGATAATATATATGGTGGTACTTATTTTGGACGCTTTAAATGTGCGTTATCACCTTTGAATAATGATGATAAGGTTGCGATATGGGGAGAGGTTGCATTTGATGATAATAAATTTGTTAAGATAATGCCTGAAAGATACGGAAAAGACAAAAGAGCAATAAATATATCTATCATATTGATAAATAATAAGCCTATAGATGCCAAAGAGATAGATAACTCAAAATATGTGTTAGATGTATTTATGAACAGAAACAAAGTTAGTGGCAATGAAAAATAGTGGTGTCTATATACACCAAATATACTATAAAACAACACTTTACAGATAAAATGTTTGCAAAATCCAAAATGATACAGTACATTTGTCGTACTCTTCATTTTGGTAGGTGAGCTGGCTCACCGTTTGGGTGGGCATTTTTTATGCTTGCAAAATGTCGTTAGACTATATAGTTTACGGTATCGTACCCCTGTGTTGGAGCGTTAATGCGCCCACTGCCTACCAAGGTGAAGAGTAACGGGAAAGGCGATACCGTTTTTTTATTGCCTATCATCCATAAATACTCTTCAAATGGATAAAAAACAAAGAAAAAGTTTGTCTGATAATAACAGTAGCAGCCAAACAAGAACCACTCACTCAAAGAGTGAATCAACCACCACATTTACCCAGCCAGAATTTTCAGCTTTCCTTGATGTCATGTTTGCGGAAGGGAAAAAACGTTTTACTGAATACCTTAAGACAGAAGAATGGAGGGCTATCTATGAGTAATCAGATTTTTCAGTACAATGGTAATCCTATCACATTTCAGATAGGAGAGGCTACGATGGTGAATGCCACTCAAATGGCAAAACCATTCAGCAAGCGACCTGGTAAGTGGTTAGAACTTCCATCTACCAAAGAATTTCTATCGGCTTTAACCACTATCCGAAAATCGGATAGTGAAAAATACGTTATCACAATCAACGGAGGCACTACAGACAAAGGAAAAGGCACATGGTTTCACGAAGATGTAGCTTTAGAGTTTGCCCGTTGGCTCAGTCCTCAGTTTGCGATCTGGTGCAATGATCGGATAAAGGAACTAATGAGGTATGGAATGACTGCAACCACCCAAACCATAGATAGCATATTAGCGGATCCAGATAATGCTATAAAGATATTGGTAGCATTGAAAGACGAGCGTTCAAAAGTAACTGAGCTGGAAAAACAGTTAAACTTTCAGGCTCCTAAAATAGAGTATGCTGATAACATTTTACTCAGTGAAAATACTTATACCACTACGGAGATCGCCAAAGGCTTAAATATAAGTGCCTGTAAGCTGAATAGGATTCTATCTAAGAAAGGTGTACTTTGCCAGCAGCATGGGCAATGGGTATTATCTCCAGCCTATCAGATCAAAGGCTACATGACAACAAAAAGTCTTTCCTATAATAGAAAAAATGGAAGAATCAGCAGTATGTTTACAAGTGTTTGGACGGAAGCGGGAAAAACATTCATTTACAAGCTGATAAACAGTATAGAAAACACTATTTTTGCATCTGTTTGAGAGCTGATGATAGCTGCCTATTGGTAGCCCAGAGCCATTACCAGCGTTGGTAGTGGCTCTTTTTATTTAGAAGAATGTAGTATCTTCTTTATAGCATCTGGATTATCTTTGATAAAATAGGGTAGCGTGCCTTTAGCTTTGGCTTTATCCATTCGATCCTCATTCTCCCTTATCCACTTGGAGAAAGAGCCAGGAAACTCTTTAATTTCTTCCTTCTGGCTTATTTCCCGATCCTCTCCAGCCATGATCCTCTCTATCATTTCTTCTATATCATCTCCACCAGCCAAAATAGGAATCATAAAACATCTACAATTAGGATGCCAGCCAGTCCACTTGAAATCTTTCGGGTACTTTCCAGCCAGCTCATCGCAAATATCATAATGAGGATGGTTTTTAGATACCTTTATTTCATAGCCTACTATAAAATCCAACTGTTCCCATCTTTCTAAGTCAGCAGTACGATAGGCTATATTTGTTTCAGTACGTGCCAAACGTTGGGCATTTCGGTAAGAGGATCTATATACACCCTGCCCAGGATGATAGCTCTTAGGTTCATCATCTATCCATTTATACCCCTGGCTCTCTTTGTCGTATATCCTACGTTTCCATTGCCTTCCATAGACGGTATTTCCGTTTTCATCTTCACCAATCTTCACCCTGAAACGTCTGTAGAAACGATCAGGATCCTGTAGATATTTCTGGATCTTAGAAGCGAGTTTATTAGCTCCAGTACCTTCACCTATAGCCAGATCTAAACAGTTCTCCAGCTCCTCTTTAAATTGATCTGTGTATTTCCATACCTTTTGTGATAGGTTTAGCCCTTTTTTGCCTGTTCTTCTGGCTAAAAAAGAATCCATAGCCTCCTTATTCCTTTTGAAGTAGCGAGCAAACTGATTACTTGCTATAGCCTTTGCACCGAATACGCTTTTTACCAGATCATCGTTATAATTGTTTGAGAGGATCCATTCGTTTTCAACATCTCCCCTTATTTCCTGATACAAACGGGTGTACATTTCCCTAAATATGGCTGTAGCTTGATCGCCATAACCATACCCAGAGAAAGAAAACGGCTTACCATCTTCCAGCTCAGCACCTTTCACCAGGTTAATAAGCTGATTCATGTAAACTCTATAAACCTCACGCACATTCGCAGCATAGCCCTCAGTACGTTTAAAGAGCTTCTTTTGTAGTTGTTCAGAATTGAATTTAACCATTATCCTTTTCCTTTAGCTCAAACTTATTGCATATTTCTCTATTCAAGAATTTACTCCATTGGCTAAACTTACACCGACACATAAATAGATCACCTTTCCAATCCTTTTCGTGCCAGTCGTATGAGTGTTTGCAGTCCCTACAGTGATAAGGGCTTATCTGTTTAGCTACTTTCTTTGCCATAGTTCTATCCTTTAGCTATCATGGTTAGATCACTATCACAAGCTACTCCCTGGAGTAGTTTACCGCCAACATTCACACGATACACAAAACAGTTTCCCAGCATTTCACTATAGGAAGGATAAACTTTGCTGATCCTACCAATTTTATCCACATACTGAGGTTGCACTTCATTTGAAACGATCCGTACTATATCACCTCTTTTAAATTTTGCTTCCATTATTCACCCTCCCCAAATACATCTGTTTTTTCCATTTCTTTTTGTCTGGCTATTGCCTCTAATTCTTCTTGCTTCAAACGCTCCATTTCAGCCTTAGCATCTTTGATAAGGTAGCTCATCTCCACATAGGTTTGTCGGCTCATTGCTCCATCATTAAACTGCTTAGATATATCAGCAAGTGTTTCGCTAACATCTTCACCAAACGGCTCCTGAAATTCGTGTCCTAACTTCAAAGCCTCATATTCATCTTTATGCTGGTAATCCAGAACATTCCCCAAGATAGCACGTAAAAGGTTTCCTGTTCGATTCATGTAGCCATCGTGCGTTTCTTTCCTTTTATCAGCCTTTATCACAGCAAGTAACATAATCTTTCTGATAGCCTTAGCCGACAAATTGCCCAGGCTTTTCATATTGTCAAAGTCAATATTAGGAGTGAAGGATTTTGAAAGAATGTGCTTATCTAAACGCTCATACTCATTCTTCTTGCTTTCAGAAGCCTGATCCCAGGTTAGGTATTCAATCTTACCACCACTCTTAAGGATGAAGAGTTTCGCTTCTTCCTCAGCTTTCGGCAAACTATTAATAACGTCAGCAGTAGCCACCATAGCAGGATTAGCAAATCTATCGTTTACATCTGCATCGGTTGATTCCAGGCTTTCTACACGATGGATCATAGGCTGAGTGCCTTCATGTTCTGGCTCCTGTTCAAATACAATAGCAGGGATCTTACCTACCATATTAGGAATAGCCTTCACTTCCCATCCCATATTTAAGCGTTTACAGTAGTAAATTGTATCATCCCGATATATATCCACATGATACACGCTTTTGTTACCTGATTCAGTAAGATAATACCCCCAGGCAAACGCTGTCAGTCGCTTGTACTGATCCTTTATAAGAAAAATATCATCCCCATTCTGCTTAGAAAGTACATTAAGCACAACGGCTGGCTTTCCTTCTTTATTTCTGTAAACATGGTAAAGCATAGCAGAAGTACCCTCAGCTCCAGCCACACGCTTTGCCTCTCTCACATGGGCATTAAAGCGAAGATCTTCTAAAAGCTGGTTATACTGTTCAAAAGCATAATCTGTATCTTTACTACGTTGTAACCACTTAACAGGTCTGCCATATAGGAAAACCAAAGCGATCTCGTTTATAAACACCTGGTAAGGAATTGGAATTTTCCAGCGTTTTTGCCATCTAAGGAAATTACCTTTTTTATCCAGTACCGCTTTATCCTGGCGTTTCATAACCTCATGGTATTCTACCCTATACTCCAGTAGGGCTTTCTGAGCAAAGCCAGATCTATCTTGCATCATACTCAAAGCCCTGGCTATATCTTTAGATCCTAATAGGCTTGTAAAATTCTGCTGATAGCCTACAGCAGCTTTCACTTCATTTTTTACAGCATCTACAACATTTAGTAATCCCATAATTCAATCAATTAATAATTAACTCCTAATCGTGCCTCTATATCTTCTGGGATATTAAACTCGTTATAGTCAAACCAGCAGCGCATTAAGAATACATCTCTCCAGTCTGGCGAACATTTAATATCCAGTTTTATTTCATCCTTTGGTTTTAGCTTCAATTTTCCTTCACTATCCGCATTCCAGGTTTGCAACTGCTCCAGCTCCAGAATTATCTGCTCTCTATCAGCTTCGCTTATCAGATCCTCATCTACACCAAACTCAGAAGCGTTAATATGCTCAGCCAGCTTATAACCGCACTGAGTTTGTAGATTGTAGTAGTTTTCACCATTCAAAGCACTGCTATTATTCACAAATCCCTGAATGTCGCAATTATCAACTACTCCACCACCCACGCCATCCTCATCCGCTATACACTTCCATTTCGGGATCCTATATTTCTTCTGAAAATGCCTTATACAGTTTTGTATGTCGGTGGTTTTGCTAACAGGGTAGCACCTAAGATCCACAACCTTGTAGCCATCCCAGACACAAATACGGGCGTAATCAGATCCAAAACGAGCTATATCGGCTGTTAGGTAGTGAGAGCCTGTAGTAATAGCCAGAAGGTTGTTGAAAATGGCTACAATAGCATCGTGAGAGCAAAGAGCATTCGGATTATCATCGTACTCCCAGTTACCCTTAAGCAATCGCTCTTTCTTTACCTTATCTTTAGTAGTCCTAAGCCCTTCTATGTAGTCAGGATCTATAAACGGGTTTTCCTGAACCAAACACGCCAGGTAATACATATAATCAGCAAGCTCCCCCCTTTTAGCTGGCTTATAGAATGTGTCATACATCCAGTTCTTTTTAGGGTTACAAGTGATAAAGAGCTTACGCCTTAATCCAAGCTCAGCGTTTAAATGCCTACCTATACGAGTTTTTAAGGTATCATAGGCTCCGAAGTTTACCTCTCCACCTTCCTCTATCCAGCCTCCAGTGTATTCAATGGATCCGTAACGCTCGTAAAGAGGATCACCAGGTTTATACTGGAGATCCAGCAAATCTATTCGGGATCCATTATAAAACTCAATGTAGTTATATTGCCCATTGTACTTATAAAGGGTATCATCTACCCCATACTGGTTACAAACTTTGTAGAAAGTGATTAAGGTTGATTGAGTGATACGCTTTAGTTCGGCACGACCTATAAACCATTTGGATCCAGGATAACAAAGACACATGAAAAGAAGCCAGGCTGCTCCAGTCCAGGATTTAGCACCACCAGCAGCACCACCATACAATAGCTCTACGTGTTCAACATCAGTAAGGATCTGGAGAGCCTTTTCTTGCTTCTCATGCTTCTTACCATCCTTAACCGTAATAAAGTCAAAACAGCCACGTTTGAACAGCTCTATTTTTACTGCAAGGGCTATCGGTATCTGTATGTCCTTACTTTTTGCCATTGATCTTTTCCAGCAGCTTGTTATACTCTAACAGTTCCTCAGTAGTCAAAGCGGATAGATCAGGAGAGAAGGAACCAGATACATTAGCATTTATATCACCTTCTATCGGCTGAGTGGATCTTCCAAAGATCCTATCAAAGATCATCTCTACAGTGGAAGTACGACCAAAGCGAATATCTGAGAAGATAGCACTAATGATATTACACACCCAGATAGGAGTTATACTATCCTCTTTGTTTGCATCAGCCATAATCTTATTAAGCTCTCCTTTGGATCTCTCCATGAGAAAGCGGATCGTTTTAAAATAATCCTCCTTACTTAACTCATAATCGACTTTCTTACCAGTTAGCTCTTTGAGTTGTTTATACAGTGAGGGCTTCCTACCATTTTTCTTTGGTTGGTTATCAGAAGAGAATCTATTTCCCTGGGTATTGCCTTTCTCAAAGTATGCCATCCGTTGTTTTTTCGTTGTTTTGGTGTATATATACACCGTTTGGAGATAAAGAAAAATCAGATAGGATCCCCACCTGATTAAACTTTACCTGGTTAATTACTGCTTTTCCTGTTCCTGGTATTTAGCCCAGAACCACTTTATCATATCGCCATCGTAATTATCTATATAATCATCTACAGCGTCCAGTTCATCAGCCAAAGCCTCAGCTTTATCTATCACATCATTAAAAGCCTCCTGTTCTGCCTCACTTGACATAAAAGGATCGTACTGCTCATTAAGCTGCTTTTGAATAAGAGCTTTCTGTAATTCGGTTAATTCTATTTTATTCATAATATTCTGTTTTTTAGCATCTTCTACAAAGATATGATTATAATTTGTACTTTTTGATAATATTCTTAGCTGCTTTTGTGTACTTATCAGCTTTTCCATGAACAGCCTTAGTACACACCTCAGCCCAGAACTCATTTACGTTAGTCTTAGCATACTTGCCATACCCAGACTTCGCTTTATCATTACTCCACTTCTTATAAAGACTGTTCACGCTTTTGGTAGCTGCCTTAGCATTTGGATTGGTAAGGTGGTTATTCCATGTAGCGTGTGCCAATTCGTGAGTAACAATATGAGCTACTGGTTTGTTGGTTTTAGTCAAGTGTCCGCTTTTATATCCTTTCTCAGCCCAGCCAGCTACGCTTTGAGTGGTAGTACTCTTTCCATTGAAAATAGACTTACTTAGAACTACTTGTTTAGAAACTCCTCCCTGGCTAATGTGAACACCGCCAACACCAGATTCAAGCTGTCCGAGCTTAATATCTTTCTGTCTTACTCCCAGTACAGAGTGAAAACGTGAGATACCTTCTTTAACAGCCTTGTACACTTTAGGGTTTTTGATTGTAGCCAACGGCTCCAGCTTCCCTATTTTCCCTTTGTAATTAGAATCGCCATTAGGCAATCCTCCGTTACTTCCGCTTGTTTTTGCCATCTTTCTTAGAACTTTTATCGTTAATAAAGTCCTGGACGTAAACCAGGTTATTTTCTATACAGAAATCTCTGATCTCATCGCCTCCACCATAAACAAGCAAATTCGGGATTTGCAAACCTGATACCTCCCTGGCTACTTCCAGCTCACCCTTCAAATACTCCAAACGACCAGCATAGCCACGAGTGAAAAACGCATTATACCCTTTTGGCAATCCCATTTTGTTATATTCCCTGAATTTTACAGAAACATTCAGATCCGCATAGACTTTAATACCGCATTCTTGAAAATATCGGCTGATCCAGCGTTTCTTATAGATCTGCTGTAAACCGTAGGCAATAGGTGTAGTATCATATACGGAAAGGTTAGGCTCTACCAGGGCTTTTACTCCACTGGTGAGAACTTTGATCGGATCTTTCCAAATCGCTTCAAAACGGTAATCATCAACATAAAAATGATAGGTCGCCACATCTTTCCTCAATCGGCTATCAGCTCCCCAGGGTGCAAATGGCAAAAGTAGTTTTCCAGCTTGCTGCTCTAACAAAAGGTTAGGAATATCAAACTGGTTATTGCTTTCATAAAGGCAATCGCAAAGCATGGAATTATAGAAATCCATCTTATCATCATCTATTGGCTCATCCTCTGGATCCTGTTCGCCTTCCTCATCTTCACCAGGTTTATCTTCGGGATCCTCTTTTGTCTTTTCCTCTGGAATATCCAGCCCGATAAAATCAAAATCCGCTTTCTCCTTCCAATCATCAAGCTGGAGAATAGCAAAATCCCATTCGCCATTGTTGATATTATCCCTAAGAACTATATCGGCTTCCTGTTCTTCGGTCAGGTCATGGTACAGAATTGTAGGAACCTCAGACATTTTCAGCTTTTTTGCAGCTTTTATCCTCTGGTGTCCTGCCAATACAATCAATTTACCATCACGCTCCGATAAAGCTATAGGGCGATGTTTCCAAAATCCATTGATACGAATGGAATCTACCAGTTTATTCAGATCCTTCTTAGTGATCTTCCTGGGATTATTCTCTAATACTGTAAGATCAGAGATTTTACGGTAAATAATCTCGCTACATTCCACCTTCTACCTCCTCTTTAGGATCCATTGCCTCCAAATTTTCCTGATCTTCTGGCGTGTTATCCAGATACTCAGGTGTACGAGCTATTTTGCGGAATAGCTCAACAAAACGCATGAGAATATACAGCTTTCTCTTACCCAAATACATAAGAGTATGCCCATCGCTCATTTTCCCAACCGAATAGAATTTACCTCTGTAGTGCAACGGAACAGGAAACTTACCATACAAGTAAATGCAATCACCCTCTATACGGTTGATTGTAGCTGTTCTGTTGTATCTTCCATCCAGATATATATGAGCCTCCTTACCAGGCTTAACTGGATCCTTTGGTAAAAACAAATTAGCAAAGTGCATAATAAGCCAGAAGCCTATTAAAATACTTGCTGTTATTAGAATGGTTGTTGTCATAAGATCATTGTTTATCTGTTGTTGCAAAGATACAAAAACGGTGTACATATACACCGTTTTTGTACCTAAAAAATTGATTAATAGCCAAAAACCAACATAGCAGCATCTCTTCCATGTTCGTTAGTTAGCTTTTTCCACCCAGTATATGATACGAAAGTACTCTGAGATAACTTTGTAACATTATTCTTTGGTGCTACCATCTCAAACCGTACTCCCAGATCAGTGAGAAAATCTTCCCATATTACAGCATCACGCTTAACAGATCCTACACCCTGTAGTTTCTTTCGTTCTTTCTCACGCTCCAATCGCTCAGTACCAAACCATTTTCGTTGCCTGGGATCCTCCACTCTCACCATCATATTCTCATGGTGAATATCGTGCAACTCTTTTATTCTATCCATTGCTTTATGTATAGGCAAAGAGCATACACTAAGTAAACACCGCTTTTTAGAATCCCATTCAGAAAAGCCTGTATTAACGCCTGTATCTATTCCAACATAAAGCATGATTATTCTCCTTCCTCAGTAGCATCTGCTTTATTCTCCGAAAAATTTCCAGGGATCTGATAAAGCACCACTGTATTATCAGAAATCTGTTGATCTCTGGAAGGCATCAGCATTGACATAAGATAAGCATCTGGAGCAAACTTGTAACGGATCTCTTTCATCATCGGAAAGCCTACAGGATGCTCGCTATGAATAGCGATACTTAATAGATCATCTATGATCTCAACTTTGACTACAGCACAACCATGAAGGAATGTACCTAACCGATACTCTCCGAACTCATCTTTCATAAAAGGCTCACTGGTTGCAGCTTTTTCCAGCTCATCCACGAAAGCACGATTCAATTTCTTTTTCTTCCAGTAAGCAGGGAAATATACGCCTTTTCTCGTTTCTTTGTTGGGTTGAAACACACCCTTTTCTACAGAAAAATCACCAGCTTTACTCATTAAATCAACGCCTACTTTTGCTTCTTTTAGCATTTTCTCATTCAAATCTTGCATAACTCAAATTTTATATGGTGAAACAATATCATAAATAGCTTTGCATATCTGAATATCATACAAAGCATCATGTAACTTACTATCATCTACCTGGATCCCCAGTGTTTTAGCAACAGTACCCTGCTTGAAATTCTCCATTTCGGTACGTTTTGCTGCCAGGTAAGGAGTAGCCAATACCATAACATCTATGCTATTACTCCAAAACCAGGAGCCGAAATACTTATCTCCGTTTTGAAGGAACCATGCACGCAAAAATTGATTATCAAAAGAAGCGTTGTTATATCCAGCCAGGAAAAACTTATCCTTCTTATTGAAACGATCTACATATTTATCCAGCATGGCGATAAAAGAAGAAAAAACAATACCCATCGGAGGATAAGATAAGATCTGCTCTTTGGTTACTCCAGCAACGTCCAGGGCTTCTTGGGTAATTTCAGCTTTCGGATTAGGTTGCACTCTAAGATCAAACTCCTCTTTCACTTCTCCATCTACTACTATTGCACCGCTTAACTGGTGAATACCATGTTTGTTTACTAACGTACCTGTAGTTTCCAGGTCAAAAAATACGACTTTCATTTTTCTATTTTTTTATATTGTTTCATTGCTATTCTTAAGCTCTCCGTTTTATCCAGCAGTTTTGCAAGTTCGGTAAGGTTAATCATATCCTCACCATCCATGTAAGCCCAGATTTTACGGAGCGAATTGGCTATTTCTTTTGCTTCCTTTGCATCTTTTTGAACAGCATTGATCTCCTTATTGGTTACAGTCTTTTTCCCTTGTTTTTCGGCTATTTCTACAGCGTTTTTAGTTGCCTTTACCTGTTCCTCTTCGGTTTCATAACTGGCTACTATATCCTTTGCAGCTTTTGCTGAGATCTGCTTGTTAATGATACGCTCCTGAATCTCTATAGGAAGATCCAGAAGAGATAGGCACTTACTGATAAAGGCTGGTGATTTTTTAAACTTTTCAGCTATTTCACCCTGGTTATATCCGAACTCTTCTTTAAATCGCTTAAACATGATCCCACATTCATACTCAGAGAAGCGTTTACCTTCGTTCCTCATCATCTGCTCTATAAGTAGATCTTCTGGGCTGGTATCTTTCGGTAGCTTCATTGCTTTAACGTATGGAATGTTAGCACCTTCTTGTATAGCAAGCATGGTAGCCCTGTAACGTCTTTCACCATCTACCAGCTTGTAAAGCTCCACTCCATTATTATCTTTAAAAGGAATTACGGTAATTGGGTTAAGTACCCCTTTAGCCTTTATTTGATCTTTCAGCTCATCTAAATCAAAATCTCTACGAGCGTTAAAATTTTCCATTACCACTATATTACGAGGATCTATCTGGAAAATATCAGTTCTTTTTGTTGCATTAGTTCATATCTATTTTATCTATCTATTAATGTAATTTGAACTAAATTCTGATCGTATGTATAACATACATCTTCTACCTCATATAAATCTGGCTCTATATAAATCGCCTCACCGATACGTGGAATACAGGTAGTTTCTACTGTTTTTATTAAATCGCTGTCATAGTAAAACTCAACTTTCATCTCATTTATTGATTTTCTGTTTCATCAAAATAATTCTCATTCTCATCCAGGAAGCTGCTTAATGCCTGATCGCAATAACTCCCTTCACACAGTGAATCACATCGGTGGGAAATCTCTCCATTTTTCCAGGGACAATACTCACAAAGCTCATCACCCAGCTCTTTTATCAACTCTTCATCACTCATACCTGAAATCTGTAAAGTGAATCACCACACCCTCAAACATATTCTCTTTGTTGTTACCAAAGAACCACTCTACAAAGTCCTCAATACTTAGACCATCATTCTTAGCGACTTCCTGAATGGGAACCAGCTTATCATCTATCCAAATCTTAGGATAAGCATCATCGGAGCCATAAGTCATGGTAACGTGTTGCAGTCCGATCTTATCAAACCTGGATAACTCCCTTTGTTCTGAATTATAAGGTCTGCCAGTCCATTCACGTACTGAAAGATACTTTTTACCAGAAGTAATATCTTTGTGTCGATCATCCCACACATTTTTTGCATTGTATCGGATAGTATGGATCTTTGCACCTTCTTTCAGCTTCTTTTCAAAACCTGTAGCCTCACCAGCTTTGCTATGTGTTACAGGGAAAGACTTGCATAAAGTCAGGATTACTTTTTTCTTTTCCATCATTGAACTTTTTACTAAGTGAATTAATAACTCTTACCGTGCATTTTCTCTCTACTTTCGTTGTAGAGCATCTTTTGTTCGATATGCCAAAGAAGATCTATTTTCAATATCTCGGATAACCTTCTAACCTGGTGTAGAGCATAGTTTACCTGTTCTTCCTGGGAATATTTATAGTTTACCATATCTTTCACGATAGCATAGATATTCTCAGTAAAACTTTTCTTAGGAGTAACTACGTGCTGTAAGCAGAATCTATTTAAGTTCAGATTATTGGCTCCAGCAAGATCCAGCAGACGAATAGCAGCATCGGCTAACTCATCTTCTACAGTATCTTTTATCAGAGCTTTAAAAGTACACAGATCATTACCAGCACAATCATCACCGTATTTTTCGTGATTTTCCTGGATATGCCTGTTATATACTTCCTTGCTGTATGCTCTCTTCCCTTTTCTATCAGCTTCTACAGCCTCCATGAGTTCGGAGATAACCAGACAAAGGAAATGTTCATTACTGGGCTTATTATCCCAGAATCCATGCCTTACAGCGTTTTCATGGGCTTTGTCCCTAAGCTCATTCCATTTTATTTCACTCATTATTTTCTATAGCTTTTATTTTGGTAAAACACACGTTCAAACATCTCTTCCAGTCTATCGCTAATACGAGAACCGTAACGCTCCCCAAAATCGGTATCTTTCAAATTTGAAGTGGCGATAGTGAAAAGCTGTCTATCATACCTGGCATATATCAGTTCAGTAACAGGTGAGAACTCGTTACCCCAGCTTTTTACGCTTGCTGGCTCTGTTCCAATATCATCTACAAAAAGTAGCTCCTGATTCTTCAATTTGTGAAAGTAAGTAGGATCATCAGTTACATTCTTTGCCAGATCTAAAGCGGAAATACGGTAAACACCCTTTCTTTCGCTACCTATTGAGCTGTTGAACAGGATCCCGATTAGTTTAGCAATAGCCCTACCCATAGTTGATTTACCAGATCCGACTGATCCGTATAACAACAAACCTACTTTGTAATTACCAGTAAGCCATTTTGCAGCCTTTTCGATTTTGTCCCTGGTATCTTTATCATCCTGAAAAGGAATACGCCTTTTTTCTACTTCATGCTTATAGCACATAAATAACATCTCAGCTATATCATTTTTGGAATAGTTGGATATTTTAAAGCGTGTCCCTAAATCCTGTTCCTTCTGTCGATCCAGAAGGTTCTGGATTTTGCATTTTAAGTCTATATCCATTTTTCTGTAAATTTTCGTAATACTTATCTTTTACCCATCCACGAATAGTAAGGTAGTCTGATTTATATTTCTTTCCTTTTGAGCCTTTGTAATTGTTCAGAATATCAATCATTTCCTTTGCACTTTCCTCTGTATATTCCACACAGAGTTTTGTGTATTCATCCCTGGTAAGAGTTACATACTCAGCATATTTATACTTCTTAGCCTTTTCCACTTTTTCCTGTTGCTCAGGTGTTAATTGTGGTGGATCCGTTACATCATCAGGCTGCTGTTGTGGTTCAGGTGGTGCAGCTTCCACTTTAGGTATAAAAACCTTAGCTTTGGTAGATTCTCCACCTTTTTTACCAGCCAGCCGACGTTTTTCACTAATTAGGTTGTCTTTAACCATACGCCTACTGTAAATGGCTCCATCTTCTCTAACCTCACATACTTTGTTTTCAATCAATACATCTAACCAGCCAGTAGATCCAGAGCTATCTGTTCCGATTATCCGTACTACATCATCTTTAGTACAAGGTTGTCCGTTTGGCATAACCATTACACCACGCTCTACGCTTTCCCACATATAGCATAACATATCCATCCACAAGCCTCTCACGTCTGGAGGTAATACCCTTAGCTCTGGGCATCTAATCCAGTCGCCAGTGAAAAAGGGCATCGGTATTTCTTGTTTTTTTGCCATACAGAGAATTTTTGAAGGTAGGCTGGAGCAATCCAGCCTGATCCTTCGTTAATGGTTATACTTCCAGAATTGCAATATCAGGAGCAATAGCTTTGATCTTATCCAAAACCGTATCTATACAGCTATCACGATATGATTCTACCAGCTCATTTGCACCAGGAGAAACCAACTGGAGATAAACATCACCATCACTCAAATAGTGGTCGAACTCAATTTCAATACGCTGCTTTGCAGTGCCTTTGAAGATAGGCAAACAAACAGAGAAACTTTTCGGCAAATTGCTTTCAACCTGGCATCTATACACCTCAGCCATAGAACCAGACGGATCTTTTTGTTTCTGGATTTCCGCATTAGCTTTAGCTGAGAAGTTTTTGAGGTTGGAAACCAACACCATACATTTCTCCTTATCTTCAAAGACACCACGATTCAGACGTAAGAACTGACCTAATTTTGAAGGAATCCAGGCTTTTTCGTCATTGTTAATACCAAATTTCGCAAACACCTCAGCCAACTGTACGCTACCTGTAATAGTGTCTTTCGTGTAATAGTTATCTTCGTTGATAGTGAGTTTGATATTCATCTTTTCACGATTCACCTCAATGTTAGCTTTTTTCTGGTCGATAGTATCAATACGCTTCTCCAGCCAATCAAACGGGGTAGAGATCACACCAGATTTGCTAATACTTTCAGGTGCTTTCGTTGCAAGCGGTTGCTGAGCTTGTGCAGCTTCTCCTTTTCTGTAAACAACTTCGATAGGTTTTTCACCTGTGTAATGTTCAATGTTGATAGTCAAACCTTTTTCTTGATTTTCCATTTTAATGTAAATTTGAATGATTAATAAATTAGTTATCTGTACCAGTTAGGCGTACCGCCATCTGGATAGTTCTTTGTCTTTCTTCGGCTTTCATCGGTCTTTCCTCCAACAGATAACCTTCTGGAGTGTAAAAGCCCACCATTCCTTCGTCTGGATCAATGAATTTGTAACATTCACCCTTAACGTACTCACCACCCACTTTCAGATCATTCAGGATCTTTCCAATTCGTTCCTGTAGCGGTTTGATTTTGCCTTTGAAATCAGATTTGATCCCAGCCAGTTCTTCTTCCAGCTCTCCCATCTGGATATGAACCGTAGCCAGTTCAGCCCTAAGTTCATTTGTTTCTTCCTGATCGAACTTTGCGAGGTAACTTTTCTCCAAAATCTGATCGCAACTGTTTTTTAAGATCTCAGCTCTCTGTTCTACAGGAGTATCTGCTAACATTATATCTTTCATGGCTTAGGCTTTTTTTACGTTACACATCAGATAATCAAACCACAATCCTATGAATTGCTGACCGAAATACTTCGCTTTTTCGCTTGATTCTTGCCAAAGCCGAGAGCCGACATACGCATACGCACTCGAGGGGGCGTAATACGTATTCGCATAACCGAAGCCCGCACGCCTTCCCAGAGCATCTACAACAGGGATATACACAAGATTATTGGTAGAGTTAATTTCACTTTCAGTCCATAAAGCAAACCAGGGAAAATAGAAACGGCTCTCACCTTTAGCGTCTGGTTTAGGCTGGTAATTTCTACCCCAAAGCGCACGACTTATAGTTTCCAGCTTAATTAAGGCTATAATGCCCTTCCGTACTCCAACTGAACGTAAAGCTCCTTCATCAATAGGCGCACACCCCAAAGCTACACAAGCATCTGCATACTCCTGAATCGTTTTGTAATCATCCAGGGTAGGAGTAGCCTTAGATGGTTTACAGTTCTCTTTACCGAATAAAGTTGTTAGAACTTCCTTCGTGTTACCACAAGCTACTCTATAAGCAGCTTCCAACATTGATTTTTCAATTTCAATCTTCATCTTTCAAAGTTTTTAATCGTTTGACAATCTTGTTAATTAATCGTATAGCATTTCCAACTCTGGTACTTTTACCAGGTGGAATATTTTCTATTAGCACTGGTATAAGCCGAATCAGCTCATTTACCATGTAGTTAGGTATCTTTTTCATCGGCTATCCTCCAGTTTGGATCAGGATCGGGTATTTCTACATTCAGATATTCAGTAGCATATTCTCTGAGCTTTTCGCAATAAGTTGAGAAAGTAAGAGTGTCCATAGTGGCAGTGGATCCTGGAAATGTTATGATCTCCCCAGTATGTTTGTTTACCACTTTATCCGCAGTCATTTGAGCCTTAAAAAACTCATGTACCTGTTCTACACTGGTAAACTCCCATCCTTCGTTTAAAAGAGCATCTAACAATATCGGATAAATGCACCCCCAGAGCCATCCGTTTTGATCTAAAGATCGAGGCTTTCTAACCTTTTTTACTACTACCTGGTAAATTCCATCTACAGACTGAGAAAACAGGTCGTACAATGGTCTAAGGTTGAAAAGTCCATTTGTCTTTTGTATCTGGATCTTACTGTTCATATAGTTGCAGTTGTTTTTCCAAACTTTTCCTAACAGCGTGTATAGCTCCCTCTCTACCTTCCAGACTTTTCAGATAAACTTCCAGTTCCTTACGAGTTTCAGCTATGTAATACCCTTCGCTGGTAGCGATCAGACCTATAACCATACCATTTATCCGAATATGGTTAATGATCTTTCGTAACCTGGCGTTATCTACTTTATATCCCTGCTGTTTCAGAGTAGAGCAAATTTGCTGATTTGTAATAGCCTTATCCTTACCTACTTTAGAGTGAAACCCTTGTAAAATCAAAGGGAGTATTACTTCATTCTCGTATGGAGTAAGTGGCTTAGTTTGTTCTGAAAATCCTTGTATCATACTAAAATCTGTTTAGAGGTATATTTAAACCTGGTTTAGCAGCATATACTACCTTTCCTGTTAGCTTTTCCACCTCAGACACAAAAAACGGCTCATCACTATTATTTGAGGATAGATGCAAAAGCACAATATTCATCACATTAGAGAGATCATTATCCCTTAGTGTCTGTTTACAGCTTTCCAGCTCCATGTGGGAATCCAGCAATCTGTTTCTCTGAGAAGGAAGTACACGACCTGCGTTAATACTTTCTATCAGCTTTGAATCAGAATAGTTACATTCCACTAATACATGATTGAGATCTGGGAAACTATAACCGCACTGGCAACTATCGGTAAGAAACATCATGTTTCCACAAGCAGAATGATTTATTAGAAATCCCACACATGGTACATCATGGTAAGCTGGAAAAGGAATCACTTTGAAACCTCCAAGAACGTAGCCCTTACCAACCTGTATAGCCTTAACTCTGGATCCGCTAACACTTTTATTTTCCAGTACCTCAGGAAGAGCCAAAACATGAAAACCGCAATCTACCATTGACTTGATATATTTTGCATGATCGTTATGCCAGTGGGTGATTAAGCAGCCCACCACTTTACTAATATTGAAATCCAGAGCCTTCTTTACTTCCATAAATCGGATCCCAGCCTCAATAATCAGAGCTTCACTACCATTATCAAGAATGTAGCAGTTACCGCTTGATGAGCTACCTAATACTTTTAATTCCATACTGCTCATACATTAAAATCCTGGATCGGCTGTTTTATTTCCAACATTTGCAGTACTGTTATCAGAATGGGCAACCTCTTCATAGTTCACATCGGAAACATCGAACTGTTTTACCTCAACTGCTGTAGTTTCAGTGGCTTCTTCTGTACCTTCTGAATCATGCTCAAATGCCTGTTGCATTTCTACCGATAAATATCCGTATTTGCTGAGCAAAATTCTTATAACGGTTTTAATCGCCATACCATGAAAGTTACCTAACCAGCCTACAGTTTTATTATCAGAAAAAGGTAGGTTTGCTAAACTCATCAGGCTTTCTATGGTAGATTCTTTTTTAAGCCCTTTAGAATACCGTTTAGCATGGGTAGCCATTTGCTCCACTGTCATGTATAAAGTCTTTGAAAAACCATTTAGCAGCTCAAAATAGCAGAAGTAGCCTACCACTTTATCAGAAGTCTTTTCACCATCGAAAGCTATCTCACCAGTCAGCTTATTAACCTTTCTCAATTCACCTTCATAAACCACGTCCGCATTAATGGTACGGTACTGGTTGGATCTCTCAGCCAGTTGGATATACCCTTTATATCCGAGCTGAAAAGTAGGCTCCATGACCTTCACATACCCACCCGTCTTAGGATCCTTCTTTGAGTTGTTGTACGGAATGATATAGGCATATCCTAAAGCCTTATTAATCGGCAACTTTAAAACTGCTGCTTTCAGTGCCTCCATCACTACGGCTTTAGGCTCACATAGCTGTAGGTTTGAATCAGAGTTATACAAGTCGATAATAGAAGCGATAAAAGTGCTGGAGTTTTTTGCCAAAGCATTTTTAAACTGTTCTGCTACAGATGGCGCACTGAGAATAGTTTTCAGTACATCAATTTTTTTCGTTGTTGCTGGCATTTGCCCAGCAGCCGATACTACGGCTGTTCCTGTTGCTTGCTGTGTCATAACTGATAAGGGATTAAAGTTTTCTATATTGTTCCATCATTCCATCACCGAATACACGGATCATTAAAGAATCATGTTTACTTACTACGAGATTGATAACCTGTGAAACAGTAGGGATAATCTCGTTTACACTCTCACGATTATCTATGAAAATAGGAGCTGAGATACCTTTGGATCGGCAAATAGCGTTTATAATATCCAAACCAGCATTCATTTTCATAGCACTGTTAAGGTCTGGAAATGGTACACCATCAACCGTACATACACAAGTTATATTTTCATTACCATTCAGTTTTTCACTTATGAAAGAGAAGGAAACCAGGGAGAACATACCATTAATTTTCTCCATCAGTTTATTATCTTTAGCCTTTTGGAAGTCCTGAGCTATAAACTCTATACGTTCCAGGTCTGAAAGAGCCTGGTTATTCTGATCCCGTTTCTTTTCCAAGTCAGCAATAACCTTCTCTGATCTTTCAATAGTGGAACGCTTGCCAAGTCGTTTGTTAAGCTCATCTATAGCATCAGAGAGAATGCCCTTTGCTTCTTTCAACTCTGTAGTGTCGATTGGCTTAGCTTCAATTTTTAGCTGATTTTCTAAATCTTCGATTTCATTACATAGAGAGATCCAGGTTTTATCAGAGGAGATAGCATTTTGAGCATTCTGCTGCTCAGGTAAGTTTGCTTTTAATTCATTCATCTGTTGCTCTAAAAGGGCTTTCTCATTTTCCAAGTTAGCCACGTCAGAAATGATAACAGAATGCTTTTTTACAAGATCTTCCTTTTTTGCAGCCTTCTGTTTTCCTTTGGTCTGGATTTCCTTTAGCCTATTGGCTTTTCCCAGGTTAAACTGAGCCTGTAACTCTTCCTGTTTCGCCTGAATATCTTCTACCTCTAAAGGTCGTTTGCAAGTCGGGCAAACGAAAGCACCATCGGGATATTGTAGCTCTTCTTTACTAACAGTCTGATATTGACCTCTTAAAACAGTCATTTCTTTATCCAACTGTTCTATTTCAGACTGGATATTATTAGCCTCATTGTTTTTACGCTCAATCTCACAAGATTTAGAATTAACCTGATAGGAAAGATTGGAAATTTCAGTTTGAGCATCATTACGAGAAGAGTTAATGCTTTGTTTGATCTCGTTTTCTCTTTCCGATTTTTTCAGTTTTTTTGCACTGATATTCTGCTGTATTTTAATCTTTTCATTAAGTACAGCCTCTACCTGTTTTGATTTATCATTTATCTGGCTGTCTATACCTTCCAGCTTTTTCTTTTTGTCTGATATTTCAGCATCCAGGGCTACCCAGTCCTCAGCCTCAGGCATGGCATCACGTACCGAATCAATGCGTAAAGGAATACCTTTCAGCTCATCCTTTATAGCAGATTTCTTAGCAGCGATTTCTTTCCCATATTGCTCCAGGGATCTACCCGTTATATTGCTAAGCAATTCCATAAATTCAGGTTTCAGTGCAGCTACTTCCTCATCAGAAACATTACCAGCCATATCCATTAATATAGCTTTCTGATCCGTTGCTTTCATAGAAGGGAAAAAGAATGGATTTGTAAGCATCCTAAATACGTCCTCAGGCACAATAGCAGCCACCTCAGCATCATATTCCTTTTTCGTTTTCAACTTTACGCCATTCAAATAGAACTCTGTAGCATGATTCTGTAGTGTATCAGCATTAATACCGCTACCCCATTTCTCTACATAATTACGCTGTAGTTCTACTTCTCTACCATTTACGGACAAAACGCCAGTTACACTATGAATCAGGTGTAAAATGGGCTTTCCATCTTTACCAAGTGTTTTAATATTAAAGTTAGTATCTGCCCTATTGGTACTATCTTTACCAAACAACAACCAATAGAAAGCATCTACCATTGTCGTTTTACAGGTTCCATTTCCACCATAAATAAAAGTTTCTTTATCGGTGAAGTTTACAGTGAGATCCCGAACTTTCTTGAAATTCTTTAGGATCATTTTTTTTAAAAATACCTCTTTCATAACTTATTGATATAAATGTCTAATTTTTCCGATTTATCAACTGTTAATAATTCAGCTCTGGAGTAAAGGATCTTAGAGCGTTGTGTAGCTCCATCTCTAAACTTACTTACAAGTTTTTGGCGTACCCATCGTTTTACACGAGCCTCGCCAAAGGATCTATAAGCCTCTCTTTGTGAGATAAGATCTTTGGCTGGGAAAAGCATCTTTGCATAATTAGCAGCTCCCAATTCAGCCATATCTTTACAGAGATTTTTAAGCTCATATAACTCCAGCGTTATCATTATTCAGCAGAAAATTCACTTAACTTGTTAGCATCCTCAGCTATCTGTTTCAGAAACTTTTCGTACTCAGTTATAGCTGGATTATTCACCGAGTTAATTACTTCACCGTCTTTCAGAACTCTTACCAGACCTGTTTTAATGTTTGACACAACCTTTACACGATCCGAGAACGTGTGTATCATAAGGTTTTCAGCAGTGTTAAATGTGGTTTCCCACGAAAAGATTACTTTACTCATACCAGTGTTGCATTATGGTTATTTGAAAATATTGTTCGTAGCAGCGTAGCGCATAAAATCAGGCATTGAGTGTACCCCAACCTTTCGGAAACTATTCTTTCGATGGTTGTTTACAGTATTGAGAGATATAAATAGCTTTTCAGCTATCTCTGAATCACTCTTTCCCTGATACAGCAGCTTCATTACTTCCAGTTGCCTATCTGATAGCTTAGAGTTAAATTTAGGCTCACAAATGATCTTATCGTATTTACATTCTCCACGAAGAGGACAACCAACAAACTCAAAATGAAAATTCCAGTTCTCATCTACATCTATCATATTGTCGTACAGTCCTAAATTGCATTTGATAAACCGCCTTACAGCCAAAAAATCCCTATATCGTTTATTATTATAGCTTTTGGAATATTCTTCCATCAGAGCGTTATAGGATTCAGGATAGAACTCTCTCAATACCGATAGAAAAGCCTGGATAAAATCTATATCAGTTTCTACCAGTTGTCTTTCTGCTTCACCTACTGGGCGCATTGTTACCTCTCCCTCAGGTGTGGTGTAAAATTCGATAGGTTTCATAGGCTTACTCTTTTGGTGGGAATAAAGAAGAAGCTGGAACGTTAAACTCTTTTTCCAGGATTGACTGGGCTAAAGCATCTGGCTTTTGAGTGCCAGCAATCCAACATCTAACTGTTTTAACCGATTTTTTCGTTAAAACAGCTACTTTTTCTACAAATTCAGTTTTAGGAGCCTTAATAGCACTTCGATCAGGTAACTCCTTGTACATCTGAATGAAAGTAGGATAGTCCGTTTGGGTTATTTTGCTCATTTCACATTAAAAATTAGCACGCATACAGGTAATATTTCCTATATTTGTGGTGTTATTACTTTTGTTACGATGCAAATATAGGTAGTATTACCAATATTACCAAGTAAATCTGGTAATATTTTAGGTAATATTTTTGCAAAACCAATAAAAACGCTCATAAATGTTTGATTTAAAGAGATTTAGGAAAGATAAAAAATTAACGCAGAATGAAATAGCGGATATTCTTTCATGCGGTCAGGCTTTTGTTTCTCATGTTGAGAAGGGTATTAAAGATCTACCACAGGATAAAAGAACTATCCTGGAGGAGCGTTTTGGTAATATTTGCAGTTACGATACGGGTAATATTACCTCTATAAGTAAGGAGCAAAAACAGCCTAAAAAAGTAGAAGAGGTAAGGACAGATGCCAAAGATTTATTATTTGCTGGAGCAGATGCTTTTTCCAGGCAAATAATACAAATGATGAATGAGAAACTTATCGCTCCTTATTCAATGCTTGTAGAGAAGGATAAAGAGATAGAAAGGTTAAATAGAGAAATTGGTCGCCTCGAAGCAAAATTAGAGGAAGGCAAAAAAATGAATGCCCAGGAGGAAGGCAATGCCAAATGTGCCGATGCCGTATAGCCTTTGGATTGAAACAAATAAAATATTGATATATGGAAGAGTATAGCAACCTTGTAATAGAACTGTATAAGAATCAGTTTTTCGATTATGTAAGTGGATCCCCAGTAAATGTAGATCGTATTTTTGAAGTACAAACTTGCTTAAACAAAGCTATTGACAAAGCAACCATAAATAATACACCTTCGGATTACCTGGAGAAACTAAAAAAAGACGTTGATTTTTTGAAATATCAAATACTGGCATAATGGGTAGTGCAGAATATAATAGACCTATAGTAGAAAGATTCTTTGAGGTTCTGGATGCACTATTAGCAATGAATAAGATAAAGAGCATTAGATCCTTTTGTGATACGAATGGCATAGATCGGAGAAATCTGGAGCTTTTGCGTAAAAGCAAAGAGAGAAATTTATTTCAAGCCTTTTGGCTCATTCCACTAACAGAATATGGAGTAAATGCAAAATGGCTACTCACAGGAAAAGGAAAAACATTTGAATAAAAATAAAGGTGGTACTCTTCATTGGGTATCACTTTTATTATTTTCCCTAATAACCTTTTATACATATACTCTATAATAATATTACTTATCTATTATATAAATAGTATATATT
>PPYF01612223.1_pt1 | contig 30679 bp, 31 predicted proteins | sample 1559871 | NCBI WGS metagenome assembly PPYF01 (sample SAMN08240021, study PRJNA423297) | Human gut metagenome, whole genome shotgun sequencing project.
GCGCGCTCCGTCGCATGGACTTACGCGGCCACCTCAAAGAAGTATACGACGGCGTGATAGTTAACCGGGCAGCAGAAGGGGCCAACCAATGACCAAATCAACCATAACCAGAGAGCGCGCACAGCAAATTTTCCTGGGCAATGGACCAGAGCCAAGCGCATCAGAAGAACGAGAGTTGGCCCGCATGGCGCTGGCCGCAATGGACGGCGAGCCGGTTGAGTTGCCTCTCGACTACCTACAGGGACACAAAGACGGTCTGGAATGGGCCGCCCAACTGGCAGAAGCCAATCACCCTGAAACAGGAGACTGGCTTTATGATGACCCTATCGAACTGGCAAAAGCTATTCGCAAAGGTCCAGATATGCCGCCAGTGCAGCCGGTAGCGGACAGCGAGCCGGTGGCGTGGACTTGGCAACATCTCAAGCAATGGTACGTCACTAATGACGAGGAACGCGCAAGGGAATTGGCGTGGGATGGCGTCAAGGTTGAGCAGCTCTATCGCCACGCGCAGCCGGTGCCGGTAGTGCCGGTAGGGCTTGAGCATTTGCGCTCCATTGTCGCTGACCCGCGGTTACTCCCCCGACGCAAGGAATGGATTGGCGGACAGCAATACAGCTACGTTTTGCTTGAAGAAGTTGAGGCCATTGTAGATGAAGCCTGCCGCGCCGCCATGCTCGCAGCAGCTCAGCAGTCACCCGGCAGTGAACCCGCTACCGTGCCGGGTAAATGGATTCCGGTAAGCGAGCGGATGCCGGTAGAGTTCGAAGCGGTTATCGCCTTTGATGGAGATCAGGTTTATGGCGAGGCTATGTATAGTTCCGGGGATGGATTTACCATTGACGGATATGACCCATGCGACAGGGTGCAATTGCAAAGCGTCACCCACTGGATGCCGCTGCCAGCAGCTCCGCAGGAGGTGAAGTGATGTCCAAGTGCAACGTTCTACTTTACTCAATGGTGGTTGGCTTCGGCCTGGCTGCTGGTATCCGGGTTTATATTGCCTGGGAGTCATTAATCAATCTGGCGTGGGGTGCTATCAGTGGCTAAATCCCCCGCAGAACGCAAAGCCGCTCTCGAAGAGCTGACCAAAGAAGACTGGAGGTTCTGGGAGTTCTTTCGGCTTGGTCTCCTCCACTCAAACAACGGCAATATTAAGATTGCTGCCAAGTGCTCATCTTCGATTAACAAGTGGAAGGCTATCACGCTAATTAATCATGACAGAGCGCTGCATGGCAGGCCTGTGCTTTTCGGAAATTCGGTGAATGACAATGGCTAAGACATCCGCAGAACGCAAAGCCGCGCAGCGCGCGCGGCAGTCCGCCGCCGGTGAGCGCAAAATTGAACTGGTGCTGGATGAACAGGAGCAGGAAATGCTGGCGCGCAATTGCGCCGCCCGGCGCCCTGGTCGCGATCCCTACGAAATGGCCGAGTACATCGCGTTGCTTATCCGCCAGGATGATGCCCGGGTGCGCGGCCGGATTAACGCCATCAGCAAACGCCGCTGCGGCAAGTGCGGCGATCAACTTCCGGTGGCATCCTGCCCTTGCACTGGTGATTCTCAGTGCTGGGCCACTCTTGGCTGGCACGAAACAAAACTACCGCTGTGACATGTCACGACAGATTGACTAAATCCTCGCATGATTGTACTGTTTAAATATACAGTATTTTTATGTGAGGTCATCATGGGGTTTCCATCACCTGCCGCAGACTACGTTGAGCAAACGCTAACCGTTTCCCGCCTTTGTCAGTATGACGCCAACTGTCGCGCCCTGGAGACTGCCGCCGGTTATGCCATCGTCGATGTCTGCCGCCGGCCAAAGCAGGGTGATCATGTTCTTATCGCATATGCCGGGAAAACTGAATTCGCTGTTGTCCGTGGGAAGGCGCTGATCACTGATGATGGTGAGGCGCTGGAAGGGGAAGCCCTGGACGATGTTGAAGTGCGGGGAGTCGTTACCTACTTGATAAACCGGGCCGGGTGGGTGAGTGATGATGATATTCCGATCATGTAACATCGCTGGTGGCATGGTATTATTACCTAAAAGGTAATTATTTTCGGGGTGTTTACCATGCCAAAGGATCCGAAGCGCAAATCAACTCAGTACAAACCGTTGACGGTGATGCAGGAAGCCTACGCCCAGGAGTATGTGAAATGCCCTGAAAATCAGACGCAGGCGGCCATCAATGCCGGGTTCTCACCGAAGTCTGCCCACGTTAAGGCCAGCACGATGATGCGTGATGAGCGTATCCAGAAACGAATCGCTGAGCTGATGGAGGAGCGCAACAAGCGCCTGCGCGTCAGCGCCGATTACGTGCTGCTGCGCCTGGTGGAAATGGTTCAGATGGACGTTAGCGATATTCTCGATGATGACGGCGGGATCAAGCCTGTAAGCCAATGGCCTAAGGTGTGGCGGACATCGCTTAGTGCGATGGATATTAACCGCATCCGAATGGCAGGCAAAGACGGCGAAGACGATATCGAGTCAACTCTGCAAAAAGTAAAATGGCCTGACAAAGTGAAACTCCTGGAGCTCATCGGTAAGCACGTCGACGTCATGGCGTTCAAAGAGCGCATGGAAGTTAACGTGAACGTCACGATCGCCGATCGCATGGCCGCCGCCCGGCGCCGCCTGAAAGAGCGTCAGGGTGGTGACCAGTGACAGACGCCGCTTTATCCCCGGAAGAACAGCTGATCGACGATATCGCCAGCTTCACCCATGACCCGCTGGGCTATGCGCTGTATGCGTTTCCGTGGGGCGAGGATGGCACAGAGCTGGCGCACGCCACTGGTCCGCGCAAGTGGCAGGCTGACGCATTCCGCGAGATAGGTGATCACCTGCAGAACCCGGCAACACGTCACCAGCCGCTGATGATTGCCCGGGCCTCCGGTCACGGTATCGGTAAATCCGCTTTCATCTCGATGCTGATTAACTGGGGAATGTCCACCTGCGAGGATTGCAAGGTGGTGGTGACCGCCAACACCGACAACCAGCTGCGCACGAAGACCTGGCCGGAAATCATCAAATGGTCGAACCTTGCTATCAACAAAGACTGGTTCACTTGCACCGCTACGGCGATGTACAGCAACGATCCGGGCCACGATAAACGCTGGCGCGCTGACGCAATCCCATGGTCTGAGCACAACACAGAGGCGTTCGCCGGGCTGCACAACGAGCGTAAGCGCATCATCGTCGTATTCGATGAGGCCTCCAATATTGCCGATCTGGTGTGGGAGGTGGCCGAAGGTGCGCTGACGGACGAAGACACGGAAATTATCTGGGTGGCATTCGGTAACCCGACGCGTAACACCGGGCGATTCCGCGAGTGCTTCCGCAAATATAAACACCGCTGGAAGTGCGCGCAAATCGACAGCCGCACCGTAGAAGGCACCAACAAGCAGCAGCTGCAGAAATGGGTGGACGACTACGGCGAGGACAGCGACTTTGTGAAGGTCCGCGTCCGCGGGATCTTCCCGGATGCTTCAGAGCTGCAGTTTATCCCGACCGGGCTGACCGATGAGGCGATGAAGCGCGTGGTTACCGCTGCGCAGGTGGCGCACGCCCCGCGGATAATTGGCGTCGACCCGGCATATTCCGGCGTGGATGATGCAGTGATTTATCTCCGCCAGGGGCTGCACAGCAAAGTGCTCTGGACCGGCAACAAGACCACCGACGATCTGATTATGGCGAAGCGTATCGCTGATTTTGAGGACCAGTACCAGGCTGACGCGGTGTTTATAGACTTCGGCTACGGAACCGGGCTGAAGTCCATCGGTGACGGCTGGGGCCGCACCTGGCAACTTGTGCCGTTCGGCGGCGCATCGGCAGACCCGCAGATGCTGAATAAGCGCGGCGAGATGTTCAACGCCTGTAAGACGTGGCTCAAGCTCGGCGGCGCGCTGGATGACCAGGAGACGGCGGACGACCTGTCTGCGGCAGAGTACAAGGTGAGGGTGGACGGCAAGATCGTCATGGAGCCGAAAGAGGATATCAAAGAGCGTCTGGGCCGGTCGCCTGGCAAGGGCGATGCGCTGCTTCTGACATTCGCCTATCCAGTGGCGAAGCGTTCAGATTTCCCTGCTGCAGGCGGCAAGCAGCCCAATGTAATCAGCGAGTACGACCCGTGGGCGTAAAAAAAGCCCGCGCATCGGCGGGCTGATTGTGACATGTCACGGTATTATTTTTCGCTCAGTCTCTGCTTCAGCAGGTAACCTTCCAGCATCCAGATTTTATTTACCGCATTTTCACGGGCAATCTTACGTCCAATCTCAGGGTCGAAGTTTTCCGGGCTGGCGCAGGCGCTTTCGCCAGTGACGGTGAAGCCGTTGCGCAGCACCATGACGCAGAACGTCAGCAGAGAAAGTGATTCGTGCGGCTGGTAGTTTACCTCTCCGCCAGTATGTTTTGCTTTTATGGCTACGCCAAAGGCACCATCTTCTGCTGTGAAATACGCCTCCTGAGCAATAATGCTTTCGATATGGTCGGGCGTAACGCGCGGCGCCGTTAAGCCTTTAGCCTGAATTTCAGATTCAATGTCTTTGTCACTCATAGTCTAATCTCACCTTAAAAAAATGCCCGGACGAACCGGGCGAAACAGGGATGATGGAAAGTGCCGTCCTTGGCTGGGTGTCACAGGGTTTACAGCATGAAGTCATCGCAATGGCGTCCTGCTGTAAAAAGGGCGGTGGTCAGAAAGGGAATAACTGCCACCGCCAAACTTGCTCTGGAACTACGGGTATCACGATCCTGAGGCGTGATTCTGGTGTGGTGGCCGGTGCTGATCTCCGGCATTGCCTACCCTTAGTGAATCAGTTTTTCCGCTCGAGTCCGGAAAGGCATGGGAAACTGCCCACCCTAAACCAGCGCATCAGCCTGCGCATTCACCACAACGGAAAGAGCACTGAAGCACTGGAAACTCTCTTGACTAACACAGTGCTCTTGCCTGTTGTGTGCCGGGCTTCCACCGGCTCCCATCTGTTTTTAAAGCCACTCAGATATCGTCTGGGCTGCGTCGTCTCTTCCGGCTGTCATTCGGGTTGAACTCGCCCGAAACGAGATTGAAGGGTTATAGCCCCTTACGGCATTCACGCCCTATCACGTGTGTCGCGTATGCCACGCCAGCACCTAACGAGTTTTAACGACCTTTGCCGTTTGCATCATCTTGTCGCCGCTGTTATCGATGCGGAACCGCCACTGTCCAGGACATTTAAAAGGACCGTCTCCAAGTGGTAACTCTTCCAGTCCCGCTAAGCACCCGATGAGGTGCTTAACGTGAATGGCTGACATCCTCGTCTCTTCCGAGGTGTCACACCGTACCGCCACGATGGTGAGTCGCTGTCGTGCATGCAGGGCATGGCTTGCACATTCCGGCTACCCGCTGGGCCATGTACCAAGGAGCCCCCGGACCGCTATCGACGCATGTGCCATACGCCGGATGCTTTCACACCTGGAAGCGCACTCCGCCATCTGAGTAACGACAAAGCCACCAATGGAAGGGAATGGGGTGCGCTTTCATGTTGCGTTTACCAAAAAGGTAATAATTTATCGTCAAAAGGTCAATACACTACGACAAATAAATCATATGTGGTTAAATTGGTAATAATTTAAACGCGTATGGAGTATCGATATGTGCATTGGCAGCAAGCCTTCAGTGCCTGCAGCACCAGAAGTTCAGGCGGCTCCGCAGGAACAGGATCAGGCTGTAGTAGATTCCCGCGATGAAGAAACAAGGCGCCGCCGTGCGGCCGCCGGGCGTAGTTCTACGCTGCTGACCGGGGCGCAGGGTGATACCTCCGCCGCAAATACCAGCGGCAAAACGCTGCTCGGTCAGTAACTGGAGCGCGGAAGATGGCAGCGGAAACCCTGAAAGAGCAACTGCAAAAGCAGCAGGCACAGCTCACTAATGATCGCTCATCGTTCGATCCGCACTGGCGCGAACTGAGCGACTTCATCAATCCGCGTGGCTCCCGCTTCCTGGTCACCGATGTAAACCGGGATGACCGTCGCAATACGAAAATTGTTGACCCCACCGCCACCCTGGCAGCACGCACGCTATCGAGCGGCATGATGTCGGGGATCACTTCTCCTGCGCGCCCGTGGTTCAAGCTGGCAACGCCTGACCCTGACATGATGGATTACGGCCCAGTGAAACTGTGGCTTGAAGTCGTTCAGCGCCGCATGAACGAAGTGTTCAACAAATCCAATATCTACCAGTCGCTGCCGCTGCTTTACGCCAGCCTGGGGAATTACAGCACCGGCGCTATGGCTGTTCTGGAAGACGACAGCGACGTTATCCGCACGATGATGTTCCCGATCGGCAGTTACTACATGGCGAACTCTGCGCGCGGCAGCGTTGACACCTGTTTCCGCAAATTCTCAATGACGGTTCGCCAGCTGGTAATGGAGTTCGGCCTCAATAACGTCAGCGATTCAGTGAAGGGCATGTGGGATTCCGGGAACTACGAAAGCTGGATCGAAGTTATTCATGCCGTTTATCCGAACATCGACCGCGATACTGCCAAGCTCAACAGCAAAAATAAGCCGGTCAAATCGGTTTATTACGAGGTTGGGGGCGACAGCGATAAGTTGCTGCGTGAGTCTGGTTTCGATGAATTCCCGATTATGGCGCCGCGCTGGGAAGTGAACGGCGAGGACGTATACGGCTCATCCTGCCCGGGCATGATCGCTCTTGGTCAGGTTAAGGCTCTGCAGCTTGAGCAAAAGCGCAAAAGCCAACTGATCGACAAGGCCACCAACCCGCCGATGGTTGGTCCGTCATCACTCCGCAACCAGCGCGTTTCCCTTTTGCCTGGCGATATCACCTATATCGATCAGGTCACCGGCCAGGACGGATTTAAGCCCGCCTATCTGGTTAACCCGAATACCGCCGACCTGCTAGCCGATATCCAAGACACGCGGCAGATCATCAACAGCGCCTACTTTGTCGACCTCTTCATGATGTTGCAGAACATCAATACCCGCTCGATGCCGGTTGAAGCGGTGATCGAGATGAAAGAAGAGAAGCTGTTGATGCTGGGCCCGGTGCTTGAACGTCTGAACGATGAATGCCTGAACCCGCTTATCGATCGCACCTTCTCCATCATGGCGAGAAAAAACCTTCTCCCGCCTCCGCCGGACGTCCTGCAGGGTATGCCGCTGCGCATTGAGTACATCTCCGTTATGGCGCAGGCGCAGAAATCTATTGGGCTATCCAGCCTGTCATCCACCGTTGGCTTTATTGGCCAGCTGGCACAGGCCAAGCCGGAAGCGCTGGACAAACTCAACGTGGATCAGGCCATCGATGCATTCGCGGAGATGTCCGGTGTCTCGCCGACAGTCATCGTTCCACAGGAACAGGTTGAGCAGGTTCGCGAGCAGCGCGCTCAGCAGCAGCAACAGCAGCAAATGGTGGCTATGGGCATGGCTGCCGCTCAGGGTGCCAAGACCCTCAGCGAAGCGCAGACGGCGGATCCCAGCGTACTGACAGCGCTTTCTAACGCAGCAGGTGCTCCTGCAGGTGGCCAGCAATGACAGATTTTGATGATGATCAGTTGGCTGCTGAATCGGCACGCGAGAAGGAAATCCTTCAACAGCGTGACATTGAAGATATCCGTTTCGTCATGGGTAGCGAGCAGGGCCGCCGGGTGATCTGGGGGGTACTGGAGCAGGGCAAGGTGTTTTCTGCCTGCTTTGCCGGTGATCCGCAAGTGACTGCTTTCAACGAGGGGCAGCGCAACCTGGCGCTGGCATTGTTCCAGCGCGTCATGGCGCACTGCCCTGAACAGTATCTGAAGATGGCCGCAGAGGCCAGTGAACAGGAGTAACCATGAATTTATTAGAACGTTTGCTGCATCGCCGTCTTTGCAATGAGCAACCTGCTGATGGTGGAGCTGCACCGGCGGCGTCTGAACCATCTGCGCCAGGCGCAGGTACTGCCCCTCAGGGCGATCAGCCTGCACAACCGGATGGTGGAAACCCTTCCGTTGATGGTGAAGGCCAGCAAGAAAAGACTGATAGCCAGGATGGAGATCAGCAAAAACCAGAGAAAGAGCAGAAGCAGGAAGGCGCGCCGGAGAAATACGAATTCCAGGCAGGTGAAGGCGTCGAGCTGGACGCTGAAGCGCTGAAGGACTTCGAGCCGGTTGCCCGTGAACTGAACCTGACCAATGAGCAGGCGCAGAAGCTGGTGGATGCATATCCGAAAATTATGGCCGGTGTGCAGCAGCGTCAGGCAGATGCATGGCAGGCACAAACTGAAGAATGGGCAGCCACCGTCAAAGCCGATAAAGAGATCGGCGGCGATAAGTTGACAGCCAACCTCGGCGTTGCTCAGCGAGCCCTGGACACCTTTGGCACACCGGCCCTGAAAGAGTATCTGAACGGCACAGGTCTGGGTAATCACCCGGAGCTGGTGAAGGCGTTCGTCAAAGTAGGAAAAGCCATGTCAGAAGATGGCGTGGTGACAGGAAAAGAAAGCGGTCAGCGTAGTGCGGCCGAAGTGCTTTATGGCAAATAAGAGAGGATATAACCATGGCTGTTAAAGGCTTAACTGCGCTGACACTGGCTGACTGGGGTAAGCGCTTAGATCCAAACGGGAAGATCGATAAGATTATCGAACTGCTCGGCCAGACTAACCCAATCCTGGAAGACATGCTGATAGTTGAAGGCAACCTTCCAACCGGTCACCGCACCACCATCCGCTCCGGTCTGCCGCAGGCAACCTGGCGTTTGCTGAACTACGGGGTGCAGCCAAGCAAATCCACCACTGTTCAGGTTACCGATGCTGTCGGCATGCTGGAAACCTACGCTGAGGTGGATAAATCTCTGGCTGACCTGAACGGTAATACCGCCGAATTCCGCCTGTCAGAAGACCGCGCCTTCATCGAAGGCATGAACCAGCAGATGGCTCAAACCCTTTTTTATGGCGATTCCAGCGTTAACCCGCAGCAGTTCATGGGTCTGTCATCCCGCTACTCCAGCAAATCCGCAGGTAACGGCCAGAACATTATCGACGCTGGCGGTACCGGCACCGATAACACCTCCATCTGGCTGGTTGTGTGGGGCGAAAACACTGTTCACGGTATCTTCCCGAAAGGTCAGAAAGCAGGTCTGCAGATGGAAGATAAAGGCCAGCAGACTCTGAAAGATGCCAGCGGAGGCCAGTATGAGGGCTACCGCACCCACTATAAGTGGGATAACGGCCTGTCTCTGCGCGACTGGCGTTACGTCGTGCGCATCGCCAACATCGATGTGAGCGATCTGTCGGTGCCTGGCTCTGCTGCAAACATCGTCAGCCTGCTGGTGAAAGCTCTGCACCGCATCCCTAACCGCGGCATGGGTAAACCGGTCTTCTACATGAACCGCACCGTGGCGCAAGCGCTCGACCTGCAGTCTCTGGATAAGGCTTCTCTGGCCCTGACCGTCAAACAAACTGAGGGTGAATGGTGGACCTCCTTCCGCGGCGTTCCAATCCGCGAAACTGACGCGATCCTCGAAACCGAAGCGCGCGTTGTTTAACGCCTGTCATTAACTGATGGGCCTTAACCGGCCCATAAATGGAGAAAGAAAATGATCACCGACAAACTGTTGATGTTCTCCGAAGCGCAGGCGGTTACGGCTTCTGCTGCTTCAACTGACGTTATCGACCTGGGCCCTATCGACGGCACACGCCGCGATATAGGCGTTGGTTATCCGCTTGAGTTCTGGGCTCTCGTTAACACCACGGCAACCGCAGCTGGCGCTGCGACCCTGAACGTTCAGCTTCAGACCAGCCCTGATAACTCTACCTGGACCACCATCTACGATAGCGGCACGCTGGCACTGGCAGCCCTGGCTGCTGGCAAGCGCCTGTTCTCTACTAAGGTGCCTGCAGGTGTTCAGCGCTATCTGCGCGTGAACTATGTGGTTGCAACCGGCCCGCTGACCGCTGGCGCGTTCACCTCGGGTATTAACCTGGATGTTGACAACAACACTCCATACTACCCAATCCGCTCCAAAGTGACGGGCTAAGGTGACTGCGATGGAAAAAGCAAAATACCGCGTGCTGCGTCTGTCCCATATCCATAACAACCTCTGGCCGGAGGGTTCAGAGATTGAGTATGACGGGGTGCCTGGCTCAGCGTTGGAGCCGCTGAACGAAGCGGCAAAGGAAGCAAAGGCGAAGGCAACGCAAAAGGTTGTGGCTCCCGCCGTCGTTAAACCTGAGCCGCTGAACGAAGGCGGTGGTGGCGATGACGAGCTGGATAAGCTCCGCGAAGAGTACGAGCTGCTCTTTAACGAGAAGCCTCATCACAACACCAAAGCCGAAACGCTGCGCGAGAAGATCGCCGAAAAGCGAAAAGATTTAGGCGTCTGAGCCTCAGAATAAACCAGGGGGCTTCGGCCCCTTTCTTGTAGGAGCGTTCTATGGAAATGGTCAATCTCAAAACCGGCACCGACAGCTACCAGGATGAAAGCGGCGAGACCAAAACCCGTGACGAATATCCGTGGGGGCTGTGCATCACGCTGAACAATGACACCCTGAATAAGCTGAAAGCGCAGCCGCAGAATGTAGGCACTGAGGTGATGATCACCGCAAAAGCAGTGATTAAGGGTATCTCGGCGCGTGAAGGCGACGATGGCACTTTCCGCAGCGCGGATCTGCAAATCACCGATATGGCGCTGTCGCCTGTTTCAGGTGAGGCGCCGAAGACGGCGGCGCAGACGCTTTACGGTGAAGGGGGCGAGTAATGGCCTCTGTCATTGAGATCTGCAACCAGGCGCTGAGCAACATCGGTAATAACCGGAGCATCAACAGTCTGGAAGAAGCCAGCAAAGAAGCCGGGCAATGTTCACTGTATTACGAGTCGATTCGTGATGCTGTCCTGGCCGATTTTGAATGGAATTTTGCGACCAAGAATATCGCGCTGGCTGACACCAACAACCCGCCGCAGGACTGGGCTTTTGCATACACGTACCCTACTGACTGCCTGAAGATTATTGAAATTCCGGTTCCCGGCGTTCGGTATCCAACGGCTGCTATGCGCGTGCAGTACGTGGTCGGCGCGGACAGCGCCGGCACGGGGCGCCTGATTTACACCGATCTTCCGCAGGCCTGGCTTCGGTATGTTGCCCGCATCACCGACGTGAACATGTTCGATTCCATCTTCCAGGAGGCTCTTTCCTGGAGACTTGCGGCGGCAATCAACATGGTGATTACCGGTAATGCCGACCTCGGCAATAACGCGCTGAACATGTACAGCCGCGTAATCCTCAGCGCAGGCTCTCACAGCATGAATGAATCGCAGGAGCCGCAGTTGCCGGACGATCCGTTTACCGTAGCGAGGATGTGCTGATGGCTGTTAGCTGGATACAACCGAGCTTTTCTGGTGGCGAGATTGCACCATCATTGTATGGCCGCATCGATATGGCTAAATACCAGGTGGCGCTGCGCAAGTGCGACAACTTCATTGTCCGGCAGTATGGCGGGGTAGAGAACCGCCCGGGTACGCAGTTCATCGCCGCGGCGAAATACCCGGATCGCAAATGTCGCCTGATACCTTTCCAGTTTTCGACGGTGCAGACCTATGCGCTGGAGTTTGGTCACAATTACATGCGCGTCATCAAAGACGGCGGCCTGGTGCTGACCACCGGCGATGTGATTTACGAGCTGGCCACGCCGTATACAGAAAATGATGTTTTCGGCCTGAAGTTCACGCAAAGCGCCGACGTCATGACGATCGTGCATCCTTCCTACCCGCCTAAAGAGCTGCGCCGTTACGCGCATGACAACTGGCAGATCGTTGACGTTCAGACTACCAACGGCCCGTTTGAAGATATCAACGTCGACGAATCAGTAACCGTTTATGCCAGCGCTACCACCGGGACAATTACCCTTACTGCGAGCTCGGCCATATTCGGGGCTGAGCAAGTCGGAAAGCTGTTCTATCTCGAGCAGCCGGCGGTCGATTCTGTTCCCGTATGGGAGACCAGCAAAGATACAAGCATTGACGATATTCGCCGCGCGGACAGTAACTATTATCGTGCCAACACTGCAGGCAAAACCGGAACGCTGAGGCCATCACATACAGAGGGTATGTCCTGGGATGGCTGGGGCGGTACCGGCGATGATGATACCGGCGTGCAGTGGGAGTATCTGCATAGTGGTTTCGGCATTGTGCGGATCACAGCCGTCGCCGGTGACGGGCTTACTGCAACCGCAGATGTTGTCTCGCGAGTACCTGAAAATGCGGTGGGCGTCGACAAGGCCAGCTATAAGTGGGCGCGGTACGCCTGGAATAGTGTGGATGGCTACCCGGCGACGGTGGTCTATTACCAGCAGCGGCTGTACTTTGCTGCATCTCCTGCATACCCGCAAACAATCTGGGCCAGCCGCACCGGTGACTATAAAGACTTCGGCAAAAATAACCCGATTCAGGATGATGATCGGATTGTTTATACCTATGCCGGGCGACAGGTTAACGAGATCCGCCACCTTATCGATGTCGGTTCGCTGGTTGTTCTGACTTCCGGCGGTGAGTTTGTTGTGACAGGCGACCAGAATAAGGTGCTTACGCCATCGGCGTTTTCCCTGAGCTCTCAGGGCTCAAATGGCAGCAGCGATGTGCCGCCTATCGCCGTTTCTAATATCGCGCTCTTTATCCAGGAAAAGGGTAGCGTGGTGCGGGATCTGGCCTACTCGTTTGATGTTGACGGCTTTCAGGGTAATGACCTGACTATCCTCGCCAATCACCTTTTCCAGAAACGCAGTATTGTCGACTGGGCATTTTGTATTGTCCCGTTCTCCAGCGCGTTCTGCGTGCGTGACGACGGAAAATTGCTGGTGCTGACCTATCTGCGTGATCAGCAGGTTTTCGCCTGGTCTCCGCAATCCAGCGCCGGGAAATATGAGAGCACTTGCGGTATCAGTGAAGGCAGCGAGGATGCGATCTATTTCGTGGTTAACCGCACTATCAACGGCCAGACGAAACGCTATATCGAGAGGCTGGCAAGCCGCCAGTTCACCGATGACCTTGACGCTTTCTTTGTCGACAGCGGACTGACCTATGACGGACGCAACACCGGCAGCCGGGCGGCAACTATCATCGGCGGTAGTGGAGACTGGAGCTATCAGGTCCCGTATACCCTGACGATGAGCGGCAGTAGCTATTTCACTGCAGGTGATGTTGGCGCGCAGATCCAATTCCCCTACACCGGAAGCGACCCGGACGATGGCAGCGATGTAGCCATGCAGCTGCGTTGCGACATCATTTCGGTCGAAAGCGGTAACTCGGTGACCGTGACGGCAAACCGGAATATTCCTCCTGCCCTGCGCAATACCGCCACCACTAACTGGTATATGGCCCGCCAGACATTCGCCGGACTCGAACACCTTGAGGGGCAGACCGTCAATATCCTGTCTGACGCCAGCGTAGAGCCGCAGAAGTTTGTTACCGGCGGCGCTGTTACGCTGGAAAAGCCCGGCGCCGTGGTCCACATCGGACTGCCGATTAACGCCCAGTTTGAAACCCTGGACATCAATATTAACGGGCAGGAGACGCTGCTCGATAAGAAACAACTTATCAATACCGTAACTTTGGTGGTCAACGCCAGCCGCGGCATCTGGGCATCAACGCCCGGCGGTCAGTGGTACGAATACCCTCAGCGCGAATTTGAGTTTTACGATGATCCGGTTGACGACGCCACAGGTAAAGTCGAGGTCAAACTCGACAGCAACTGGGATAAAAACGGACGGGTAAAAATCCGACAGACTGACCCGCTGCCCCTCTCTGTGCTGGCGGTAATCCCCCGCATAACCGTGGGAGGCTTTTGATGATTAACGCTCAGATAGTCCCGGCCACCGCAGCGCACATCGCTGAAATTATCCCCCGCGTTCGCCTGGCCGACATAGAAGAGTTTGCCGCCACGAATGGCTGGAGTGCTGCCCGTGTTCTGGAGTGCGGCCTTCGCACATCAACCTTCTGTTGTGCCGGCTTGATAAACGGCCGCGTTGTCACCGTATTTGGCGTGGCGCCCGCTTCAATGATTGGCGGCAGCGGGATCCCCTGGCTTGTCGGCACGGATGATCTGGAGCGCTATCAGCGCACATTTCTGCGCCGTTGCCGGAAGGTGGTTGCTGCAATGCTGTCCGTCTATCCGTATCTCGAAAATTATGTCGATGCCCGTAACCACGTCGCAAAAGCGTGGCTGCACTGGCTCGGTTTTACCCTGGAAGACCCGGCGCCGTATGGTGTGCTCGGCCTGCCGTTCCACCGCTTTTACATGGAGAAAAACTGATGTGTGATCCGACTATCGCCGCCGGCGCGACTTTAGCGCTCAGTGGCCTGTCTGCATATAACCAGTATCAGCAGGGTAAATATACTGCCGCGGTTGCTCAGCAGAATGCTGATGTTGCAACTGCCCAGGCTAATGACGCCATAAATCGCGGTAACGCGGAGGCTGATCAGCGCCGTCGTGAGACCCGGCAGCGGCAGGGCACGCAGGCGGCAATAATGGGCGCAACTGGTGCTGATATGAGCTCAGGATCTGCGCTGGATATATTCGGGGATACGGCGCAGTTTGGCGCACTGGATGCTCTGACGACCGTCAATAATGCTCAGCGAGAAGCATACGGATATCAGACGCAGGCGGCTAACTATGAAGCGCAGGCAAGCGCGGCTAAAAGCTCAGGAACTATCGGCGCGGCGACAACGCTGCTTACTGCGCCGCTGAAAGCCTATGGCGCTTATCAGTCATTCGGCGGAACCTGGAACCCGTTCACGCAGAGTAAGGCCGCACCAATTTCTGCTGCCATCGGCACGCCTACCGGTCGATAAGGAGAGAACTATGCCAGTTGTACCAACAGTCGCCGGGCGTCAGGTTGAAAGTCGCGGCGTTTCCACCCAGGGATTTCAGGCATTCGATCAACCAAATGCAGGCGATGCGCTGCTGAGCGCAGGAAGCCAGGCGCTTGACGTATTCGGTCAGGCTAAACAGCGCGCAGATGTCGCTATGGCACAGGATGCATCGCTGCAACTGACGCAGACCGCAAGCGATCTGATGACCAACCCGCAGAATGGCCTGCTTAACCTGCAGGGTAAAAATGCCCTCGGCAAGGGGCAGGAATACACCCAGCTCTTTGACGCAAAGGCTCAGGAGCTGGCGATGCAGTTACCGGAGTCGGCGCGCCAGGGATTCATGCAGCAGGCTCAGCAGCAGCGCATTCAGTTTACGTCTCAGGCTGGCCGGCATGAGATAGGGCAGCTCAATGCGTATGAAGAGGGGCAGTTCCAGGCAACGCTGACCACCGGTGCCAAAACCGCTTCGGCGATGTACGGCGATAACGCCAACTATGTGCTGGCTAATCAGCAGGCGTTTCAGCAAATAGAAAGCTTCGGCGCCGCACACGGCTGGAGCCCTGAGCAGATACAAGCCAAAAAAGTGGAATTCAAAGAGAAGGTAGCAGATGGCGCGCTTTCTCAGTGGTCAGCAAATAACGCGATCGGATTCATTCAGAGCAACGGTGAGCTGAGCGATACGGCCGCCGGTTCACGGCTGGCTACTGTTAACCCTTATGGTGGTGAGCCATCATCTACGAAAGGAATGGTTACCCAGGGGAACATTAACTTATTCAACCGACCATCTGTAAAAAACGAAGATGGGACTATCAGCACGGTAAGAACTATTTCCATAGGCACTGATGCAGGTGAAGTCCTGATACCAACGGTCAGTGATGACGGTAAATTACTTTCAGATGATGAAGCAATCGCGCTATATGAAAAAACAGGAAAGCACCTTGGAATATTTGATAATCCTGATGATGCGACTGCATATGCTGAAAAGTTGCACGAGCAGCAAGATCAGTATTATGTGAAAGGTGATAGCGGCGATGCCAGGGGTATCCGCAACAATAACCCAGGAAACCTCGAAGCCAGCTCATCAAACCCATGGGTAGGGCAGACTGGTAGTGATGGCCGGTTTGCAAAATTCGAGACTCCGGAGCACGGGATCCGCGCGCTGGGGCGCAACCTCATATCCTACCAGCGGCAGGGGATTGATACTGTTGGCGAGATCATTAACCGCTGGGCACCGCCGTCTGACAATAACGACACGGCCGCATACATCAAAGCGGTTTGTGCGCAGCTCGGTGTCACTGCAAACCAGCCGCTTGATGCATCAAACCCTGATACGCTGCAGGCGCTCTGTGCCGCCATCATTAAACATGAAAATGGCACGCAACCATACAGTCCTGACCAGCTATCAACCGGCGTCAGCGCCGCGCTGGGCCTCTCTCAGTTGCCAACCAGCAATAAACGCTACACCGGCAATGCAGCATTCGACGCCGCCACGCCGGAAGCGCAGGCCACTTTTCTGCGCCAGGCTGACCAGATCCGCCGGCAGCAGCAGGCCGAATACAGAACGGCTATCGATAGCCAGGTTCGCGACGCCACCGCGGCTTACATGCGAGGTGTTGAGTTCCCAAACCCGCCAGGGGAAGCTGATTTTATGGCTGCCTACGGCGTGCGGGAGGGAAACCAGCGTTACACCGAATTCAGGAATACGCAGGTTGCCGGGCAGTACATTGGCTCTTTCCGCAATATGCCGACCAGCAGCATAACTGCCTACGTCAATCAGCTGAGGCCAACGCCGGAGCAGACGGGTGAGGGCTATGCATCACGGGCTGAATTATTCGACCAGGTATCAGCCGCCGCTACGAAGGTTATCAGCCAGCGGCAGAATAATCCGTTCAATGCCGCGGTGGACATCGGCGCCTATAAGCCTATCTCAAGTAACAATCCAAACGATATCACTGCTGAAGTAGCCAACCGCTTTTCATCTCAGGATCGGCTGCGTGAGCTTGGAATCAATGCCCCGATACTAAGCAGTGAAGAGGCCAATGCTCTGGCTCAGCAGGTACGCGGAACGCAAAATGTCGACCAGACGATAAAGCTACTGCAGAACATGGGCGAGACACTTCCGGCTCCCGCGATGCGGCAGGTTGCGTCAGCCATTGCACCGAGCAGCGCGGCAACCGCTTACTCTGCGCTGTTGCTCGGCACCCCGGATAATCAGTACGACAACACGAAGCCATCGATCGCGTACAGCCAGTTCATTGGCTACAAGCCGACCATGAATAAATATGATGTCTCTAAAGTTATCCTGGCCGGTGATCAACTGCTTAATCCTACGAAGGGCATGAAAGATGCTGGGATCACACCGGTGCAACTCCCCAGCGAGGACAAGCTGAAGCGTGCGTTTGATGATCAGGTTGGCAATGCATTTGCCAATAATCCGCAGGCCAGACAGCTGAGTTATAGCCTGTTCAAATCCGCTTACGCCGGGATCGCTTACCAGTCTGGCGATGCCGCGATGACCCGCACCGATGCGGCTAATTCGGATGTAGTCGAGAAGGCCGCGCAATACGCCACCGGCGGGGTTTACAAAGGCTTCAATGGTGGTGATGTGGTAATGCCGTTCGGCATGGATAAATCCACTTTCAAGGATCGCTACACAGTGGCGGCACAGCAGGCGCTGAAAGACGCCGGGCTGAATGAAAATGCCGCTTCAAACTTTACGCCGGTGAACATTGGCAATAACCAGTATCGCCTGGTGAGCGGCAGCGGGCGCTGGGCGATAGACCCAAAAACAAATCAGGCAATAGTCGTGAGGGTTGAATAATGGCCGATGTATTTTCTCTGGCTCCTGAAGGCCAGGCATGGACGGACGATAAAACGACGGCTAATCCGGCGCGGCCAGAAGACTATGATCCGACGTTTTTCCAGGGGTCTATTTCCGCACCTGTACGAGGTGTAGCGGAGGGAACAATCGGGCTGGCGCAGTCTGCCGTTGGTTTCAGCAAGCGACTTATCAGCGATCCAGCATTCACGGCAGATGTGGCGCCGACGGTGAACATTTTCCGCGTTATGTTCCCTGACGCTGATAAATCCCTGAACGACACCTATGACACGATCGGTAAGCAACTGCAGGGCGCGCGCGGTTATGTGAAACCAGACGCCGGCAGTCAGGGTACGGCCGCAGAGGTGCTTTATGGGCTCGGCCAGTTTGCGCCAGCGATTGGTGCCTCAATCATCGGCGGCCCTACGGTCGGCGCCGCCACGGCTTTTGGCTCTACCTATGAGCAGTCATATCAGGACTTCAGAGCCAAAGGTGTAGACGAGTCCACGGCGCGTAATCTGGCTGCGCAACAGAGCTCCTTCAATGCCGCAGGCATGGCGCTTCCCGCTGCTATCGGTACGACGCTGGCCACGCGCATCGCGTCAGGCGTCGCAATCAACACAGGATTTGGTGGCCTTAACCGTTATTCAGTTGGTGAAACACTGGAGGAGAAAGGCTATTCCGATATGGCGAAGCAGTACCGGGTTTTTGACGGGCAGGCGATGCTGGTTGACGCTGTGCTTGGTGGTGCCTTTGGTGGTGCTCATCACCTGGCCTCGCGAAATGCTGACGCTCCACCTCCAGCAGATACTGAAGCGCCAATACCGGCTGCAGAAGTGCAGAGCGTGCCTGATAACGTTTCCTCGGCAGCCCAAGGTGAGGGAGCTCCAACGCCAGTTTCTCTGGGAGATGTTCCGGCAGCACCAGAGGCAACATATGAATCAAGAATGGCTGAACTTGAGGCTGACGCCGGGAAATTGCTTTCCCGTGGAGATCGCAAGGTGTGGCAGTCAGAAGTGGCAAACAGCCAGCGAATCCTGCAAAACCTCAACGAGCAGCGAGCCTCTATCCTTAACGAACAACCATCAGGTAGTGGAAAAGCATTGTCGACAGCCCGGCAGGATAAGCAGGCCAGACTGCGTGCAGTTGACCAGCAGATCGAACAGGTGCAGAAGCGCCTGCAGGATGCGAATAACACTCTGGCGCCAAACATGCCTGGCGGTCAGTTTTATGAGGCCCGCGCTGACCTGTCACGTATTCAGCAGGGGATCATCCCTGAAAGTATGCGTGGCCTGGTGCGTGAGACAGAAATTAAACCCAGCGACATCGATGCGGCCCACACCCTGAACGAGGGGCTTTATTACGACATTGAGTCGGCTCCGGTTTTGCATGCCAGCAACGAGAGCATCAACAGCCATGTGGCCGCTATGGATGAAGCATACCGGCAGCTAAATGACGGTCAGCCAGTGAACATCGGCATGATGGCCAGTGGGCTGGATGGCCCGGCGCGGCCAGGCATGCTGGAATCTGCAAGCGAGCAGTACCATGCAATGCAGCAGGTTTTCGAAGAGAATGGTGTCAGGTATGAAACGCCGTCAGAACTGGCAGGAGAAGCACCGGCGCCGCGCGCAGAAAGTGCATTTACGGCAGCCGACGAAACTGGCGGGCAGGTCAGTGTTGATCCTGACACCGGCCAGGCGATTTCATCAAACAGTTACGACCTGATGGCCGCACGTGATATGGCAACTGCGAATCCAGAATTAACGATCGCGCACCCTGACACCGGACAGCCAGCAAAACTTTCTGACGTTCTGGCTGAATTTGACGACCAGATCCAGACCGTACATGCAGAGTCGAAAGTTTACTCCGTTGCTGCAGCGTGCTTCTTGAGGAACCCATAATGAAACAGGCATGTGTTGAAGCCATTACCCAGACGCTGGGCCGCCAGCCTAAGGCTGATGAGCTGAAAAATATCGAAGACCGGATCAAAGAGGCCGTGCGCGACGTTCACCGGAAAAACGCCAGGGAAGGAAAGACTGGTATCCCTGATGCACAGACGTACATGGAGGCCGCTGAGCTTGTGAGTCAGCGCGTTGTGCATGATGTCTATAAGAAGCGCCAGCGCGTCGCACAGAACGCTCTGGCCATCAGCAGGGTAACAGACATCCTCGATGCGAATATCCCGCCAGAACAGCAGACACCCGCCAATTTGCAGCAGTTTATCTTTTCCGGTCGGCGCACCTCTGATGGTAAAGATATTGCCGTGACATCTGCAGAGGAACTGGCTACCGGCGCATACCAGGACTGGTCACGCCAGCTCAGCGCAGAAATGCTAAAAGCCGGCGATGACGTTAGAAGATTTTTCGAGCAGAGCAAGGCACTTGGTGAGCAGCGTTTTCGCAGCTTTTTCGATCAGCAGGCGACTAAGTCTGCACAGTTGCAGATCCTGAAAGAGCTGTATGGTGAAGATACCGGTAACCCTCAGGCAAAGAAAATCGCACAGGTTTGGAATGACGTAACCAGCCGGGCACGGCAGGAGATGAACGACAACGGTTTTGATATCGGGTTGCGCGACGACTGGCATTTGCCGTATGTGGACGACGCTGATTTTATCCGCAACGCCGGGCGCGATGAGTGGCTGGCATCTTTGCCGCTGGCAGAACAGGCTAAGGCGCGACTTTCAGGCCGCCAGCCGCCGATTGAGTTTGCACGGCAGGCATGGGTGGATGACGTTTACAACACCCAGGATCGCAGCAATTACGTTAATCCTGACGGCAGCCCGATGAATGACATCGAGTATCGCCAGGCGCTGGAAGCGATTTTTGAAACGAAGGCCACCGACGGTGCCAACAAAATCGACCCGGGCGCATTCATGGGGACCGGCGGGATAAAGAACCGCGGATCCCAGAGCAGGGCAATGGCGTTTAAAGACGCCCAATCCCATTTTGCCTACATGGAGCGCTACACTCAGCAGCCGGTGGCGGGTGTAATGATGTCGCACCTGCAATCTTCCTCTCGCGATTTGGGGGTTGTGAAAGCATTCGGACCTGATGCTGCAAGAAACTTTTCCCTGGTACTGGACCGTGTCTATCAGCGTGCAGTGACCGGCGGAAAAGAAGTCGGCAAGATGAACGATGAGCGCAAGATGGTCGAGCGCATGTTTAACTCAATGGCCGGCCTTAATGGTGCGGCCACATCGAGCGTATTCACGTCAGCTGTTGGCGGTCTCCGTAACCTTATGACCAGCGCCATGCTCGGTACCAGCGTTCTGACCGCAACCAGCGATCAGGCTATCATGCGCGCGAATGCGCAGGCATTAGGCTTTGACCGTAATGGCATGCGGCTCTCTGCAAATACGCTGAGAAACCTGTTTAACGGCGATGCGAAGCGCGCGAATGCGGAGCTTGGCCTGCTGGTAGATTCGCATGCTGCTGTCGTCTCTAAGATGGGAGGTTTTGACCTGTCTCGCGGCATTACCGGCTGGTTTGCTGAGAAAACCCTGAAGTGGTCCGGGCTGATTGCAATGGACCGGGCAAACAAGGCGTCATTTGGCCTGCTGATGTATAAAAACATTGGCGAGCTAACCCGCAAATTTAAGACCCTTGATGAAGTTAAGGGCTCAGATAAAACCATCCTGGCAAATAAGGGATGGAGTAATGAGGACTGGGCTATCATGGCAGCGGCAGAGCTGCGGCCAATGACTACAGCAGGACATATGGGCATGACGCCGGACGCTATTTACGCCGTTCCGGATGAGGTGATCACCAATATTATGGCTGACAGGATCGCCCAGGTGCGCGCCGGTAGTGATACGGCACTGGCAGCTCTTGGCGATATGTCACCTGAACGCCTGAAGCGGATGAAGGAAGCATTCGACGCAGAGGCCGAGCAGACGATTACTCGCATGGTGCGTAACGCCCGGGCGGAAGCTGCTCAGAAATTGCTGGGGATCACGCACGGTGAGATGACCAGCGCAGTGACAACGGCCACCGGTCTGGATACCTACGCCCGCGATGATGCAGGCCAGCTGCTTAAAAGCTTCATGCTCTTTAAAACCACGCCGTTCGCTGGTTTTCGCCAGTTGGTTAACAGGGCGAGCGATCTGGATACTGTGCCAGCCATCAAATTCCTGGCGTCCTATATTGCGGGTACGACGCTGGCCGGGATGTTTGCTAACCAGATGAACAGCCTGCTGACAGGCAATGACCCGCTGGACATGACAAAGCCTACCACTTGGGTGCAGGCACTGCTGAAAGGCGGTTCGTTCGGTATCTATGGCGATTTCCTGTTCCAGGATCACACGCAGTATGGATCGAGTATCGCGGCTACAATCGGCGGTCCGGTATTGAGTTTCGCCGAGCAACTGACAAAGTTGCTGATCACCAACCCACAGAAAGCGCTTCAGGGAGAAGAAACTTCCTTCGGCGCCGATGCGCTAAAAACCGCTCGCATGATCACCCCATTTGCCAACCTCTGGTATGCTAAAGCCATTACCAATCACCTGATCCTGCAACAGCTTCAGGAGATGGCAAACCCAGGGTACAACGACAGGGTAAGGGACCGCGCGCAGCGGGAATTCAACACAACGAGCTGGTGGGAGCCTGGCGATACTGCGCCGCGCAGAGCACCAGATTTAGGGAAAGCGGTGGGGGATTGATGAAAAAAGTGTTTAGGATAATCGGAATAATAACTGGCCTAATTACATTTTTAAGTGCCGGGTTCTATTTTGTAGAGAATTCTTTCGATAACCTTTTTTACGGTAATATCTTTATCAATATCTCAACTGGTATTGTCTTTATTTTCTCATTGATCGGCCTGTATTTCATATGGAATAGCAAGCCGTGACATGTCACAAAGGCCGCTTTCGCGGCCTTATTTATCACTGACCGCCGGGCCGAGAATCAGCAGAGCGGCCCCCGCAACGCGATCCATCAGCAGCTGTATCATTATCATGCTGGCAGTTACCAGCAAAAGCCTGTGTAGCAGAACCCAGAGACATCAGAACAAACAGGACAGCGATTACTTTTTTCATTTTTACTTACCGTGCGTAGACCACTGAATGTGGCGATGTGATTGTAGAATTATGTTCGGTTTTTAGCCATAGAAGATTCCTTGTCTGGTAAGGTTCCGTTACCTCAGATGCTGCCGCAACTGCATTGCGCAGAAATCCAGGTGTGTTTGCAGCTCCCGCATCGACAACTGCGAGCTCGTCACATAGTTAACCAGTGCCACCAGTTCCGCCGCCGCACCGCTGACATCGTGGCCGTCTCGCTCCATTTCCCTGAGCAACTCCATCAGCTGTGATTTTACAACCAGGGATCTGACCCCTTCCGGGGTGTGAATACGATCCGCAAAACCTTCGTCGACAGGATACTGGTACCGCTCTGGCATTAGGAATACTCCCATAAATACTGTATATATATACATATATCAAAAGGTAACAAAGTTTTCCAGAGCTCTTTTGTTTACCTTAATGGTAATGTTTTTGCTCGTTTCGATCTGTTTTATTCATATATGGTTTGATGGGTAATAGAATGATCTCCAGTGTGGCGCGCCGGGCGCTGCGACATCCGGAGATTTCATATGACGGTCTCAACCGAAGTCGACCATAACGACTACACAGGGAACGGCGTTACCACATCTTTCCCGTACACATTCCGCATCTTCAAGAAGTCAGATCTCACCGTCCAGGTCGCTGACCTTAACGAAAATATTACGGTGCTGACTCTGGATACCGATTACTCAGTTACCGGGGCTGGTACCTATTCTGGCGGTAATGTCGTGCTGATGTCACCGCTGGCCAACGGATGGCAGATTTCTATCTCACGTGATCTGCCAGTTACCCAGGAGACTGACCTACGTAACCAGGGGAAGTTCTTCGCAGAGGTCCATGAGGATGCTTTCGACAAGCTGACCATGCTTATCCAGCAGTGCTTTAGCTTTCTCCGCCTGGCGCTGCGCAAGCCGTCGTTCATCGCGAACTATTACGATGCGCTCAACAACCGCATTCGTAACCTGCGTGACCCGTCACAGGCGCAGGACGCAGCCACGAAGAATTATGTTGATGGGCAGATCGTTGACAATACCAATGCCTGGAAAAATGGTGATGCCATTCTTGATCAGAAGATTGACAGTAATTTTGCGAGAACTCTACGGGTTCCAGAAAGCACTGTTGACCAACTAAGCCCGGTATCTGTTCGGAAAAACTCGTTATTAGGATGGGATAGCAACGGTAAGCCAATACCTGTTTTTTCGATGACAGATACAGCAGATCTTGCAGTAAAGTTAGCTTCGCAAAGTTATGGGCTTGGAGCATATCTTGTAGGTTGGGCAAGAAACGATTCTTGTGAGGTTGCTGCAAATGTAGCAGTCTTTTTATCCGCCCAGAAAATAAACCTTTGGGAGTATAAAAACCTTTGCGTACCAAAGGCAGATGACCCAACAACACTGGACTGGGCACCGGCATTACTTAAGGCGTTAAAAGATGGGGCAAAAAAACGCAAGGCTGTTTATGCCCCCGGCATGGAGGACGTGTATTACATCTCAAAACTTGGTGAAATACTTACTAACCTCGACACCTCCGGTGCTGAATCACGTATGAGCGTTTATGCGCTAGTAGGTGATGGGGCTAACCACACCAGATTCTATTCTGATGAAATGACATCACCTGTAATGGAGCTTTCCCTTTGTCGTCTACTGTGGAAAGGTTGGTCCTTGTCTGGCCCAGGAATTAACTCAACATACGGGATTAAACTAGGTGAAGCTACTACGATTAGCGCCGTTCGTCTGTCGTATATTGAAGATGTTAAGATTGGTTGGTTCAGCAACCCTCTAGTGATTGGTCATCTGTGGGATTCTATTTTTAATAACTTACACATCCAATACTGGGGGAGAAACGCCGTATATATCCAAGAACGCACCGATGACAACTCCAACAATTTAACATTTAACCATATGCAGTTAGAACCTACTCAATATGCAGGGTCTGACACTTGCCGTGGTTTTGTTTGCATGGGGGGGGCGACTGCGAATACTAAGCACCACAGTATCAAAGTGAATCAGCCTCATGTTGAACCTCGCAATTGGAATTGTCAGCATTTTTATATTTCCAACTGTGTGGGTGTAGATGTTGACGTCCCCAGTATAAACCGCAATAACAGTATGGTAGACGATAATGGGGACGCTCTTGTAGCAAATGCCAATATTGCGCCAGCAGTTCGTATTATATCCAGCGTTGGTGTCCATTTTAATGGTGGTCAAATAACCCACATCGGGCCGAGGGCGGACGACATAGCCCCGATTATCAAAGTTGAAGGTATCGTAAAAGATATCAGGTTTAGCAGCTACATCGACACGGGCCGAGCATCCGTAGCTAACTTTGCGGGCGGCATTGACTTAAGCAACAGCCCGAACGCATCACGCGAGGTATATTTCGACGGTGCCCCCGTCGGATCATTTACGTCTTTCTCAAGCGTCAGAAACATGATGCGCCTGTCTGTAATGGCTAATATACAAAGAACTGTTTCGGCCTTGGCCGAACAGTACTCTATAGCCGGGACTACTGATACCGGTACTGTACTGAAGTTCTTAATGGGAAACACTGCAGACCCGTCAACCGCACCAACAGAAATAATGCGGTTGTATAGCGGTCGCAGCGCATCAGTTACGCTGGCTATACGTTTTGATTCAGGTATCAGCTGAGGTATTTATGTCTACATTAATTACATATCGATCCACTAAAACTGTTCAGGCAATGTTTATTGATAGCATTGCTATAAATCCTGATTACACTGCAATCATATCTGACAATCTTGGAAATGAATTGTCTGTTTCGACTGATTATGTATTGCGAGAAAAGCCTCGTTCAGGAGGTTACTACATGCTTAACGGAGAAGGATTTGAAAGCTTTATAGATAAGGAATTGTTTGAAAGGGATTTTTCATTGTAAAAAATAAATTTTTCATGATTACCAATTATTCATATGTGGTTTATTGTGTATGATGAGCTTACCAAACTAAGGAGGTTCATCATGCATAGTAAACGGTGGTCATCATGTCCGCATCGCTAACCGCTGATACAATAAATCAGGGGCTTAGCTACGGTGCGCTGGCGGCAGTTATCGCCGGTGTACCACCTGAAGTGGCGTTGGGAGCGCTGGCCGGGGCGGTAATTTTTGTTACCTCTGCAGTTGAGTATCCGGTCAAGCGCCGTGTTCTCCTGGCGCTACTCAGCTTTCTCTGCGGCCTTCTCTTCTACAAACCAACAGCATCAATCCTTATCGGCGTTGCCAGCATGATCCCCACCATAACACAGGACTCGTTCGAGCGGGGCATTGTCTACTCCGCAGGCGCGTTCGTTGCGGCAATTGTCGCGGTGCGGGTCGGGATATGGCTGTATCACCGCTCTGACAATCCGCGCGATTTAATCCCGGGAGGAAAAGACGATGACAGGCCATGATCTGCTGCTTATCGCTAATTCCATCATCTGCGGCGGGATAGCGCTGCGGGTGATGTTCTTCCAGCGCAACGGATCGCGCCACCGCCGCTGGGGCGGGTGGATAGCCTATTTCCTCATCGTGGCGGCGGCCAGTATCCCGCTGCGCACCGTGTACTCATACCTGTACCACTTCCCTATGACCGCGGATCTTTCTGAGGTCGTTATCAATGCTGTGATGTTCGCCGCGGTGCTGAAGACGCGCGGCAACGTTGTGCAAATCTTCAAGATATCGAGGTCGCAACATGGACATTAACGAGTTTCAGAAAGCTGCCGGTGTTAGCCTGGCGCTGGCCACACGCTGGCATCCGCACATTGTGGCGGCCATGAAAGAGTTTGGCATCATCAAGCCACTGGATCAGGCGATGTTTATTGCCCAGGCCGGGCATGAAAGCACTGGCTTTACCCAGCTCGTTGAGAGCTTCAATTACAGCGTGGCAGGGCTGGCTGATTTCGTCCGTGCCGGGAGGCTGACGCAGGGCCAGGCTAATTCCCTCGGGCGCCGGCAGGGTGAGCCATCGTTGCCACTGGAGAGGCAGCGGGCCATTGCCAATCTGGTGTACAGCAAACGCATGGGGAATAACGGGCCAACCGACGGCTGGTTTTACCGCGGGCGCGGGCTTATCCAGATCACCGGACTGAAAAACTACCGCGACTGCGGAGCTGCCCTGAAAGTGGACCTGGTTAAGCAGCCTGAACTGCTGGCGCAGGACGAGTATGCAGCGCGGAGCGCGGCCTGGTACTTCGTTAAATATGGATGCCTGAAGTACACCGACGACCTGATGCGCGTCACGCAGATCATCAACGGCGGCCAGAATGGCATCGACGATCGCCGTGTACGCTACCTCTCGGCCAAGAAGGTGCTGGCGTCATGATTACGGCATTCGTGAAAGCATACTGGAAACAATTACTTATCGTGTCGATGCTTGCTGCCCTGGTAGCCGGCGGCGTTGTAGCCTGGAATATTCACGGTGACAGGCAGTACGACGCCGGGTATGCGCAGGCGAAGGCAGACCGCAAAGCAGAAGATGATAAAGCCCGTCAACATGATGAACAGGAGAAAGCAACCAATGAACGTGAGGCGCAGCAGAGGATCGACCAGGCGCGCAATGATGCTCTTGATGCTGCCGCTCGCGCTGGCCGGCTGCAGCAGCAGCTCGTTGCCATCCGTGAGCAGCTCAGGCAGTATAACGCCACTGTCGGCGCTGGGTCGTCAGCCGCAGACACCGGAATTTTGCTTACCGACGTGTTCGAAAAATCTCTCGAACGAAACCGACAACTGGCAGAATACGCTGACCGGGCAGCCGAAGCAGGAAGAGTCTGCGAAAGACAGTACGATGAACTAACCAGGTAGCATGGTATTTTTCATGGTACTGTTTTCCGGTGACGGTATATAAAACGGTACGCAGAATTTATCGTTTAATAAACTTGTTTTCAGTCAATTGGTTATGAGCACTGTAAATAATTGAGTGGGAATAATCCCCGGCGTTAGCTGAGTAAAACGAAACCCTCTGTGTTTACAGAGGGTTTTTTTATAGCTGCTACATTAAGGTCTCCCACCTGACGGCAAGCGCTAATCGCGCATATATTGATGCATCTGGGCCGCCGTCAGATCCCACTGGCTTCCTTCAAACGGGGGCATATAGCTGCCATCATCTTCGCCAATCTCAGCGGCAGTGAGCTGATTGAGTTTATCGTTCATTGTCATTAACAGATCCCGGTATTTCTCTGGCTCCCGGGCGAGGTTATGATTTTCTTCGGGGTCGTTAACCAGATCGAAAAGTTCAACATCATTATTCTCCAGCAGCTCGGCCAGGGTAGCAGGAATATGATGCTGCTTGAGCGAAAAGTAGCGGGCAAATTTATAGTGTCCATCGTTGATCATACGGATCCCTGAGCGATGGGAAAAATCAGGATGGAGTGACGCGATCGCTTTTTTAAATTGATCGTGCGGGAGTTTTTCTCCAGCCAGCTTTCTGAATTTTGCCGTGTATTGCGCATCCATATACAGGATCATGCCGTAACAATAAAGCGAACCCGGACGCAGCGCATTTAAGCCCGCTTGCTCAGGATGCGCCAGTAATGGGCTCATATCCCGGCCTTTTCTGCCCTCCAGGACTTTCTCTCGCAGCGAGCGATCGCGTCCAGTCAGACCAATCAGGGTCGGTACTAAATCCAGATGATTGGTCAAACTGTTGCAGCGGATATTTCCCGGATACGCCGGATGGCGAATGATCATCGGCACATGGATCTGCTCTTTGTACACCGAGGAACCTTTACCATGCATCTGGTGGGAGCCACCGAGTTCCCCATGGTCGGCGGTAAAGACGATAATCGTATTTTGCGTCAGCTGCAGGTTATCCAGCTCATTGAGAATCGCCTCAAGATGCTGGTCATTATCGCGAATACAGTTGAAATAATAATCCAGTAATTTGCGCCAGCGCCGGTCTTCATCGGGGAACTGTCCCTCCATCACCGCCCTGGCATTCTGGTACTCTTTATGGGCGGCAGGTCTGCCAGGCTCATCGAGCGACTGATGGCGGTTTGCAGGCAGCGGATAGTCTGGCCAGCTTTGCTGATAGATTTGGTTGTGCGGGGGTTGGGTTGGCAGCAGGGTGTGGTTTTCTTTATCCATTGGCCCTTTCCACTGCACCTGCTCACCATGCTCATCGGTGTCGATAAACATGACATCGTGGGGGTTAACCAGGTTTACTGCCGCGAACCAGGGCTTATTTTCATCATTCAGCGGGCGGCCGGTGTTACGTAGCCAACTAATGGTCTGCCCCGTGGTGACTGAATCAAAGAAATAGCCGCCCTTACTTTTCCCGATGACATCGCCAATGCCGTGATAATCAGAGAAACCATACTTTTCCATAATTTCATGCAGTCGCGGCGTCGGGATCTCGCCCAGGTCCATTTCTTCTACCGATTTACCAGCGACCGGCTGATCGATCTCCCGGGTAAGATGCCATTTACCTTTATACGCCGTGTAATAACCCAGTTCACGCATCATATGGCCCACGGTACGTAATTCCGGGTCCAGATCGTAATTCATCCAGGGGAAGCCAAGATTATCAAACATCCGGGTGTGCGGCATATGGAGCCCGGTGTACATGACAGAGCGCGATGGCGTACAAACGTTGGCCGTGTTCTGATGATTGGTAAAAGTGATACCCGTTTTCATCAGGCGTTCCCGGCCCGGCACCGGAAAGGGATACCGCTCGAAATAACGTTCCTGATCGCAGGTTATGAGTAAAATATTGTAGCCTTCGGGCAGTGTGTCAGGGATTTCGCCGGTGAAAGGAATATCCCATGCCGCTTTCGGGGCGGCATTATTTTGCGCGGCGTTTCCCGTCTCTGGTAACAGGCTCACGACAGCGGCAATCCCCAGACCTTTGAGGAGATCGCGGCGATTTCCATCTATTTTATTTGGTTCTTTCATCTTCAGACTCCGTTAATTGTAATATATTTTGCCGAATCTCCGAGATAAGACTCATAATGAGCGCGGGCGGCTGGCAATTTAATAAAAGCCTTCGCATGACGTTCATATAGGGCGTGATATGGCCGAAAAAAGTTAAATAGCCGCTGCACAGGTAATTCTGTGCTTCGTCGTCATGGATGGTAAAACGGTGTTTAGGGCATCCCCCATGGCAGGCAAAGCGCCAGTGGCAGCTCTGACAGCGGGCAGAGAGTTGGCCCTTTTGCTTCCCGAACTGTTGCTGAAATGGCGAGCTCGCCATCGCTGCCATAGCATCTTGCTTCAGATTACCCAGCTTATATTCCGCTGAGACAAAGTGATCGCAGCTGTAGACATCGCCGTTTTGCTCCACCAGTAAACTCTGCCCACAGACAGGCTGCATGGTGCAGAGCGTGGCGGGCTGGCCGGCCCATACGCCGAGCTCCCCTGGCTTGCAGACTGGCGGCTGACCACCACCATGGCATTTACCGGAACGTCATGCTGCTGCAGGCAGCGTATGGCCTGCACAACTTTTTCCCAGGTGGGTTTTCCGCAGCCCGTCGTACGCCAGGTGTCGTGGAGTGACGCAGGGCCATCAATGGATAATCCGACCAGAAATCCATGACGACGCAAAAAACGAGCCCATTTATCGTTCAGCAAGATGCCGTTGGTTTGCAGGCTGTTGGCGATGATTTTGTTACCACGGTAACGCTGCTGGAGCTCGACCACCTTTGCAAAAAAATCCAGCCCGCATAAGGTAGGCTCACCGCCCTGCCAGCAAAACTCGACGTTTTGCGAGGGGGTCGATGAAATGGTGTTGTGAATGTACGCTTCCAGCGTGAGGTCGTCCATGGTGGCATACCCTGGACGCGGAACCTCGTTTTCCAGATAAAAGCAATACCGACAGGCCAGATTGCATCGATTGCCGCCGGGTTTTGCTACGGTATTAAAATTAGCGCTCATTCTTTGCTATGCTCGAACGTTTTCGATGAGGAAGAGAGTAAAGCTAATTGTGTTACCGGAGGTGTGGCTAATGTTACCGATGGCGACTGGCTTTATTTTTTGGATCATTATGCAA
>PPYF01386585.1_pt1 | contig 30678 bp, 26 predicted proteins | sample 1559871 | NCBI WGS metagenome assembly PPYF01 (sample SAMN08240021, study PRJNA423297) | Human gut metagenome, whole genome shotgun sequencing project.
ATGAAAAAAGACCCTCGTATAATGCTGGATTGCAGCGCTATAGCCAAGGGATTCGGAGTAGATGCAGTAGCAAGGCTATTGGAACGTAAAGGGATAAAAAACTATATGGTAGATATAGGCGGTGAAGTAGTGGTAAGAGGCAAAAATTCCAAAATGAACGCTTGGCGTATCGGCATAAACAAACCTGTAGATGACTCCTTGTCAGTAAACCAGGAGTTACAGACTGTGCTTGCCATTAGTGATGTAGGTATGGCAACATCAGGGAATTATCGTAATTTCTATTACAAAGGTGGAAAGAAATATGCACATACCATAGACCCACGCACCGGATATCCAGTACAACATAGTATCCTGTCATCCACTGTCATTGCAAAAGATTGCGCCAGTGCCGATGCATACGCCACTGCTTTCATGGTGATGGGACTGGACTCAGCCAAAGCATTTTGTGAAGCACATCCTGAACTGGATGCTTATTTTATTTGCTCAGGCGAAGGAGATAAATATGAAACTTATTTTACAGACGGAATGAAGAAATTCATCATCAACGAGAAATAGACACCAAAGGAGCGTATCAAAATATCAAACAGCTACCATTCAAATGGAATGATACCGGAACTCACCACAGATTAATATCCATTCAACACAAAGCAGTTGGTTTCCAATAAAATATCTATGGTGAGTTCCGACATTATTATCTGTAAAAAAATGATAGGACCTTGATTCTTGAATATCTCGATATCCAGAATCATTTCCAAAGACATGAGAAAAATAACAAAAGCACCCGCCACGGCAAACGAAGCAATATCAACTTGAAATAACTTCAGCATCATATCCCCTGCATAAAAGAAACCTATCAATAAAGCAAAAGAAATGCCGGTAGCTTTATTAGCATTGACATTTCTCCCTTTCTGCTTAAGATTCAATATAATAGGAATAGATCCGATAATATCAATGACAGCAAAAAGCACAATAAACGCACTTAAAAATTCTTGAAAATCAAATGATCCAAACATAAACTCCTCCTTTTTTGAATGCAAATATATTTATTTTTTATACAGCCCGCAAGTATTCTGCTTTTAAACATTAGGAGACGGTAAGAAACAATAAAAAAAATAAAAGTTCTTCCACCTATAAATAATAAATCTCGTTTTATCGTTACCTTTGTATGTTAAACTATAACTTAACGAACAACAGAACTTATGGAAATTACAATGTATGATACACTTTTACAACTCCCTCTCTTCCAGGGATTATGTAAAAATGACTTCACCAATATCATAGGCAAGGTAAAGCTACATTTTCGTAAATACAACGCCGATGATATCATTGTGGAACAAGGTGCACCTTGCACTCAATTAATCTTTCTCTTAAATGGGGAGATAATCTCCCAAACAACCGATAACCGACATTCATACGCCTTATTTGAAACTTTTGGAAGTCCTTTCGTTATAGAGCCCTATTCATTATTCGGCATGCAAACCAACTATACAGCGACTTACAAAGCACGTACAGATATTAACATAGTTACCATAGACAAGTTATTTGTATTGAATGAACTGAACAACTACGAAATCTTCCGCCTTAACTATTTAAATATTCTGAGTAATAGGGCACAAGTGGCATACGAAAAATTATGGAACAGCCACATAGGTAATACAGAAGAAAAAATACTGAATTTTTTAGTGCTGCGCTCCATGAAGCCCGAAGGAAAAAAAATCCTTAAAATCAAAATGGAGGATTTGGCGAGTTTGATTGATGAGACACGAATCAATGTGTCAAAAGTGCTGAATGATTTACAGGAACAGGGATTGGTACAACTCAGCAGAAAGGAAATCTCCATTCCGGCGTTGGAAAAACTGACTGAAAAGAATAAATAATCAGGTAAAAAACCATAAAAATGAAAAGCATAGGCATTTCTGCTTGTGCTTTTTTATTTTTAACCTAACTATTTAATATACTTTGTTAAATAAGTAAATAGAATGAGGATAGTGATGCTTTTTTTTAGCAAATTTGTAAGTCAAATAAAATAGTGCTATGACTGAAAATAAAAATCCATTTTTAAAACCCTATAACACCCCTCATGACACGGCTCCGTTCCATCTTATCAAGATAGAACATTATGAACCTGCCTTGTTGGAAGGAATGAAAGAACAAAATGAGGAAATTGATGCAATTGTCAATAATCCCGAAGCACCGACTTTCCAAAATACCATTGTTGCTTTGGAAAAATCAGGTGCGTTGCTAGACCGCGTAACTACTGTTTTCGGCAATTTGATGAGTGCCGAGACCAGTGACGAGATGCAGGAATTGGCAGAAAAAATGATGCCCGTACTGTCCGAACACAGCAACAACATCAGTCTGAATGAAAAACTTTTTGCTCGTATAAAAGCCGTATACGAACAAAAAGACCAGTTACAACTGAAAGGTGAAGACGCCCAACTGCTGCAAAAGACATACGATGGTTTTGTAAGAAGCGGTGCCAACCTGACCGGTGAGGCAAAAGAAAAGTTCCGCCAACTGAATACCGAATTAAGCATATTGACCTTACGTTTTTCTCAGAATCTGTTGAAAGAAACAAATAACTACGAATTGGCTTTGACGGAAAAACAATTGGAAGGATTACCCGAAAGTTCATTGGAAAGTTATGCTCAAACAGCAAAGGATAAGGGAAAAGAAGGCAGCATCATTACATTGGATGCTCCCAGTTTTGTTCCTTTCATGAAATATTGTGATGACCGTTCACTGCGCAGAGAAGTCTATATGGCTTATAATACCCAATGTACACACAATAACGAATACAACAATGTGGACATCATCAAGCAATTGGTAAACATTCGCATGGAACTGGCTCATTTACTAGGCTTCTCCACTTTTGCCGAGTATAAACTGAAAAAGCGCATGGCCGAAACGAGTGATGCCGTATACAAACTGCTCAACCAATTACTGGATGCCTATACCCCTGCCGCCCTAAAGGAAGTGGCAGAAGTTGAAGCATTGGCACGCGAAATGGAAGGCCTTATGAAGTATTCGACAAAGACGGAAGTTTCCTGGCTGTACTTTATACAGATTTCCACCCCCGTGCCGGAAAACGTTCGGGCGCATGGATGACCAGCTATAAGGAGCAGTGGATAGAAAACGGAGTCAACAGCCGTCCCCACGTATCCGTTACCATGAACTTCACCAAGCCATCGGCTGGGAAACCGGCATTGCTGACTTTCTCAGAAGTAAACACTTTTCTACACGAATTCGGACACGCCTTGCACGGAATGTTTGCCAATACCACCTATTCAACCATGAGTGGTACCAGCGTATATTGGGATTTTGTGGAGCTTCCATCACAAATTATGGAAAATTTCGCCACAGAAAAAGAATTTCTCAATACATTCGCCAGACATTATCAGACGGGAGAACCCATTCCTGCCGAACTGATCCAAAAGATTGTAGATGCATCCAATTTCAATGTGGCCTATGCCTGCCTGCGTCAAGTAAGTTTCGGCTTGCTGGATATGGCATGGTACACCCGCCGGGAAACATTTGACGGAGATGTCCGCGCTTATGAAAAAGAAGCATGGAAAAAAGCGCAAGTACTGCCCGGAGTAGAAGACACCTGCATGTCCGTACAGTTCTCACATATTATGGCGGGGGGATATTCTGCCGGATACTACAGTTATAAATGGGCGGAAGTACTGGATGCGGATGCCTTCTCCTTATTCAAGGAAAAAGGAATCTTCAACCAGGAAGTCGCTGCTTCTTTTCGGGAGAATATTCTCTCGAAAGGAGGAACGGAACATCCGATGACCCTTTACAAACGCTTCCGTGGACAAGAACCCAGTATCCATGCCTTGCTGAAAAGAAATGGAATCATCAACTAAAAAACCAAACAATATGAAACTAAAGTCTATTCTTTATATACTAATGCTACTCCCTTTCTTATGGAGTTGCAACAATGAAGACGATGTAGAGGAAATCTTTGCAAGCGGCACATGGCATGTAGTGGATTTCTATGGTAAAGCAAATTGGGACAAACGGAACGGAGAGCCCAAATACAATGCAATGGCACACAATCCGGATAAGGCAATATTTTATCAAGGTGACAGCAATGTTTTATTGCTAGCTCCCGAAGGGAAAAAAACTTATATTCAATTTGCACATAATAAGCAAGACTGAAATAATGGAAACGAAAGAAGAGAAACAACTCAAACTCGACAAACGATACATCCGCATGGCCAGTATTTGGGCGGAAAATTCATACTGTGAACGCCGTCAAGTAGGAGCATTGATCGTAAAAGACAAGATGATCATCTCCGACGGATATAACGGAACTCCTGCAGGATTCGAAAATGTATGCGAAGATGACAACGGAGTCACCAAGCCTTACGTACTACACGCCGAAGCGAATGCTATCACCAAAATAGCACGAAGCAACAACAGCAGCGACGGAGCAACCATGTACGTCACCGCATCTCCTTGCATAGAATGTGCCAAACTCATCATCCAAGCAGGAATCAAACGTGTAGTTTACTCAGAAAAATACCGTTTGGAAGACGGGCTTGATTTATTGAAACGCGCAAATATTGAAGTAATCTATATCAATCCCAATGAATAATAGCAAATAAAGATATGAGCAAAAATCGAACATCCCGTTTTATGCCGGTAATCGTTGCAGTAAGCATCGTAACCGGAATATTGATTGGAACTTTTTACGCCAACCACTTTTCAGGAAACAAATTAGGTATCATTAATACTTCATCCAACAAACTGAATGCATTGTTGCGTATCATTGATGACCAATATGTAGATACAGTGAACATGGGTGAACTGGTGGAAGATGCTATGCCGCAAATTCTAGGTGAGCTGGACCCCCACTCTTCTTATATTCCGGCAAAAGACCTGGAAGCTGTAAATTCTGATTTAAAAGGAAGTTTCAGCGGAATCGGTATCCAGTTTACCATCCAGCAAGATACCATCCATGTAAACAATGTCATCCAAGGCGGACCATCAGAAAAAGTGGGTCTGATGGCAGGAGACCGCATCATAGAAGTGGATGACAGTGCCTTTGTAGGAAAAATTGTCACCAACTATGAATCCATGAAAAGACTGAAAGGTCCCAAAGGCAGTGAGGTAAAACTTGGCGTTTTTCGTCCGGGAGAAAAAGAAACTTTACATTTCACCATTGTTCGTGGTGACATACCGGTAAAGAGTGTAGATGCCGCCTATATGCTGAATGACAAATTCGGTTACATAAAAGTAAACAAATTCGGTGAAACGACTTATCCCGAATTATTGATTTCATTAGCCAAGCTAAATCAGGCAAACTGCGAAGGAGTGGTCATCGACTTACGCGGTAATACCGGTGGATATATGGGTGCAGCAATTCAGATGGTAAACGAATTCTTACCCAAAAACAGACTCATCGTTTATACACAGGGACGCAAGTCTCCACGCGAGAACTATACATCCAACGGAACCGGAAGCAGCCAGAAAATGCCCATTGTCGTATTGATGGACGAAGGTTCGGCTTCTGCCAGCGAAATTTTTGCCGGAGCTATCCAAGACAATGACCGGGGGACAATCATCGGGCGCCGCTCTTTCGGAAAAGGGCTGGTACAACAACCTATCGACTTCAGCGATGGTTCAGCCATCCGTCTGACAATTGCCCGTTACTATACTCCGTCAGGACGCTGCATACAGAAACCGTATGTAAAAGGTAATGACGCAAATTATGAAATGGATATCCTGACCCGTTACGAACACGGAGAATTTTTCTCACAAGACAGTATCAAGCAGGATCAAAGCCAAATCTTTGAAACTTCTTTAGGCCGTCCTGTATATGGAGGTGGAGGTATTATGCCCGATATCTTTGTACCACAGGATACTACCGGCATGACTTCCTATTATCGCATGGCTGTTAATCGCGGACTGACCATCCAGTTTGCTTTCCAGTATACGGACAACCACCGTGCCGAAATGCAAAAATATGAAACAGAGGAAAGCCTGCTGCAATATTTGAAGCATCAGAATATTTTGGAACAATTCGCCCGTTTCGCTGAGAACAAAGGGCTAAAACGTCGCAACATATTGATGTATAAATCACAGAAACTGTTTGAAACAAATTTATACGGAAACATCATTTATAATATGCTGGGCATGGAAGCTTATATAGAATACTTGAACAAGAGCGACAAGACTGTCCTCAAAGCATTGGAAGTATTGGATAAAGGTGAATCATTTCCCAAAGCTCCCGAACAACCCATAGAACCAAAAGTAAGCGATGAAGGAACTAAAAAAACAACTGCGCAAGCAGATAGCGCAAGAAAAGCGCCGTCACGGCATCACCGAATTAATAACGAAGTCCGCTGCTTTGCTTGAGAAACTGGAACAGCATCCCAAGTTTGCATCGGCCCGTACCGTTTTGCTCTATTATTCATTGGATGATGAAGTACAGACACATGACTTCGTTGAAAAATGGCACCGGCAGAAAACAGTTTTGCTGCCGGTAGTTAAAGGAGATGAGTTGGAACTTCGTATTTATACAGGCAGGCAAAACCTGAAAACCGGTGAGGCTTATCACATAGAGGAACCGAAGGGAGAAGCATTTACAGCGTATGAGAAGATAGACTTCGCCATTATACCGGGTGTTTCTTTTGATGCCCGAGGCAACCGGTTGGGAAGAGGAAAAGGATATTATGACAAATTACTGCCTCTTCTTCATTCCTATAATATAGGTATATGTTATAACTTTCAAGTAAACGAAAAGCTGCCTGTCGAACCTTTCGACCGGAGAATGGATGAAGTCTGGACTGAGAATGGAATATTGAAATAGAATCTATCGTGATACGAACTGTTCCATAAGCTACTCTTACACATTACACTTCTTCAAGTGCGGACTTTACGAGAAAGATAAGAAAAATCCGTCAAAATCCGCACCTGACAAGAAGTATTGCAGGAAACTTCGGGGATACCAAAGAAACAGCAGAAGACCATCCTGTCAACGGAAAATAATATTGACTATCACTTGTGCGCCGACCTGCTTATTCAGATTTTTCACCAATAAATCACGCCCCATCATCAACTCTTGACGAAGCACGGATGAAGTGAGATGTACATAAAGAATTTGATTCTTAATATAAAGATTACTCGTATATTTAGTAATGGCAGGTCCCACCACATCTTTCCATGCCTGTATCAGACGATACTCGTTCAGTGGCGCCTCCAAAGCATTCTGCCGGAAGAATTTCCGAATCATTTCCCCTATTTGTTCCGCATCATTACGTTTCATTCAGCCATTTCCTTTCTTTCTGTCACTTCTCCATCTTCTACAGCAAAGACTTTGTATTCTCTTTCTATCTTCTTCAATATTTTATCCAAATGATCCCGATTGGTATCCGTAATGAAAATCTGCCCGAAACGATCTCCGGCTACCAGTTTTACAATCTGTTCCACACGAAAAGCATCCAGTTTATCAAAAATATCATCCAACAACAATAAAGGAGTAGTATTGCCGCCCGTTTTCTTCAAAAAGTCAAACTGAGCTAATTTCAAGGCGATAAGATAAGTTTTGTTTTGTCCTTGTGACCCCTCCCGCTTTATCGGAAAATCCCCCAACTGCATAATCAAGTCATCTTTATGAACTCCCTTCAACGAATATCCCATTACACGGTCGCGCCGACGGCTCTCCTTGATAATATCCAGCAATCCCCCACTCATAGCATGAGATTCATACGCCAGATTCACTTTCTCTTTATCTTGAGAGATATAAGAATAAAAAGACTGGAAAGTAGGTATAAACTCAGCAATAAACTCACTACGCTTCTTAAAGACGACCTCACCCGCAGATGCCATCATCTCCTCCCATACCAGCATTAATTCCTCATCGAATTCCTGTTCCGATTTCAACAAAGCATTACGCTGCGTCAATGCTTTATTATAACGTATCAGCGCATCCAAATATTCCTTATCATATTGCGATATCACCACATCCATAAAACGACGGCGCCCGTCACTACCTCCTGCAATCAGCTCCGCATCAGCAGGAGACACCATTACAAGGGGAATAAAGCCAATATGATCCGATAAACGGTTATATTCCTTTTTATTCCGCTTGAATTGCTTTTTCTGACGACGTTTCAATCCACAATATACCTCTTCCGGCTCACCTTGGTCTGTTTCATAGAAACCCTGAATTACAAAGAATTCTCCTTCATGACGGATATTTTGCGAATCAATAGGATTAGTGGCACTCTTACAAAAAGAAAGATAATAAACCGCATCCAGCAAATTTGTCTTCCCCATACCGTTTTGTCCGATAAAACAATTCATCTTCGGCGAGAATTCCAATTCCGCCTGCTCCAGGTTTTTATAATTCAATATCGAGATGCGTTTCAGTATCATAGAACTTCTATTTAATTGAGGATACAAAATTAGAGATAAAAACGGGAAAAACTAAAAAAATATGCCCGTAAATTTCATTAATACATAGAAATGAACTACTTTTGCTGACCGAAAAAGAATATCCGAAAAATAATAAAAAAGTAAATATAAAAATGGCAGAACAAAAACACACTCAGGACCCATTAGATATGGAAGAAGCACTGAGTACCTCAGAAGCATTCCTTATCAAGTACAAAGGAAGAATCCTTGGAACTATTGCAGCAGTAGTGATTATCATAGCTGGTTTCATGGGATATAAGCATTTTATTTCTGACCCCAATGAAGTAAAAGCATCAGAAGCTTTATTTAAAGGAGAACAATATTTCGGAGCTGATAACTTTGAAACCGCATTGAATGGTGACAGTATCGGTTACAAGGGTTTTCTGAAAGTAGCAGATGAATTCAGTGGAACCGCTGCTGGTAATTTGGCCAATGCTTATGCAGGTATCTGCTATGCACAGTTGGGTAAATATGAAGATGCAGTGAAATATCTGGATAAATTCAGCGCTAAAGACCAGCTGGTGAGCCCTGCCATTTTGGGAACTATCGGTAACTGTTATGCTGAAATGGGACAATTGGACAAAGCTGCAGGAACTTTGCTGAAAGCAGCGGATAAAGCAGACAGCCAGGCATTGAGTCCTATCTATTTGATCCAAGCTGGTCAATTGTTCGAAAAGTTGGGCAAGAATAGTGAAGCTGTTAAAGCATACACTTTGGTGAAAGAAAAATACTTCAATTCTTACCAGTCAATGGACATTGATAAGTACATCGAACGTGCATCCATCAAATAAGAAAAGAATATACCTTAATGATATAAAGAGGTTGTCTGCACCTGTGTACAGATAACCTCTTTCTTTTATTAAACCACTAAAACTAAAAAACAATGGCAACAGCGTATCATAACTTATCTGATTACGATTTCAATTCAGTTCCTAATGCAGAAAATATGCGTTTCGGTATCGTAGTATCCGAATGGAACAATAACATTACCGGCCCCCTATTGGAAGGAGCCATAAGTACCTTGAAGAAACATGGCGCAAAAGATAAAAATATTTTAGTACAAACAGTACCCGGCAGTTTTGAACTGACTTTCGGTTCTGCACAAATGATAAAAAGTGGAAAAGTAGATGCAGTGATTGCAATAGGCTGCGTAGTTCGTGGCGATACTCCGCACTTTGATTATGTATGTGCCGGTACCACTCAAGGTATTGCCCAACTGAATGCCGAAGGAGATATTCCTGTAATCTATGGTTTGATTACTACCAATACTATGCAACAAGCAGAAGACCGTGCCGGTGGAAGATTAGGAAATAAAGGGGATGAATGTGCAATAACTGCCATCAAAATGCTCGATTTTAAAGAGAAATTGCAAAAAACGCAGATTTTTTGAAAAAAAGTTCTTGTATAATTTGCATATTCAAAAAAAAGCCGTACCTTTGCATCGCAATTGAGAAACAAACCTACTCAATGAGAGAATTGAGATAGACTCTTAAAAGCGAATGGGCAAATACCAGAGTGGCCAAATGGGGCAGACTGTAAATCTGCTGTCTTTCGACTTCGGTGGTTCGAATCTTACCACACATTCAGCTTCGCAGATTATTATAATCCCAGACGTATACACTTCGGTGCTTTGCGCGTATTGAATGACGATACAGTGGCTCCCGGAGAAGGTTTCGGCATGCACCCGCATAAAAATATGGAAGTAGTATCCATTCCTTTACAAGGATATTTAAGACACGGAGATAATGTACAAAATGAAAGTACCATCACCCCCGGAGAAATTCAAGTAATGAGTACAGGAACAGGTATCTATCACAGTGAATACAATGCCAGTAAAACCGAAGATCTGAAATTCCTGCAAATCTGGGTGATCCCTAATGTAGAGGAAACCAAACCTGAGTACCATAATTATAATATCCGCCCGTTATTGAAACGTAACGAACTGGCAACTTTCATTTCTCCTTCCGGAAACACACCGGCACATCTGTTGCAGGATACCTGGTTTTCAATAGGTACATTTGATGCCGGACATAGTGTAATATACCGTATGCACAAACCTCGCACAGGTGTTTACATTTTTGTTATAGAAGGAGAGATTAATGTAGCAGGCGAAAACCTTTCACGCCGTGACGGTATCGGTATATGGGACATTGAAAGTGTCACTATCGAAGCCACTTCCGAAACACAGATACTGGCTATTGAAGTAGCTATGTAAACCATATTATTCATGGCGCAATCATCCAAACGGGAAATTTGCGCCACAAATACCTCTTTACTTCCTTATCTTAACCCCATTTTTCTACAAATTTTATACGACACACGGTCTACAGAACAAAATTACACATCTAGCAGACCAACTCTTTCTTCAAACGAAAGTCCTAATACAATTAATTTTTGAAGGTATATACAATAATAAACAGATTATTCCCTCTCCCAATTATAAGACAGCCGGAGCTGTGTTCAAATATCCCTTATCTTTTAGTTTAGCAAAGATTCGCAAGCAAAATCAATAGAATAATAATTATACCTAACTCTATCTGTACTTTTCATTATAGTTTGTTTTTTCAAAGTAAAGATAAACAAGAATCAATAATTTACGGAAGTAAAACAGAGAGAGTCTTTCAACGACACAAACCTCAGATTATCTTTTAATTATAGATAATCTGAGATTCGTGTTGAAACAAAAGCTTTTTCAGAGTGTTTCTTAGAGTTCTATTGTCAATTCTACCGGACAATGATCTGAGCCAAAGATATCCGTATAAATATGTGCACCTTTCAACCTATCTTTCAGTGAATCGGAAGTGAGAAAATAATCAATACGCCAACCTGAATTCTTTTCACGGGCTTTAAAACGATAAGACCACCATGAATAGATTCCTTCCTGCTCTGGATAAAAATAGCGGAACGTATCCGTAAAACCGGACTCAAGCAAAGTGGTAAACTTGGCACGTTCCTCATCAGTGAAACCTGCATTTTTACGGTTTGTCTTAGGATTCTTCAAGTCTATTTCCTTATGCGCCACGTTCAGGTCACCACACACAATGACAGGTTTCTTTTCTTCCAGTTTTTTCAGATAGGCACGGAAATCATCTTCCCATTTCATTCTATAATCCAACCGTCGCAATTCTTCCTGCGAATTGGGAGTATACACAGTAATCAAATAAAACGATTCCAATTCAAGAGTGATTACCCGTCCTTCGTGATCATGCTCTTCTATGCCTAAACCGTATGTCACAGATAACGGTTTGACTTTAGAAAAGATAGCTGTGCCTGAATACCCTTTCTTTTCAGCATAATTCCAATAGGAGTGATAACCTTCAAACTTGGCATCCAGTTGCCCTTCCTGCATCTTTGTTTCCTGCAGGCAGAAAAAGTCTGCTTCTAAACGATGGAAAACATCAACAAAACCTTTATCATAACAGGCTCGCAAGCCATTTACATTCCATGATATGAATTTCAACATGATTCTTTTATTATTTGTAGATTAAAAACATTCCAGAACAAAAGTAAGTACAAAAGCATACTTATCAAAGCAAAAAAACTTAAAACAAAAAAGCGTCCTATTTTCGTAAACGAAACAGGACGCTTATCCTTATTAATTAAGGAAAATGTTTTCTCTATAATTACTGTGCCGAATCACTGGGAGCAGGAGTTTCTGTTGCAGCGTCATTTGTTTGCGGAGCAGCGAAACCTGAAGGTGCATTCAGCGGATTAGTAGCTCCTTCTTTCACTGCCTCTTCCATGATTACAGAAGAATCTGTATGAGCGGCAGGAACAAAATAAGCAGTAAGCACACTACATGCCACCATAAAAGCAGCTAACCCCCATGTTAATTTCTCAATAAAATCTGTAGTCTTGCGAACACCCATTATTTGATTTGAAGAAGCAAAACTAGAAGCCAAGCCTCCACCTTTTGAGTTCTGAATCAGTACGACAAAGCACATCAAAAGAGCTGCAAGCACAATTAATCCAATAAGTAATAAATACATTTTCTTTATTTTGATTTAGTGTTAATAATCAATTTCTCCAAAAATCTTATTTGGTCTGCAAAGTAAGCGTTTTTTTTTGGATATTTCAAATTTAATTTTTTAATAATTTCAAGAGCCTTAGAATATCTTTGCTGTTTAACGTATATTTTAGCCAATGTTTCAGTGAAATAGCTTTCATCCTCCATATCCTCTTCATTATCTTCCGACTCCTCTTCTTCAGAAACTTTATTCTTCACCGGTGCCGCCTCTTTTATTCCTAATTGAGGTAACAAAGGTTCCTCTGCCGACTTTTCAATGAAGTTGTCTATCAAATTCTGTCCTTTCATCTGAGGTATATCATCAGACACATGTTCTTCCTCATGCAATAAAAAAGAAGTATAATCTGTTGTTACATCCATTGGTAATTCCATAACAACGGGCTCTTCAGGCAAAGAAGAGAGAAAAGTATCGATCAATGAAAGAGTACGATCCAAACCAGCCTCTTCCTTAGGTAGGTCTTGTTTTTCAAAGGAAGATACAGTAAAACGCTCCCCCTCTATCAGATAAAAAAGAATCTTGCGGTCAGCTACATACAATGCAGCCTTACGTAGTTCCTCACCAAATGTTATGTCATGCAATAAAAACAGATTCTTCAGATAAAGCAGTCTCACCGTCTGAAAATATGGATAACGCGCAAGCAGCGTCCGCAACTCGTACAAAGTATCCCGATTCAATCGTTCAGGATGCGTTATCCATTCATATAATTGTTGTTGTATCATGACGGAAAATCACTCACTACCAGTTTGCCACTGTAGCATTGAATATTTGCTCTACAATTTCTTTAATCATTTGGTTTACCAACTCATCCTGCACAGCACTTAACTGCTGATTGGAATTATATTCACGACTAGCCGAAAATTGCTGTCCGTTCATATTTTCCGTAGGATTGGAACTATTGACAAAATTCACTCTCACCGTCATACGCAATTCTACCATACTAGAATAGCCATCGGATCCAATTCCTTTATTAAATGCCTCATAATTCGTTATCTCACCAGACAATTGCAGGTCACCACTGCGCTTGACTTGCTTTAAACGAGTTTGTTGCATATAAATATCCTGTAATGCCGTATTGAACATATTCTCCATCGGTCCCCAAACAAAGCCAGCTGAACGGTTTGGGAAATTCTCAAACGAAATAGTCTTTACCTTTGTATAATCTATAGACGATCCGTTAAATTTATATGAAATAGAACAAGCAGTTACGATCCCCGCCAGTACCATCAACACACCAACTACTTTCAATTGTTTAATCCAAACCATATTCTTTTATTTTTCTATAAAGTGTTCGTTCTGAAATATTCAAATCTTTTGCTGCATTCTTACGCTTTCCATGATGACGGTCGAGCGCCTTACGTATCATTTCCTTCTCCACTTCGTCCAATGACAAAGTGGCTTCTTCTACAACCTCCTCCGTATCCTGAATATCATCTACTACAGGATGAGCCGGTTTGGCGGCAGAAATTATGGTAGGCGTAGCAGGCACCACTGTAGCAACTAAATTCCGTTGCGGTTCCTGATAATAAGAAACTGCCGTAGTAGCTGGTGCCGTCGGAACAGATTGCGCGCCACGTTCCGCCATCAGTGTATTGACTAACTTCTTCAAGTCAGTCACATCACGCCGCATATCAAACAACACCTGATACAAAATCTCACGCTCACTTTCAAAAGCCTTCCCTGTATTTGCTTTCACTCCAAACAAAGCAGGCAAACCAGAATTCACATGTTGTTCCGGTAAATAATTTCTCAAAATCTCTGCCGTTATATCCCGGTTAGTTTCAATAATAGATATCTGTTCAGTGATGTTTTTCAACTGGCGCACATTACCGGGCCACGAATAAGCCAGCAACAAAACTTTCGCATCTTCTGTCAACTGGATAGCCGGCATACGATATTTCTCAGCAAAATCTGATGCAAATTTACGGAAAAGTAAAGTTATATCATCTCCACGCTCACGCAAAGGAGGTATTTTAATAGGTACAGTGTTCAAACGATAATACAAATCCTCACGAAAACGACCTTCAGCAATGGCTTCCGTCAGATTCACATTGGTAGCGGCAACAATACGCACATCCGTTTTCTGCACTTTAGATGAACCTACCTTAATGAATTCACCACTTTCAAGTACACGTAACAGACGTGCCTGAGTAGCAAGAGGCAACTCTCCTACTTCATCCAGAAAAATGGTTCCACCATTGGCTTCGGCAAAATAGCCATTACGGTCACTGATAGCGCCCGTAAAAGCACCTTTTTCATGTCCGAAAAGCTCTGAATCTATAGTACCTTCAGGAATAGCCCCACAGTTCACCGCTATATACTGTCCATGTTTACGGCGACTGAACTGATGAATAATCTGTGGGAAATTTTCCTTTCCCACCCCACTTTCACCGGTGATCAACACTGACAAATCAGTGGGTGCCACCTGGATAGCCACGTCTATGGCACGGTTCAACCCTTCGGCATTACCAATAATACCAAATCTGAGCTTTACATTTTGTATTTCTGACCTAACCATATTCACTCTATTATATGACAAAATTACAAATTCTCAGGCAGACAACAAGAAATTATGGCAGAAAAATAAAAAATAAGACGTGGATTTCACGGATAGATACGGTCTTTAAAAGAAAAACCGTGAAAACCCGCGCAATCCACGCCCGAATAAAAAATCCTGTTATAAATTAGTCGATTTCTTGATCGGCCTCATAACCACCCATTTCACGAATGGCATTTTTCAAAATAGCATACTGCTGGAAGAGGTGATTGACAGGAATTTCGTTTTCAGTATAATCATGCATCGGACTCTTCAAGAAGAAACTCAAGAAACGTTGGATACCAAAACGTCCTGCACGTGCAGCCAGGTCACTCAACAATACAAGGTCCAAGCACAGAGGAGCAGCAAGAATTGAATCACGGCAAAGGAAATTAATCTTAATCTGCATTGGATACCCCATCCATCCGAAGATATCAATATTATCCCAACCTTCTTTATTATCATTACGAGGCGGATAGTAATTGATACGTACTTTATGATAGTAGTCTGTATACAAGTCCGGCTGATCTTCCGGAACAAGAATAGATTCCAGTGTAGATAATTTGCTGACCTCCTTCGTGTGGAAGTTAGCCGGCTCATCTAACACCAAACCATCACGATTACCTAAAATGTTTGTAGAGAACCAACCGTCCAAGCCTAAACAACGGGTTCCAATAATCGGTGCGAAACCTGATTTAACCAATGTTTGACCCGTCTTGAAATCCTTGCCGGCAATAGGCATTTTAGTCTTTTCAGCCAACTCCCACATAGCAGGAATATCAACAGTTGTATTAGGTGCTCCCATAATGAAAGGACATCCTTCCGACAGTGCAGCATAAGCATAGCACATAGACGGAGCGATATGAGCCTTATCATCATCTTTCATAGCCTGTTCCAATGCCGCCAATGTTCCGTGTATTTTTTCATCAACAGGAACATAAATCTCTGTAGAAGCAGCCCAAAGAACGACAATACGGTCACAATTGTTAGCCACTTTAAAATTGCGGATATCTTCACGCAACTGTTCCATCATATCCCAACGATTCTTGCAATCTTTCACATTATCACCATCCAGACGACTAGCATAGTTGTGGTCGAAAGCAGCTTTCATTGGAACTATTTTCTCCAATTCATCCTTTACAGGATTAATATCTTTCTCTTTTAAAACCTCAGCATTGACTGCTGATTCGTAAGCATTAGCCGGATAAACATCCCATGCACCAAACACAATGTCATTTAAGTTTGCCAATGGAACAATTTCACCATAATGCAAATACTTTTTATTCTCTCCACGGCCAACACGCATTTTATCATATTGAGTCATAGATCCGACAGGTTTTGCCAATCCCTTACGAGCCATCAGCACACCTGTCATAAAAGTTGAAGTAACAGCGCCCAATCCAACACAAAGAACGCCTAATTTACCGGTTGCCGGTTTCACATTCATTTTTTCCATTCTAATTTCTTTGTTAAAATTGCATCTCATAGCAGAGATTAAGATAATTTGTGCCAAAGTTACACCTTCTTTTGAAAACTTCCATGCTTTTTCTAGTTTTTTTTGTAGCTTTGCGACCGTTTAATATAAATAGGTATGAATGATATTTGTTGCATAGGTCACATTACATTAGATAAAATAGTAACACCCAGAAAAACGACTTATATGCCCGGCGGGACTTCTTATTATTTCTCACACGGAATCAGTCACTTAAAGGATACAAAGCATTATCAGCTGGTCACGGCACTAGCTCCAAGTGAATTTAAAGCTGTTGAAGATATTCGTGCTAAAGGCATCAAAGTTACTGTTATTCCTAGTCACCGGACAGTGTATTTTGAGAATACATACGGTGAGAATCAAGACAACCGCAGCCAGCGGGTATTGGCTAAAGCCGATCCCTTCACCGTAGAACAACTAGAGAACATAAATGCTCATATTTTTCATTTGGGAAGTCTTTTAGCAGATGATTTCTCTTTGGACGTTGTGAAATATCTTTCTACCAAAGGTATATTAGCTGTAGATGCACAAGGGTACTTACGTGAAGTCCGAGGGGAAAAAGTTTATCCGATAGATTGGACAGACAAAGTAGAAGCACTAAAATATATTGACATTCTAAAGGTAAATGAACATGAAATGGAAGTGCTTACCGGTCAGACAGACATAAAACAAGCTGCCCTACAACTAGCAGAATGGGGAGTAAAAGAGGTATTGATTACATTGGGAAGCTTAGGGTCTATAATTTATGCGGAAGGTACATTTCATAAAATCCCTGCCTATCCTCCTAAAGACATAGTAGATGCCACTGGCTGTGGAGATACTTATGCTACCGGATATTTATATATGCGTAATAAAGGGGCTTCCTATGAAGAAGCCGGTTGTTTTGCAGCAGCTATGTCGACACTGAAACTAGAGGCATCCGGTCCTTTCAGCAAAACCGAAGAGGATGTATGGAATATCATCCGAACCAGTTCTTTAAAAGCTGAAAAAATTTAAGAAGAAATGGACAATCCCGATAAAGCCTAACAACTGTATCGGGATTATTCATTTCAGTTTCTTTCCACGTCAGCATACCACGAATAGAATAACACAATACAAAAAGAAACAAATGGTATGATGAATGATAAGGACATGGTACTATTATCTGCCACATAACCCATCAGCACAGGACCAACAGCCCCTCCTACGGGAGACATCATAAGGAAGGAAGAAGCCCGTTTGGTCTTTCCACCCAATCCCTTCAAAGATATGGCAAAAATAGTGGGAAACATGATGGCTTCGAACACGTATACCAAAAACAAGGCTATTAATGAAATCTTTCCTAAATTACAAACGATAAGAAAAGTAGCCATTACCGTCCCCAAAGCACAGCATAGCAGAACTCTCTCCGCACGGATTCGCTGCATGATCCAACTACCGGCAAAACGTCCGCACATAAACAATCCAAGTCCACCGAAAGAAAGTACTACCGCCGCATCCCGAGCATTCATCCACCCGTCATCCACCACATAATTGATAAAAAAACTATTAATAGAAATCTCCGCTATCTCATAACTGAATAGTGCCACTATTCCGAATAAGAATAATTTATGCGACCATAAACTTCTCTTAACCGTTTCTCCGTCAGCCAAATCGTCAACATGAACAATCTCCGGAAGTTTGATACGGGAAAAAATAAATCCCACTGCCAGTACAACCACTCCCATCAACATATAAGGATACGAGATATTTGCTTCTCCCTTCCCCGAGAACAATAACAGTCCTCCTACTAAAGGACCACAAATACATCCTAGCCCATTAAAAGACTGGGCCAGGTTCAACCGACTGGCAGCTGTTTCCCTATCCCCCAGTTCTGTCATATAAGGATTTGCAGCTGTTTCCAAAAAGACCAAACCGCAAGCAATGACAAACAAAGAGAACAGGAAAAATTCAAATGACATCCAATACTCGCCGGGAATAAACATCAAGGACCCGATTCCATAAAGCAACAATCCGAAAACAACTCCCTTACGATATCCATATTTGGTTATAAACAATCCTGCCGGAATAGCCATTATGAAATAGCCTAGATAAAACATCACCTGTACCATTGCCGAATGAGTACGGGTAATATCCATCACCTCTTGAAAATGTTTGTTCAATACATCAAGAATAGCATGTGCGAATCCCCATAAAAAGAACAAAGAGGTTACTAAAACAAAAGGAACTAAATAGTCCCTTTTCACCAATGCGTGTCTTTGTATTTCCATATCCTATTACAATAATGCAAGCAATTGAGCCAAGTCCGTAATAATTACATCAGGAACAGATTCGTCTATAACTTCTCCTCCCCAACCTTCTCCTTTCAACCAGGCAACGCGACAACCTACAGCTTTGGCCGGAACAACATCTTTTGAGAAAGAATCTCCGACCACCAGCACATTCTCTGCCGCAAATCCCATAGCATCTACTCCAAGTCTATAGATAGCAGGATCCGGCTTACGAACACCCACTACAGAGGATTCAATTATCTCATCAAAGAAATCCAAAAGTCCGAAATCCTTTAAAATAGTCTGTATATTGCCATAAAAATTAGAAACCAACACCAACCTATACCTCTTAGCCAACTCCTTCACTACCGGGCGTGTAACCTGCAATATATCCAACACATACCCATAACAGCTGTCTGCCACTTTCACTGCATAAGATTGCAGTTGCAACTCATCCATAGGCAACTTTCTCTGTTCCGCCAACCATTCCACCTGAAGTTTAGTCTTGATAGAAAGCACATCATGAAAATTATGCCAAGGCTGGACAAAAGGATATTTAGCCAACGCCCTTTCTCCAAAAACGTATGCCTCACGGAAACTTTCCTTATCCACCGGCACCTGATGTTCCATATACTTAGTCCACAACACTTCCGCCCAATGACAGCTGTTCGTATCTATCGTACCGCCATAATCAAATATAACTCCCTGAATATTTTTCAATGTATCCATTATCTTACTTATTAGCAGGTGTACCATTGCCGACTTTCATCAACAACACACCAATTACAATCCAAATCAATTCACGTACACGGGTTATCAATCCGGTATAAACCCCAAAAGCTCCCGGAATAGCCAAAAAAACGTTTAGCCCATTCTTTGATAAAAGGAATATGCTGAAGCAATTTTAAAGTACGGACAGCCATACCATTCTTGTAACCTTTCATAAAAAAATAAATGGCTAAAAGAGAAACCGCCCCCACAACAGCCAATATAGTTCCCATGGCAATATCTACCGGACGTAGAGCCAGATACAAAAAGATAGAAAAAAACCAAAAACAAAAATGCGAGAAAATATGCATCATCACATAAAGAATTACTGATGAAGTTGCCTTACTGGCCCCAACATAAGGAGTCAGCTCCATAATGCGGTAAGGCTCTCCTCCCATCAATCCCACCGGGGTGGCATAATTCAGTGCAAATCCGGAAACTGTCAGTTTATAAACTTTCCAAAATGGAATAGGTGTTCCCTTTTTTCCATCCCGGATGATAATATACCAAGAAAGGGTATTGAACAGATAAATAATAATCCATAACCCTACCACAGCCGGCAACCACATTCCCGCCCGGCGCAAATTAGCCAGTAGTTCATCATACTCCATATCAAAAGAACAAAGCATCACTACGATGGCTGCAATTCCAAACATCAGGAATATATTTCTATACTTACTTTTCACTTCGTTATGTATTTATGATACAATCGTGCGCAAATCGCCTCATGGCAATGACGCATATATACAAACAAAGAGGTCATCACAACAACCTCGAACACAAAATACAACCATGGTTCGCCAATCAACAAACTGATATATAGAGCAATGGCACGTGTATTAAAAGTCAAGATATTGGTATATTTCATCAAAGGTTTGCTAGCCGCACGAAATTCATCCCGTAATTCCTGTGGAATATTGTCTCCATACTTTTCCTTCACCAATGCATAAAACAGTTGGAAATTAGGAGTCATTCTTTCCTGCTGACGTGTATAATTACCATAGAAATACAAGAAAGCTTTCCACCAGAAGTTTCCCTTCCACGGCAGACTGTAGAAGATTTCACGCTGTTGTTTGAAATTATCCAATTCGCTTCCGCTTTTCCCTTTTAAAAAGTATAAATGAATATTACGATAATAATCCGCCAATGTACATTGTTTGCTATGACAAACAGTACCCGAAACAATAGCCAATATCCAAATAAAAATACCCCAATGCATGCCGTCACCAATATGAAACGGCATGGGTTGGTTCATCAGTCTGAGACAAATTGCCGCATAAATGGTAAAGAACCAAATATCACCGGCAAATCCATCCAACATACGCCCCCACTGGGTTTTCTGTCCTGTCAAACGCGCCAATTGTCCATCCGCACTGTCATAATGATTCGCCCACATCAACAAAAGTATACCCAAAAGAGTATGTTTCATATCAGGATAATAAAACATCACACCAGCGCCTATACCTAAAATGATAGAAAAAATGGTTACCACATTAGGGTGTACCTTTAGTTTTTTAAAAAATAATGCCCATGCATAACCTATGGGACGGTTGAAATAAATATCCAGGAACTCCTCTGTGTCCATGGATTTGAAAGAAGCCTCTATTCCTTTCTTCTCACTTTCTGTACTCATGTCTTTTTTATTTCATTTGCTTTTTAGCCCGTTTATAAATGCACTCTGCAATTTTACCTCCCGCTTCCTCACGGCAACGGGCAAAGCTGGGCCAGTCGTTAAAATCGATTATTCGCAGTGTGCCATCAGCTGAAATCACACAATCACCTCCGTAAATGGGCACATTCAGCGCCTCGGCAGCTTTATCACTTTGTATTTTCAATTCCTCTACGCTAAAAGGAATTCCTTTAGCTATCCCATTTATTTTCTCCAGTCTATACCGTAGGCAGAGTTTATCACCAATGCACCTTCATCCTCCAAAGACCTCAAACGAGCTATCGTTACCTTATCACGGGCCATATCAAAAATAATATCTCCCTTGACACCCTGTTCCACGAAATCTTTCTCCGCATAAACTTTCACCTCACAGCCCAACCGCCGCAATTCCTCCGTCACCTTATAAAATATGGCGGCATCATTGTCTACATGATTGGGGGAATATTCATTTCCACGGCTTACCCCTATTATTGAAATTACATCCATTCCTTCTGTTGTGTTTAAGTTACTCCTCTTTACCGGCTAGAAAATTTTCAGCTTTCACGATATCACCAGCATGATCTACATCCAAAATTTTTGTAAAAGGATAAGCCTTTAATTTCAAGCCGTCGGCTACCAACTGTCGTTGAAAGTTACGCATACGTGACATACCTTTCTCCATACACCCATGCAACGTCTTAACGGCTGCCGGGGTCAGACAATAAATGCCTCCAGATATATAACGGCATTCGGGAGTCGCCTCATCATGGAAACCTGTTATATCCAAAGCACTGTCCGTAGATATATAAAGCGGTTTTTCATCATCTATAAAATCCGTTACCGCCATATACCCATCTGTTTCCGATTGTTTGAACGTTTCAATAAAAGTCGAAAACTCTTCTTCACGGAATATAGTATCCACAGTAGTCAAGCAGAATTTATCATCCTGCAAATAAGGGCTCAGTTCATAAAAACTGTGCATGGAACTGGGGGTAGTTTTCACAACTACTTCCAATGGGATCTCTGCTTCTGCCTGTAGTTTTGCCAAATGCTCTTTTGTCAATGGACTTTCATTATTAATAATGACAACCACCTTATCAGCTCCGTTACGTACAAAAATCTGTATCAAGCGATCAATCATGGCAACTCCGTTCAGTTGCACCAAAGGTTTGGGCAAAGCAACCCCTTCTTGCGAAAGCCGGGAACCTTCACCCGCTGATATAATTGCAAATTTCATTTCTACTTTTTCTTGAAATTATATTTTAAACCGATCGTCCATTAATCTTCATCATCAATGGTGTCCAATTTCAATTTATCGCTATCATCCCGTTTTTCATAATATTGTTTACGCAGCGGATGTGCATGAATCTCTTTCTCGACAACACGGTTACGGAAAACATCCATAGCCACATAAATAGCCTGGCGAAAAGAATCTTCCAAGGCAACCCCTTGCCCGGCAATATCATACGCAGTACCATGTGCCGGAGAAGTACGTACAATGGGAAGTCCCGCAGTGTAATTCACTCCTTCATCCATTGCCAAAGCTTTGAAAGGAGCCAATCCCTGATCATGATACATAGCTAGAATTCCATCAAAATGAGTATAGTTGCCAGATCCCATAAAGCCATCGGCCGGATAAGGTCCGAAACACTGAATGCCTTTGGCAACCATTTCCTTCATTGCCGGAATTATAATATCACTCTCTTCCGTACCAATCAATCCCTCATCACCCGCATGAGGATTTAATGAAAACACAGCTATACGCGGACTGTCGATGCCAAAATCCTCTTTTAAAGAACGATGGAAAACAGCCAATTTTTCCATAATAAGTTCCTTGGTAATATCTTGTGCTATCTCGCGTACAGGAACATGACCAGTCACCAAAGCTACCCGGAAATCATTCTTCAGCAAAATCATTAACGCCTTCTGTCCTTCCCCCACACGCTCTTCAATATATTCCGTATGACCGGGGAAATGAAAACTTTCCGACTGAATGGTATGCTTATTGATAGGAGCAGTTACCAAAACATCAATCATTCCCTCCCGATAATCCTGCAAAGCTCTCTCCAACGCATCCAAAGCTGCTTTACCAGCCTCCGGTGTCGGTTTGGAGAGCTCCACCTTCAATTCGTCTTCCGTACAATTCACGATGCTCAGTTTATCCGGCTGAGCATCATCTGCAGAATTGACAATACTGAAATTTGTTTGAATATCCATTGCTTTACGATGATAAGCAGCCACTTTAGGCGATCCATAAATAATGGGTGTACAAAGTTCCAGCATGGTAGGATCCGAAAAAGTTTTGAGAATTACTTCATATCCTACTCCGTTGATATCCCCATGAGTAATACCAACTCGTATCTTGTAGTTATCTTCCATCTATATTATATATTATATGTCTCTTCTTACTTTACCCGGCTTGTTGTATCTATTTTTTCTTCCGGAATATTACCACTAATTACAATTTCGTCAATCAAGCTTTCATTGGGCAATCTCAATGTATAAAGTGAAGCTTCCATCTGACGCATCAGATTACGTTTCAATTTATCCGGTGAATAGATAAAGGCCTCAACCACAACGACACGGCCGTTAGCACGATCCACCCGTGCATGAGACACAAACGGACCTCCCATCATGTCACCTTCCATTTCCCATAATCCGCGGGCTTCTTGCGCATACTCTCCTTTTACAACAATATCTTCCACATCTACAAACATAGAGTCTGTTGCCATATACATTCCTTCGCGTTCACCCGGAATATTTGCTTTCATTACAGAATCACGTTTATGAATGAAATAATCTTTAGTAAAGGTATCCTTGTCCGTATAAGGATAAGAGTACATTACAAAATTCATATCCGCTGTAGCACGATTAGTAGAAGCCCACAAAAAATCTTTGCCTTCTTTATAGTTAGCCAGTTCTACCGGCACCCAGATATCACAATCAAAAATACTTCCTACCTTAGTGGAAATCACATCGCTATGTTTTTGTTTCAACAAAGTTATCTGACGATTCATCTCAGCTTTCACAAAGAAATCTATAATCACTTTACTGTTCTTTGCTACAAATTCCTCAAATTCGTCTTCATTAGGAGCCTGAATTGTCATAATCATCTGCGGAGACGCATAAACATCACGGGAAAACTTGAGTTTGGGCTGAGTATAAATATCTTGAATATCCACAATGATGATATTACGGAATATTTTCAGCACACGGTCAAAATGCTGAGGGTCCACATTTGATATACGAAACGAACGTTCCGCCTGGGGCAGTCCGGGCACATTGGTATCCAATACATCAAACAATGCACGTCCTGCAGGACGATCCCATACAGGTTTATTTACTACGACCAATACTTCGTAAGGCCTACCGCTGGACGTGGGGGTAAACAAGTTCTTTTGTCCCTTCTTACAAGAAGCCAGTACCAGAACCACCAGCACCAAACTTAAATAAAATGCTATTCGTTTCATAATTATATGGTATTATTGTTGTTATTTACTGTAATGTAACACCTTTCTCCTTCTGTTGTTTAGCCGTTGACAACATTCCACAAGCAGCAAAAATATCTTCTCCTCTTGAAGCACGGATCGTAGCAAATACGCCATGCTGCGTCAAGTAATCACGGAAGGCAACCATTGTTTCCATATCTACCCCTTCCAAATCCACATTAGGAATGGCATGAAACCGGATCAAATTGACACGACATTCAATGCCGCGCAAAAGTTTCACAATCTCTTTAGCGTAAATAAGTGAATCGTTCACCCCTTTGAATACGATATACTCAAAAGACAGACGCCGCTGTTTGCTAAAATCATAATTATGCAATATATCAATAATTTCCGTAATGGAAAAAGCTTTCTCGGCAGGCATTAAATCCCTTCGTTGCGAAGGAATCGGAGTATGCATACTGATAGCCAGATGACAATCACTTTCATTCAGAAAGCGCTCCAGTCCTTTCTTTAAACCCACAGAAGAAACAGTGATGCGTTTCGGGCTCCAACCGTAACCATATTCTGAAGTCAGAATCTCAAGCACTTTCAACACCTCATCCAGATTGTCGAAAGGCTCTCCCATACCCATGAAAACAAGATTAGTCAGCTTTTCCCTTTCAGGAATAGAATAGATCTGGTTTAATATTTGATGGGCACTCAGATTAGCTGTAAAACCTTGCTTCCCGGTCATACAGAACTTACAATTCATCTTGCATCCCACTTGCGAGGAAACGCAAAGAGTAGCCCGGTCCTCATCGGGTATATAAACCGCTTCAATAAAATTATGAGCCGGTGTACGGAAAAGATATTTCACCGTACCGTCTACCGAACGCATTTCTTCCACCGGAGCAGATGCTCCCACCTCATACCCTTCTTTCAATGCTTCGCGATGCTTTAATGACAAATTGGTCATTTCGTCTATCGTTTCCACCTTTTTATCATACAACCAAGACGTAATCTGCTTTGCGGCAAATTTAGGCATTCCCAGATTCCTCACAATCTGTTGAATCTCATCCAATGTCCTGCCAAGTAATGCTGTTTTCGGAGTTTCCATTTATATTTAAAAGACAATTAGCGTACAAAGGTAGAGAAAAAATAAGATATATTACCTATCTTTGCCGTGAGAAATACTTTTTAACAATGAGAAAAACAATTAATTGCTTTATTCCTTATAGGGAAAGCACAGCGGCAGAACAGACAATCCATGCTCTAAAAGAAAGTAGCATAGTCAACAAAATCTATCTGCTGAACATCGAACCCAACAAGACATTATCCACCCCCGAAGGATGCGAAATATTACCTGTTGATTCACTAACCAGTTCTAAGACAATGAAGATGATTGCTGAAAAAGCAGACACACCTTATATATTGCTCTACACCAAGACTTCTGCTTTGGAACTGGCTTACAAGGCACTGGAACGCATGACGGACTTCCTGCAGGACAGAGAATGCGGCATGGTCTATGCCGACCATCATGAATGGAAAAACGGAGAAAAGAAGAAACATCCCGTCAACGACTACCAACCCGGCAGTGTGCGTGATGATTTCGATTTCGGTCCGCTACTGATATTCAACAGAACGGAATTCATCCTCGCCAGCCTCCAAATGACAGAGGAAAGAGAGTATGCCGCCCTTTATGAACTGCGCCTGCTCCTTACCCTCCATTCTCATCTGGTACATATCAACGAATATCTTTATACGGAAACAGAAAGCGACAACCGCCTGTCCGGCGAAAAGCAGTTCGACTACGTAAATCCCCGTAACAGAGAGGTACAGATAGAAATGGAAGAAGCATTCACACGATACTTGAAATCTATCAATGCCCTCCTTGAACCCATATGTGTGGAAACGGATGTAAAGAAAGGAAATTTCGAGTATGAAGCCTCCGTCATCATCCCCGTGCGCAATCGCGCCCGTACCATTGACGATGCCATCCGGTCGGCACTCGCACAAGAAACACGCTTTCCATTCAACATCATCATCGTGGACAATCACTCGACAGACGGAACCACAGAAATCATCGGTCAATACAAGGACAACAAAGCGGTAATCCACCTTCAGCCCCAACGTACCGATCTGGGCATAGGGGGATGCTGGGACCTCGCAATCAACCACCCCCGGTGCGGACGCTTCGCCATACAGCTTGACAGCGATGACCTGTACAGCGACACCCATACCCTGCAAACCATCGTAGACACGTTCTACAAAGAGCAATGCGCCATGGTAATAGGAACTTACCGCATGACGGACTTCCGGCTGAACACCATCGCTCCGGGAGTGATAGACCATAGCGAGTGGACGAAAGAGAACGGACACAATAACGCATTGCGCATCAACGGTCTGGGGGCTCCGCGCGCATTCTTCACACCTATCCTGCGCGAAACAGGCGTGCCCAATGTCAGCTACGGAGAAGATTATGCCCTGGGACTCATTTTCTCGCGCCAATATAAGATAGGAAGAATCTATGATGTACTCTATCTGTGCCGCCGCTGGGAAGGGAACTCGGATGCCGCCCTGAGCATAGAGCAGACCAATGCCAACAATCACTACAAAGACAGCCTGCGCACCCGTGAACTGGGAATCCGCAAAAAATATACAGAAGAGCTGAAGAACCGGAATGAAATCAAGCGATTTATAGACAGCCAACTGGCGTGCTGGCCACTGGCACACCACAACCACGAGGCATTACAGACTATACAGACCAAGGAACTGTCCATAAACGGCTACACGTTTGTGGTACAGTGCAATGCACAGCGTGCGGTTTCGACTACCGCCAAAGTGGATAAGGACAGCATCCAAGCACGCCCCTGTTTCCTGTGCAAGGAAAACCAGCCTAAGGAGCAGAAAGCACTGGAAACCATCACTGCAAACAGAATATGCGTTAACCCTTATCCCATATTGCCGGATCACCTCACTATCGCCCATAAAGATCACATCCCCCAACTCATGGATGAGAATATTTTCAGTTACGATGACGTCCGTGCATTCGTACAGAAATATCCGGACTACGCCCTATTCTATAATGGAGCACATTGCGGAGCCTCTGCACCGGACCATCTCCATCTTCAAGGAGTCAGAAAAACTGATGTTCCCATCATCCCGAACGTACAACAGCTGATAACCCACGCACAGACAATCGATATACGCAGCATGTATTTTCCCTACCTAGAAGAAGAGGAAGATTATCCACTAGAATGTAGCCGAATTTACCTCAACACCAAGGACTATCCCTGTCCTTTGGTAATCCTCTCAAGCAACACGCATTATGACGACTCCCTGTTATACAGTGCCCTCGCCGCTTTCCCACCGGATGAAGACGGACAAGAAGCGAAGTTCAACCTGCTGTTATGGAAGGAAGGCCATCTATACTATACGGTGGTTTTTCCCCGCAGCAAGCACCGTCCCGACTGCTACTTTGCAAAAGGCAGCGAACAGATGCTCATCAGTCCGGGAGCTTTGGACATGGCTGGCGTAATCGTCACCACCCGTCAGGAAGATTTCGACAAAATAACAGAAGAAAAAGTGGCATCCATCATAAAAGAAGTGGGAATAACAGTAGAAGAAGCCGAGAAGATACCCGGACGTTATTTTGACGAGAAAGCAAAAAGATAGAGAGAACACGAAGAGATGAAGGAATTACAGCAAGCCCAAAAACAAGACGAATAACAATGAAAGAACCCGAAATAAGCGTAGGAATAGTAAACGCACAAGAAATTCATTTTTCACTGAACGGCAATTTTTTCGCTAAAGGAGAAACAGTCTGTGGTGAACAACAAGTAGCCTTCAGCGAAGGAGGTATTCTGTGGAATGGTAATCTTTACCGCGAACTGACCTTCACTCCACAAGACGAACATGCCTCGTTTTCATTATATGACGTAACCATCGGAATTAATTTCCACTGGGAACGGCAAGAAACCCAAAGTTTTATGGGAATACTGAAACTAGTGGTGGACGAAGGCAAAATCACCGCTATCAATATTCTTCCCGCCGAAGACTATCTGATAAGCGTCATCTCCTCGGAGATGAACGCCACTTCCTCTTTGGAGTTTCTGAAAGCCCATGCCGTGGTATCACGCAGCTGGCTGTTTGCCCAAATAGAGAAACGCAAGGCCTTGAGTGACAAAAACGAAGGCTTTTTCTCCTTTATCAAAACCGATACCGAATACATCCGCTGGTACGACCGCGAAGATCATACCATATTCGATGTTTGCGCCGATGACCATTGCCAACGCTACCAAGGAATAACCAAAGCATCCAGTGCCGCCGTGACCGAAGCAGTAAGAGCCACCCGCGGACAATTGCTGATGTATGAACGCGGCATTTGCGATGCCCGTTTCTCCAAATGCTGCGGAGGAGCAAGCGAGGAATTCGGATACTGCTGGGAAGACAAGAATTATCCCTACTTGTCTACAATCCGTGATGCGGAAGAAGAAGAAAACCGCCCGTTACCCGATCTGACCAAAGAAGAAGAGGCAGAGCGTTGGATACGCACTTCTCCTGTTTCGTTCTGTGACACCCACGATAAAAAAGTCATTTCACAAATTCTGAACAACTACGATCAGGAAACTACAGATTTCTATCGTTGGAAAGTACGTTATTCCCAAGCAGAATTATCCGAACTGATCCGTCAAAATACAAAATCGGATTATGGGGACATCATCGACCTGATTCCTATCCAACGCGGCAAATCCGGACGTATCTGCAAACTGAAAATTGTAGGTTCGCTAAAAACATTGACTATCGGAAAGGAACTGGAAATACGCCGCACTCTATCTTCTTCCCACCTGTTCAGCTCAGCCTTTGTAATAGATAAGGGAGAACTGAAAAACGGCGTTCCCGAATGGTTTCTGCTGACCGGCGCCGGCTGGGGACATGGAGTAGGGCTCTGCCAAATCGGGGCTGCCGTAATGGGAGAACGGGGATATACCTACGATGAAATTCTATTGCATTACTATAAAGGTGCGGACATCCGCCGTTTTTATTAAACCGAGTTAGCTTTTTATACCGGCTGGCTCAACCTGCCTTGGGTTATCAAGCCTCTATGGAGCCCTTTCATTGATCTTATCAAGACGAAACGCTGGTGGATTATCACCATGCAACTTTTAATCGGCGCAGGACTGGCGGGCATAGCCTTCACCATCCCCACAGAGCATTTTTTCCAACTCACTTTGGCCGTTTTCTGGTTACTGGCATTCAGCTCCGCCACACACGACATTGCTGCCGACGGCTTTTACATGCTGGCACTGGACTCGCATCGGCAAGCCCTGTTTGTAGGAATCCGCAGTACCTTCTACCGTATTGCAACCATTGCGGGACAAGGATTACTTATCATGCTTGCAGGAAGACTGGAAATAATGACAGATAATATACCATACGCTTGGTCCCTCACCTTTTTTGTATTGGCCGGACTTTTCCTTGGAATATGGATTTATCATAAGTTTGTTCTTCCCTGTCCGGATTCAGATCATACTTCCAAAGAAGTTTCCGCTTCCAATCTGCTCAAAAAGTTCTTTGGTACTTTTGCCAGTTTCTTTCAAAAAAAGCAGGCAGGCATTGCCATTCTTTTCATGTTACTCTACCGTTTGCCCGAAGCTCAACTGGCAAAAATGTGCATTCCTTTCCTTATAGACCCCGTTGAAAAAGGTGGTTTGGGGCTGACAACCGAAGAAATAGGTTTCGTACAAGGTACTGTCGGCATCATCGGACTTACCCTAGGAGGTATTTTAGGAGGAATAGCCGTAGCCCGTAACGGTTTGAAACAATGGCTCTGGCCGATGGTATGGGCCATTTCCTTACCCGATTTAGTCTATGTTTATCTCAGCTATATCCAGCCTGATTCTTTATATCTCATCAATATTTGCATCTTTATAGAGCAATTCGGTTACGGATTCGGTTTCACAGCCTATATGCTCTACCTTATTTATTTTGCAGACGGAGAACATAAAACAGCACATTATGCCATTTGTACCGCATTTATGGCATTAGGCATGATGATTCCGGGAATGGCTGCCGGCTGGCTTCAGGAACAGATGGGATACA
>PPYF01219424.1_pt1 | contig 30663 bp, 26 predicted proteins | sample 1559871 | NCBI WGS metagenome assembly PPYF01 (sample SAMN08240021, study PRJNA423297) | Human gut metagenome, whole genome shotgun sequencing project.
AGCGGTCTACGTTTCCACTTCGGTCCTTGCTAAACAAGCGCCACTGGCGCTTAGCAACGCCGCAGGCGCAAGAATGTGCCGAGGCACATTCTTTGTTCATGAGAAAAATATATAAGTTTAAAACAGATAAATGAGAAAAGTTCTCAAATAATAAAAATCCAATTGACTGGATAATAGACATCCTGTATACTTACGGAGTTAGTTGGACTAACACGAGTTAGAAAAGCATAACCAGGAGCGATTACATGAAATTAAAAAATATAAAATGTTTACTTGCAGTCTGTCTTTGTGCATCGGCCCTGTTGGTCGGATGCGGACAGAAGACAGCAGATAAATCCGAAATATCGTCAGAAAGTGCACAGAACCAGTCGGATGATATACAAGAAGTATCCAGAGATGTTTTTGCAATGGATACCTATATGACAGTGACTGCGTATGGAGAAAATGCAGAAGCAGCCGTTGATGCAGCACAGGCAGAGATTGAGCGTCTGGACGCACTTTTATCGACAGGAGATGAAGACAGCGAGATCGCAAAACTGAACGCAGATGGAAGTGCAGAGCTTTCCGAAGATGCAGGTTATCTGACGGAACGTGCATTGGAACTCTACCAGGAAACAGATGGCGCGTTTGATATTGCGATTTATCCGGTGATGGAAGCATGGGGATTCCCAACACAGAACTTCCAGGTTCCGTCACAGGAGACATTGGATCAACTTCTTCCACTCACTGATGCGGGAAACATTTCTTGTGACAAAGAAACGAGAAAGATATCTTTCGGCGTAGAAGGAATGAAAATCGATCTCGGAGGAATTGCAAAAGGATATACCTCATCCAGAATTATGGACATTTACAAAGACAATGGAATCACAAGTGGATTAGTGAATCTTGGCGGAAATGTGCAGGCACTCGGAACAAAGACGGATGGAACGAAATGGAAGATTGCAGTGCAGAGTCCCGATGACACTGAAGATTATCTGGGAATTCTGAGTGTTCAGGACAAGGCTGTTATCACTTCAGGGGGATACGAACGGTATTTTGAACAGGATGGTGTGACGTATCATCACATCATTGACCCAAAGACCGGATACCCGGCAGAAAGCGGACTTGTATCTGTAACAATTGTAAGTACGGACGGAACACTGGCAGATGGACTTTCTACTTCACTTTTTATTATGGGAGAAGAGAAAGCGGCAGATTTCTGGAGAGAACATAAAGATGAGTTTGATGCAATCCTTATGAGTGACGATGGGACGCTATATGTAACAGAAGGGCTGGAAAATGATTTTTCAACGGAGAGAACAGTTGAGATCATTCGATAGAAAAGTGTAAGACAGAGTAGATTTTGGAGGAAAAATGGATTTAAAAGAAACAGGAAAGAAGCTGAAACCATTTGCACCGGTACTTTCGGTAGCAGTTGTGGCATCCTGTGTAGCAGGCTCCCTGAGTGGATATCAGCCACCGGTTTATGCAGCGCAGGAGCAAACGAATTCTGTAAAAGAAGAGACTACAAAGTCAGAAGAGCAGGAGCAGGCGGTAAAAGGTTCTTTTGATCTGACGGATGGTGTTTATAAGGGAACTGGAACAGGTTATGCAGGAGATATTACAGTTGCTGTGCAGATCAAAGACAGGCAGATCACAGCAATTGATATTTTGAGTTCATCGGATGATGCAGCATTTTTCAAACGTGCACAGGCGGTGATCGATAAGATCATCGAAGGACAGACATTGGAAGTCGATACTGTTTCAGGGGCAACCTATAGTTCCCGGGGAATCATCAGTGCGGTGAAGAATGCACTGACAGGAGAAAAAGACAGCGGAACAACAGGACAGTCACAGTCTGGTGGCGGCGCGGCAGCAGGAAGTTCTACTTCTGTCGCAACAGTGGAAGACCCGGCAGCATATAAGGACGGAACTTATTACGGAACAGGGACTGGATTTGGCGGAACACTGAAAGTAAAGGTTGAGATCAGTGGCGGAAAGATCACAGACATCCAGATTATGGAGAATCAAGATGGAAGCGAATACATTTCCAAAGCCTCTGCACTGATCAATGCGATCATCAGTAGTCAGAGCACCAATGTAGATACCGTGTCTGGAGCAACGTACAGTTCGGTTGGAATCATCCAGGCAGTAAGAGATGCATTAAGTCAGGCGGCAGTGAGTGGAAATGGAGCGACTTCGGATCCATCTGAAACGAATAGCTCGAACAGTTATTCCAGTCAGGATCAGAGTACATCAATAACCGGAACAGTTCCATACAAAGAAGGAATCTATTATGGAACAGCGGAAGGATACAGTGGAGATGTATCGGTAGCTGTGGTGATCCAGGAGCATACGATCAAAGCAATTTTAGTCACAGAGACATCAGATGATGAAGCATTTTTCAACCGCGCAATGGATGTAGTGAAAAATGTGCTTAAAAATCAGAATACAGATGTAGATACTGTATCTGGTGCAACTTACAGTTCAAAGGGACTTCTCGGAGCAATAAAGAATGCTTTGAAACAGGCGGAGAAAGTAACGAATGGAGAATCCATTGAAGAGAAAGCAGATACAACGGAACTGGAAAATGCAGTCAAGTCAGCAGAAGCACTTGTGATGGAGGAGTATACGCAGAGTAGCTGGGCGGTTCTGAGTCTCCGACTGAATGATGCAAAAGAGCTGTTGGAAATAGCTGCGAATGAAACAGTGGAACAGCAGGCTGTTGACAAAGCGGTGGAGAACCTGAACCTTGCAGTTGCGCAGCTTGAGAAAAAGAAGTCAGATCAAGAGGAAGAAGTGAAGACAAAATACATCGATGGAACTTATGAGGTGAGTGTACCGTGTAAACCGGATGAGGATGAAGATTTTACAGAGTATCAGCTTTCTATGAAGGTGACAATACGAAATGACAAAATTGTATCCATTACTGACGTGTCAGGAGATGGGGATGCAGCAAATGACAGCTATATCAAGAAGGCGGCAAATGGAACTTCAAGCAAAAAAGGTGTCGTTTCCCAGATTATTGCCAAAGGAATGCCGGAAGAAATTGATACGGTATCCAGAGCAACCTGTTCTTCGAATGCGATTATTGACGGATGCAAAAAGGCACTGGAAATGGCTTTAAGACCAGAAGAGACGGAGGCGCAGTAGGATGAAAGAGTTTATCGTAAGACTGTTTAGTCTGCTGGCAATCGTCGGTGTCCTTTTCGGATATAACGAAGTGTTGGATGTCCGTGCGAAGGATGAGGAAATCGCAAAACTGAATGCACAGTTGGAGGTACAGTCATCTGGTGCCGGCAGTGATTCTGAGTCAGGGAGTGATTCAGGAGATGGAGCAGGATACAAGGATGGAACCTATACCGGAGAAGCGGATGGATTTGGCGGAACGGTTGCTGTAGAAGTTACTGTAAAAGATGGAAAGATCGAAGCGATAGAAGTGACCTCCGCCGAGAAGGAAGACAGTGCATATCTTGCGATGGCGGAAGATATCATTCCGAAGATCATAGAGGCGCAGAGTGCAGAAGTTGATACGATCAGCGGAGCAACGTTCAGTTCGACAGGAATTAAAAATGCAGCAGAACAGGCATTAGAACAGGCGGTAAAGTAGTTTGAAGAAGTTGAATATACATAATTTAAAAGCAAAAGAAATTAAAAAATTGCATACTTGGCTTCGTGCCTTGATTCAGATCCTCTATTTTCTGTTTCTGCCATCTGTGTATACAGCGGCATTTGCCGGCGTGAAATACATTTTCACACAGATAGGAGCAGGCGAGGCAATCGGGCTGACCTCTTTTGTAACGGTGCTTATAGTTCTTTGTGCGTATACGATTCTTTTCGGAAGATTCTTCTGTGGATTCGCATGTGCATTCGGAAGTCTTGGAGATGGAATTCATGCATTTTATATCTGGTGCTTTAAGAAGAGAAAGAAAAAGCCGGTGCTGCTTTCAGAAAAGATCACAGAGAAGTTAAGCTATTTGAAATATCTGGTATTGACTGTAATTGCAGTATTTTGTTTTGCAGGAATATATGGAAAGGCAAAAGGGACAAGCCCGTGGGATGTTTTTTCTATGCTGCATGCAGGAAATCTTCATTTGCAGGGATATTTGCCGGGAGTGATATTACTACTTCTTATTATTGTGGGGATGTGTCTGGAAGAAAGATTTTTCTGTCGGAATCTGTGTCCGATGGGAGCAGTATTCTCATTGCTTCCGGTGCTTCCGTTCTTTGCATTGCACCGCGACAGAGAAAATTGCATCAAAGGCTGCAGCGGATGCACGAAGAAATGTCCATCCGGGATCGGACTCCCGGAAGACGGATCACTCAAAGTCGAGGGAGATTGTTTCCAATGCCAGAAATGTATTGATACCTGTCCAAAGAAGCATATCCATACAGGAATCAAAGGTCTGAAGGGAAATGAATTCTGGTTTACGATTCTTCGGGCAATTCTGTTACTTGTAATTATGATCTGGGCAGGAGTGTAATAGATGAAGAAAAAAGATCTGTTTTTAGGAGGCGGAATCCTCTTTGCGGCATGTGTACTGTTTCTTGTGATGAACCTGATGCAGTATGTACAGGCAAAGGAAAGCGGGCAAAAAGAAATTCAGGAAAAACAGGTTGTGATCAAGGTGGATGGAGAAGTTTACGGAAGATATGCTTTGGATGAAGATCAGGTGATCGAAGTGCAGGAAGGAGATTTTTACAACCGTGTCCGGATTGAGGATGGAAAAGCTTACATGGAAGAGGCTGACTGTCCGGATGGATATTGCGAAGAGCAGGGAAAGATCAATAACCGGACACAGACAATTGTCTGCCTGCCTCACAAGCTGGTTGTGGAAATAGAAGAGGTTGAGAATTCTGATGATTCTCAAAATGAAAAGGAAGATCTACCGGATACAATTTCTAAATAAATCAATTGTTCGACTGTAAAGGAGAATGTATGAATAGAAATAAAAAACTTGCGAACATGGCAATGCTTGTTGCGCTGGCAATGATTTTTAGTTATGTGGAAAGCCTGATCCCAATTAATTTTGGAGTGCCGGGGATGAAGCTTGGAGTGGCTAATCTGGTCACTGTAACAGGTCTTTATTTTCTGGAAATTCCGGAGGTACTGGCAGTATCGGTACTGCGTGTGCTTCTGACAGGATTTCTTTTTGGAAATGGAATGTCGATTATTTACAGTCTGGCAGGGGCGGTTGTCAGCCTTCTTGCCATGGTACTTGTAAAGAAGATGGATGGAATTTCCATTGTAGGAGTAAGTATCACTGGCGGCGTCTTTCATAATATAGGACAGATTCTTGTTGCGATGGCAGTGGTGGAGAATCTGAAACTGATTTATTATCTGCCGGTTCTTCTTGTGGCAGGAACAGTGACAGGGTTCGTGATTGGAATTGTCGCAGGAAAGATTTTACCGGTTGTGAAGAAAGAAGCTGTAAGGACAGTATAGATATATACTTTTTGATTATAGGTTAGCGAAAGCTAACTTGATAATATATTCCATGCGGAAGCAGGAAAGCAGAACTGCGACAGGCAGGATCTGTATGTAACTATTTTAGTTAAAAAGGAGGTTTCTATGAAAAACAAAGAAATGAAAGTAAAGGCAATGTCCATGGCAGTGGCAATGTCTATGGTAGTAGGACTTTGCCCGTCAACCATCTTTGCGGCAACAGGAAGTCAGACTGCAAAGGATGGAACTTATACAAAGACGGCTCATGTAACCAGAACAGAAGATGACAGTGACGATGAGTGGGAAGAATATGATGTAGAAGTAAGCTTGAAAGTAGAGGATGGAAAATTCTCTGAGATCACAGTTACACCGAAAGAAGGATATGATGAAGAAAATGCATCCTACTTTAATAAAGCATATTCCAAAACAAAAGGATTTAAAACAAAGCTTGAAGGCCAGGCCGCTACAGAAGATACAATTAACAGCTGGGATACAGTTTCCGGTGCAACACGTACTTCTGATGCAATTAAAAAAGCTGCACTTGAAGCAATCCAGTCAGCTCCGGTAGCAGGGGAGACAGTTACCATTGACACAGCAAAGCTGGAGTCAGCAATCGCAGCGGCTGAGAAACTGACAGAATCTGATTATACAGCAGACAGCTGGAGTGCAATGCAGACAAAATTAACTGTAGCGAAGGCGGCTCTGAAAGCAAAGGAATCCCAGAGTGCAGTGGACACAGCGGCAGATGAGTTGAATGCAGCAGTGAAGGCATTGAAAAAGGCAGAAGTTGCGAAAGAAACGTATGTGTTGATGAATATTCCATATTCTGAATTCTATGCAGCTGATCAGGTAGCAGGAGCAGACAGTGTATCCTCCGCTACAAAAGCGAAAACAAGATCAACACTTGTAGCTGGATCTTATCATGTAAACAGTGATGGAACAGATATTACAGGTATTACATATCCGGTTAAGATTAGTGATGCATCTGTATTGAAAAACTATACACAGATCACAGATGACAGCAAGCTTTCTATTACAGTGAATATGAAAGGAAAAGAGACAACAACAGAATATAATGGAAAAGATGCGTTATTCGAGAGCGCAAGCTATTCTTACTATATTTTAAGTGAGACTCCTTCCTATTATAAGGAAGCAACAGTAAATGCAGATGGTTCCCTCAGCTTTAGTGAAGTGAAAGGTGCAACTGCACAGAAGTTGAGTGATGCATCAATTGATTTCACAACAGACACAAAGTATGGAGATTATGAATTAGATGTAAATGGACTCCCAAAAACAGTTAATACAGTATATGGAGTTGTGATCAGTACAAAAGAAGGAGACAACTACGGACTTCGTCATCTTGAAAATATCTGGAAAAAGAAAGAACTGGCATGGAGTACCGGATTTGTGACAACATCTCATGGAAATACACTGAACTCAAAAGATTATGAAAAGATGATGGGCCAGACGATCAATAAAATCACATATTACACAGATAATGGAATCTATGAGATTGATGCAGATCAGTATGTGCCAATTAAATTCAATGGAACTGTCGCAGCAGAGAATGCAGATGTTAAAAGTGGAAAAGTAAATGTAACTGTAGAAGGCCTTCCTGGTGATTATCAGGCAGAATATACAGTTAAAGGTCTTGGGGATGTTCAAGTAAAAGAAGGAGTACTTACCTATAAGACAAAGGGCGCTGAGACAGGAAGATATACTCTGAAAGTATCTGATAAATCTGGAAAATATGCAGATCTTAAGACAGATTTTGAATTAACAACAGAAGCTGTACCGGTTGTATTTAATAGTGAAAGTGCAGCACTTGTAGCGGCAGAAGGATATGCAGCAGATGATGTAACTTCTTATGTAAAGAAGATCAAATCCGTAACAGTTGACGGAACAGAGTATGCAGCAACAGGAAAACGTGCAGTGAAGATCATCAAAGAAGATGGAACAATTGATACGACTGCAGCTCCATTTAAGGATGCAGAAAATGGACATGGATTTAAGATCTCAGTAAAGGCAACAGGCTATGCAAAGGATTACGAATTCACTTATACTTTATCACAGGAGAGTGAGTATACTTACGCATATGTAGGACTTAGCTGGGCAGAGTACTGGGCTGCTGAAAATGTGCAGGCAGCAGGAGATACATCTTCTTCAGATGCAAAGGATTCAAAAGGAGAGTCTGACAAGGGTGCATTCGATACTGTAACAAGAGCTACCGTAAATCATGGACTTCACAGAGGTTCTTTCCAGTGCAACGCAGTAATCAAGGCGGAAAATGGAAAAGAGTATGCAGTAGAGTACTGGACAGATGGAACTACTGCAGTTCTGACAGACGGAAGCAAGATTACATTTAACAGAGGAGAGATCACAGAAGAATCTGGTGCAACAACAAAGATGACAGAGTATGATGTACTCGGACTGAAATATGTGCCGGTGAAAGTAAAAACATCTGATCTGGATGCACTGAAAGCAAGCTATCGTGTGATCGAAAACGGAAGTGAACTTGCAGGAGGATATTCAGAAAAGAATCTGGTAAGCTATACAGGACTGGTTGCCAATGTAACAGAGAATACAAACGGTCTGAAAACAGCAACAAAGAATGAGGATGGATCTTTCAGTTTCTCTGCAAGAGTGAATAATGGATCAGAGTCCGGAATCAAAGATCAGGCACTCAAGACAGCACCAACAGCAGAGGAAGCAGGGCTGACAGTAAAAGAAGCAAGCGGATCTTATGGAGAATTCTTAAGAGTTGATCTGACAGGAAATTATGGTGATCTTGGATCAAATCTCCAGACTGTTACATGGACTTACTATGGAGATGACAGCACATATACAAATGCAAAAGCTACTTATGGAACAAAATTTGCAGCAGATAACTGGATGCACAAAGCAATGGGAATCCAGCTTGGACTGACAGATTCTCTTCGTTGTAAACTTCCGGAAGGAACGGATGGAACAGGATATTGGACCATTACACTGACAGCACTTGGATATAATGACGTGACATACAAATTCCAGGCAACAGAGGAGAACATTGTAAAAGCATCTGAGGATAAAACAATCACAACAACAAATCTTGAGGCAGCTATTGCAAAAGCAGAAGCCCTGAAAGAAGCTGAATACACAGCGGAAAGCTGGGCATCTATGCAGATGGAACTTCAGGAAGCAAAAGATGAATTGAAAAATCCAAAAACTCAGGCAACTGTAGACGAGGCAGTAAGCCACCTCAACGCAGCTATTGAAGCACTTGTTAAGATAGAAGAGCCGGCAGCAGTTGATACTTCTTCCCTTGAGAAAGTAATCAGTGATGCGGCAGCTCTGAAAGAAGCTGATTACACAGTTGACAGCTGGAAGGCATTGCAGAGTGCACTGACAGACGCTAAGAGCGCATTAAATGCAAAAGAAAGCCAGGAAAAAGTTGATAAAGCAACAGATGCGTTAAATACAGCAATCAAAGCACTTGTAAAGAATGGAAACCAGGCGGGAAGTCAGAATGGAAGTGCAACTCCGACTGTTACAAAGAAGGCAGGAACAACTACGGATGGATCAGCTTCCAAAGGAACAAGTGGATCAAAAGCCGCAAAGACAGGTGATCCGACAAATGTTCTTGGCTTATTAGGACTTGCATTCTCCTCACTCGGAGCAGGAGTTGGCGGATTTGCATGGAAGAGAAAAAGAAAATAAAGACAAGAAAATTGAGAAAATTTTCAACAATTTCGCGAAAAAGATTAAAATAGTGCATTGACACTATCGCTTTAAAGTGATAAACTCCTAGCAAATGGAATAACGCTTTAAACTGATGAAGCGGAGATCAAAGTAATTATGCGCGCACAGAGAGTCCGGGAAGCTGAGAGCCGGATCGAGATGCAGGTTGCCAAATGGACCGCTGAGGGCACAGTCAAAGGATTTGAGAATCCGAGTACTCTGTGACGTGTGGGCATACGTCAGTTGCCGGAGATATGTTAGTATCTTACAGAGCGCATGGGAGTGTACCCGTGAATCAAGGTGGCACCGCGGAAAAGATTTAGATTTACCGTCCTTGACAGAATAGGAATATTCTGTCAGGGACTTTTTTTCTACCATAAACATATATTTCCTATCGGGATAAAAGAGAAATTCATTTTGCAGCATAACTTCAAGGAGGAATACACATGGACAAGACATTAGAACAAATCAGATCCTACGCTGAACAAGGCAGATACAAGCGAGTTCCGATCAGCAAAGAGCTGTATGCAGATGCATTTACGCCGATTAGTGTGATGCGGACGCTGCGGGCGGCAAGCAAGCATTGCTATCTGTTGGAAAGTGCGGAGGACAGACAGCAGTGGGGAAGATATTCCTTCCTTGGATATGCACCAACGATGGAGATCACCTGTACCGATGGGCGTGTGATCATCAGCGAAGGGCATGAAGATGAGGATAAGACCAGACGGGAAGTTTTAACCGACCATCCGGGAAAGGTTCTAAGAGAAATTCTCGAAGCATATAAAAGTCCGGTTGTTCCGGGACTTCCTCCATTTACCGGAGGGCTTGTCGGATATTTTTCTTATGACTACATCAAATATGCAGAACCGACATTGAAGCCAGTCCTGGAAGAGAAGAATGAGACTTCAGGAAAGACAGCAGCAAAAACGGCAGTAAGAGATTTCCGGGATGCAGACTTGATGTTATTTGACCGTGTCATCGTATTTGACAATTACAGACAGAAGCTGATCCTGATTACAGGCGTGAAGCTGGAAGGTGATCTGGAAGAAAATTATACGAACGCGAAGCAGGAATTAGAAGAGATGGAACGATTGATCCGAAGCGGGGCTCAGGCAGATTTCCGACCACTTGTTTTAGAAGAAGAGTTCCATCCGGGAGTGGATAAAGAAGATTATTGCAAGATGGTTGAGAAAGCTAAGGAATACATTTATGAAGGTGATATTTTCCAGGTCGTTTTATCCAATCCGCTGACAGCGAAGGCAAAAGGAAGTCTTTTTGATACCTACCGGGTGCTTCGAACCTCGAATCCATCTCCGTATATGTTCTACTTTTCAAGTGATGATATTGAGGTGGCAGGGGCTTCACCGGAAACGCTGGCGAAGTTAGAAAACGGACAGGTGTGCACTTTTCCTCTTGCCGGTACAAGGAAGCGAGGAGTGACCGAAGAGGAAGATCAGGAATTGGAGAAAGAGCTACTTGCAGACGAGAAAGAGCTTGCAGAGCACAACATGCTTGTAGATCTTGGGCGAAATGATGTCGGCAAGATCAGCCAGCCGGGAACAGTTAAAGTTGATAAATATATGGAAATCCAGAGATATTCCCATGTAATGCATATTGGTTCCACCGTGACAGGCAAGATTCGGAAAGATAAAGATGCACTGGACGTAGTAGATGCGATTCTTCCGGCAGGAACGCTTTCCGGAGCACCGAAGATCCGCGCATGTGAGATTATCGCAGAACTTGAACAGGAGAAAAGAGGCATCTACGGAGGGGCAGTCGGCTATCTCGATTTTGCAGGAAATGTAGATACATGCATTTCCATCCGTCTTGCTTATAAGAAAAATGGATACATTCGTGTACAGTCAGGAGCCGGAATCGTAGCAGACAGTATCCCGGAAAATGAATTCCAGGAGTGTTTAAATAAGGCAGGGGCAGTGCTTCAGGCAGTGGAAACTGCGAAAGGAGGATTGGAATGATACTATTACTTGATAATTATGACAGTTTTACATATAACCTGTATCAGTTTATCGCAGGAGTAGAATCAAAAAGAGGTGACATGCAAAAAGATCAGATTGATTCAGAAGTGAAAGTAATACGAAATGATCAAATCACACCGGAAAAGATTCTGGAACTTGCGCCCGAGGCGCTGGTAATCTCACCTGGGCCGGGAAAACCTTCTGATGCCGGAATCTGTATCGAAGCAATTCAGAAGCTGAAAGGAAAGATTCCAATGCTCGGGGTATGTCTCGGACATCAGGCGATGGCGGAAGCATTTGGAGCAACCGTAGGTCACGCCGGACAGCTGATGCATGGGAAGACTTCAAAGCTGAAAGATGTAAAGACAGACAGTGTCCTGTTTCAGAATCTGACATTTCCAATCCAGGTGGCAAGATATCATTCGCTTGCAGTAAAGGAAGAGACACTGCCGGAAGAACTGGTTGTGACAGCGCGAAGCGAGGATAACGAGATCATGGCGATGGAACACAGAGAATATCCGATCTTTGGGTTACAGTTTCATCCGGAATCCGTGATGACACCGCAGGGACTTCAGATGATAGAGAACTTTATTGACTATGCAAAAGCATTGAAGGAGAATTAAGAAATGATCAAAGAAGCAATTATAAAATTATCAAAGAAAGAAAATCTCACCTATACAGAAGCAGAAGAAGTAATGAATGAGATTATGGAAGGAAAGGCATCGGATGTTCAGAAGTCAGCATATCTGACAGCACTTTCCATGAAAGGTGAGACAATCGATGAGATCACAGCATCAGCAGCGGGAATGCGTGCACACTGCATCAAGCTTTTGCATGACATGGATGTGCTGGAAATCGTAGGAACAGGGGGAGACGGAGCAAATTCATTTAACATTTCAACAACATCCTCCCTTGTGATTGCGGCAGCAGGAATCCCGGTCGCAAAGCATGGTAACCGTGCAGCATCTTCTAAGTCCGGTGCGGCAGATGTACTTGAAGCACTTGGAGTGAAGATCGATGTCGCACCGGAGCGCAGCACACAGCTTCTCAAAGATATTCAGATCTGTTTCTTATTTGCACAGAATTATCATATTGCGATGAAATATGTCGGACCGATCCGTAAAGAACTTGGTATCCGTACCGTATTCAATATTCTTGGGCCACTGTCCAATCCGGCAGGAGCGAACATGGAACTGATGGGAGTTTATGATGAAAGCCTTGTAGAGCCACTTGCAAGAGTCATGGCGAATCTCGGAGTCGTCCGCGGAATGGTCGTTTACGGACAGGATAAGTTAGATGAGATTTCCATGTGTGCACCGACTACAGTCTGTGAGATTAAAGACGGAACATTTACAAGCTATGAGATCACACCGGAGCAGTTTGGTTATGAGAGATGCGAAAAAGGTGCATTGACAGGAGGAACACCTCAGGAAAACGCACAGATCACATTGGATATCATTTCTGGAAAAGAGCTGGGAGCAAAGAGAAATGCTGTTTGCCTGAATGCAGGAGCAGCAATCTATCTTGCAGGAAAAGCAGATTCAATCGAAGCAGGTGTAAGAAAAGCGGAACAGATCATTGACGAAGGACTTGCACTGAAGAAGCTGGAGCAGTTTAAAGAAGAAAGTAATAAATAAAAAGTCTGATCCCCGGCTATGCAGGGGAGAATGGAAGAAGCAACTTGAAAGAAAAAGAGGAACAAATAGTATGAATATACTCGAGAAAATTACCGAGCGCACGAAAGAGCGGATCGAAGAAGAAAAGAAAATAGTTCCATTAGAAGAGGTTCGAAGGCAGGCGGAAGAAAAAGGAATTAAAGATCAAATCCCTGCATTCGAACAGGCACTTCGGGCAGAAGGATTGTCTTTTATCTGCGAAGCGAAAAAAGCGTCTCCATCCAAAGGATTGATCGCACCGGATTTTCCATATGTAGAGATTGCCAGAGACTATGAAGCAGGCGGCGCGGCAGCAATCTCCTGTCTGACAGAACCGTTTTGGTTCCGGGGTAGTGATGCGTATCTGAAAGAAATTGTGCAAAATGTATCCATCCCGGTACTCAGAAAAGATTTCACCTGTGATGAATACATGATTTATCAGGCGAAAGCAATGGGAGCCTCGGCAGTACTTCTGATCTGTTCGGTATTAGAAGATGGCAGGTTAAAAGCGTATCATCAGCTGGCAGACGAACTCGGACTATCTGCTTTGGTAGAAACACATAACGAAGAAGAAATCTTAAGAGCACAGAAGATCGGTGCAAAGATTATCGGTGTAAATAACCGGAATCTGAAAGATTTCACAGTGGATATCAAGAATAGCATTCGGTTAAGAGAAATGGTCAGTTCGGAAACAGTTTTCGTATCTGAGAGCGGCATCCGCGGAGTGGAAGATATGAAAGCACTTTATGAAAATGGAACCGATGCGGTACTGATCGGAGAACTTTTGATGAGAAAATCTGATCGGAAAGCAGCACTGATGGAGTTGAAGCAGCAGACAGGAAGGCAGCTAGATATGAATTAGCGGAAGATATAGTATGAGACAAGAAAAAATGAACATGCCCAAGATTAAGATCTGCGGTTTGAGCCGCCCGGAAGATATTACCTATATAAATGAGGCAAAACCGGATTATTGCGGATTTATCATCGATGTGCCAAAGAGCCGGAGAAATGTATCCATTTCGAAAGTTCGTGAACTGGTTCAAAATCTTGAATCGCAGATTTGCCCGTTCGGAGTATTTGTCAATAAAGACTGCGGCGAGGTCGCACAATTATTAAATGAAGGAACCATTCAGATCGCTCAGCTTCACGGGCAGGAAGATGAGGCATATATAAAAAAGTTGAAAAGTCTGACAGACCATCTGGTGATGAAAGCATTTTCGATTCAGGAGAAAAAAGATCTTGATGCGGCGGCAGCGAGCAGTGCAGATCTGATTCTTCTCGATCACGGAAAAGGCGGAACCGGCGAGACATTTGATTGGAGTCTTTTGGAAGGCTGGACAAAGCGGCCGTATTTCCTCGCAGGAGGACTGAATCCGGAGAACATACCGGAGGCAATACAGCGAATACACCCTTGGGGAATTGACCTGAGCAGTGCAGTGGAGACAGATGGAAAGAAAGATCGTGAGAAAATTCTTCAAGCTGTGAAAACTGTGAGAAATTTTGAAAGCAGTAAACATTTTTTAGAAAACAAAAGAGTATACAGGTGAATGAATAAATTTACAAAAACAATAGAAACAAGAAAGAAGGAGAGACAACCATGACAAAAGGAAGATACGGAATCCATGGTGGACAGTACATTCCGGAGACACTGATGAATGCAGTGATCGAATTGGAAAAGGCGTACAACTACTATAAAAATGACAAAGAATTTAATGACGAACTGAATACATTATTAAATGAATATGCAGGCAGACCGTCTCTTTTATACTATGCAGCACGTATGACAGAAGATCTTGGCGGGGCGAAAATTTATCTGAAACGAGAAGACCTCAATCACACAGGTGCCCATAAGATCAACAACGTGTTAGGTCAGGTTCTTCTTGCGAAGAAGATGGGAAAGACAAGAGTGATCGCTGAGACCGGTGCAGGACAGCATGGAGTTGCAACAGCGACAGCAGCGGCTCTGATGGGAATGGAATGTGAAGTCTTCATGGGAAAAGAAGATACAGAGCGTCAGGCACTGAATGTATACAGAATGCGTCTTCTCGGAGCACAGGTACACGCGGTTACAAGTGGAACTGGTACTTTGAAAGATGCTGTTTCGGAGACAATGCGTGAGTGGACAAGAAGAATTGATGACACACATTATGTACTCGGATCCTGTATGGGACCGCATCCATTTCCGCAGATCGTGCGTGATTTTCAGGCAGTTATATCTAAAGAAATCAAGGAGCAGATCCTTGAAAAAGAAGGAAAACTCCCGGATGCAGTGCTTGCCTGTGTCGGCGGTGGATCCAATGCGATCGGTGCATTTTATAATTTCATTGAAGATGAAGGCGTGCGCCTGATCGGATGCGAGGCGGCCGGACGTGGTGTGAATACAGCAGAGACAGCCGCAACGATCGCGACCGGTAAGCTTGGAATCTTCCACGGAATGAAATCTTATTTCTGTCAGGATGAGTACGGACAGATCGCACCGGTTTACTCAATCTCAGCCGGACTGGATTATCCGGGAATCGGACCGGAGCATGCAGATCTTTATGATAAGGGAAGAGCAGAATATGTAGCAATCACTGATGATGAGGCAGTCGATGCATTTGAGTACCTTTCTAAATTAGAAGGAATCATTCCGGCGATCGAGAGTGCGCATGCAGTTGCATATGCAAGAAAGCTTGCGCCGACAATGGGAAAAGACCAGATTATCGTAATTAATATTTCAGGACGCGGAGATAAGGACTGTGCAGCAATCGCACGTTACAGAGGGGAGGATCTTCATGAGTAGAATACAGGAAGCATTTAAAGGAAAGAAAGCATTTATACCATTTGTCACATGTGGTGATCCGGATCTTGAGACAACAAAACAGATCGTCTATGAGATGGAGAAAGCAGGGGCGGCGTTGATCGAGCTTGGAATCCCATTTTCCGATCCGACAGCAGAAGGACCGGTTATACAGGGAGCAAATCTGCGTGCGCTGACAGGAGGCGTGACAACAGACAAGATCTTCGATATGGTAAAAGAAATCCGCAAGAATACACAGATTCCGCTTGTTTTTATGACATATGCAAATGTTGTGTTCTCTTACGGAACAGAAAGATTTCTTGAGAAAGCGAAAAATGTCGGAATGGATGGTCTGATTCTTCCGGATGTTCCATTTGAAGAGAAAGAAGAATTTGACATCGTGTGCAAAAAGTACGGAATCGATCTGATCTCATTGATTGCACCGACTTCTCATGACCGAATCCGGATGATTGCAAAAGAAGCATCGGGATTCGTATATTGTGTTTCTTCACTTGGTGTAACAGGAACAAGATCCTCGATCACGACGGATATCGGAGCAATGGTGAAGCTTGTAAAAGAGGAAAATGATATTCCATGTGCGGTTGGATTCGGAATCTCCACTCCGGAGCAGGCGGCGAAGATGTGTCAGAGCGCAGACGGTGCGATCGTTGGAAGTGCAATCGTTAAGTTGTGTGAGAAATACGGAAAAGACTGCGTGCCGTATGTTGCAGAATATGTAAAGAGTATGGTTGAAGCTTGTAAATAAGTGAAAAGGATATGAGATTCGAAATCCGAGTATTCTTTTGATAATAATAGGAAAATACCTCTTTTGATAAGGAGCCAGATGTGGTATCATAGATATTAGATTTGTTGCTTGATCTATGATACGAATCCGAAAGGAGACTACGAATGAAGAATCGAAAACAGCCTTTATTCAAAAGCTTTGGCTATGCCTTTGAAGGAATCTGGACAGGGATTTCAAAAGAGAGGAATATGAAGATTCATTGCCTTGCAGTGATTCTTGTAACAGCAGTTGGAACCTTTGTAGGATTAACACCGATGGAATGGTGTATCTGTCTTCTCCTTTTTGGAATGGTGATCTCACTGGAACTTGTGAATACGGCAGTGGAAGCTGTTGTCGATCTTGTGACAGAAGAGAGAAAGCCACTTGCTAAGATCGCGAAGGATACGGCAGCTGGCGCAGTGCTTTTTACGGCAATCATGGCTGTGATCATAGGGTGTATTATATTTATACCTCATTTCATTGCACTACTGTAATGGAAAGAAAAGCAACCAGAAAGGAAAACAAAGAGATGGATGAGAATAAAGTAATTGTCAGTACAGAGATGAAGCAGGTATTGGTGAATCTGCGAAATCTCGAAGAGATTTATGTGATCATGTCAGGTGTGACGAAGATGCCGTTTGTCCTCTGTGATGAAGAGACATTTGATGACGAGGTTCTGGTTTATTATCAGGAAGAGTCTGCAAAGGAAAAGGCAAAGACGCTTGCAGAAGATCGTTATCATGTAGGAATTGCCAAGATTGAAAAGAATGCCAGACTTGGATTTTTTACAAACCTGTATACAATGGGCGTGAATGCACTGGCAGTGAATGTTGGTACAGAGGAGGAGATCAGGGTTCAGCTGGAACAGCTTGTAGTTCGTAAGAATAAGGAAGAACTGCCTGACGGAAAGAAACTGATCGAGAATCCGGAGCTTCATCTGACAGCAATGTATCTGATGCAGGAGATGCACCGCAATATCGGACCGGAGATGCCGGAGAATGTGAAGGAACTTCAGGAAGAGATGATGGCGCATTATAAGAAAGGAACCTTTATCGTAGGAGTTCAGGAAGATAATCAGGTTCCACTTCTGAGACAGCCGGACGGAAGTCTGTATCAGCCGATTTTTACAGATATGATAGAGTTTACCAGATTTGCACAGGGCAAGAAGATGAAGACAGCAGCAATCCCGGCAGATAAGATTCCGGAGATACTGATTCCGGATGCAAAGGGAGTTGCAATCAATCCATTTGGTGTGAATGTACGTCTGGATATCACAAAAGCAAATAAGCAAAAGCCAGAAGCGTAAAATGAAGAGAAGTTAATTTAAATCAAAAGAAAAACTTTAATTTACTAAAATAATCACTAAGTAACATATTCAACAAAAAAACAGGATAAATATTGTTGAATATTACAGATTGACTGTTGGAAGTGAGTTTGGTTATACTATACGTGGTTAAAAGAGAAAAGCGCACGATAGAGTGTTACTGGTAAAGCAGGCATAAACTATCCTTAATAAGTTCACCAGATAAGGCGGACTTGGTTATTGAGGATTAGTTTATGCCTTTTTTGCGCATTATAGTATAGGATAAGTAAGTTGCAGAACTGTGCCAGCACAAGAAACTATGGGATGCGTCAACTCTGTGAGAAATGATACGAGGAGGATTACAGATGAAAGACAAGATTTTTGGAGTATTGCAGAGAATCGGAAGAAGTTTTATGCTTCCAATCGCAATTCTTCCGGTAGCAGGACTTCTGCTTGGAGTAGGAAGTTCATTTACAAATGCAACGATGATTGAGACATATCATCTTCAGGCAATTTTAGGCGAGGGGACAATTCTGAATTCCCTGCTCACAATTATGAGCAAAGCGGGAAGTATTATTTTTGATAACCTGCCGATCATTTTTGCTGTCGGTGTAGCAATCGGTATGGCGAAGAAAGAGAAGGAAGTTGCGGCACTTGCGGCAATGATCTCTTTCTTTGTAATGAATGCAACAATGAATGCCATGCTTCTGATCCGTGGAGATCTTCTTGCAGACGGAACGCTTGGAGCCGGAGTTCTGGAAGGAACTGTGACAAGTGTCTGCGGAATCCAGACATTACAGATGGGTGTATTTGGCGGTATTATCGTTGGACTTGGAGTAGCAGCACTTCATAATAAGTTTTACAAAATCCAGCTTCCGAATGCACTGTCATTCTTCAGTGGATCAAGATTTGTTCCGATTATTTCAACATTGACTTATGTGGCTGTTGGAATCGTACTCTATTTTGTATGGCCAACCGTTCAGAATGGAATCTATGCACTCGGCGGACTTGTAACAGGAACAGGCTATATTGGAACATTGATCTTTGGTATTATTAAGAGAGCGTTGATTCCATTTGGACTTCACCATGTATTCTATCTTCCATTCTGGCAGACAGCGGTTGGAGGTACAATGGAAGTTGCGGGACAGCTGGTACAGGGCGGTCAGAACATCTTCTTTGCGCAGCTTGCAGATCCGTCCACAGTACATTTCAGTGCGGATGCGACAAGATATTTTTCCGGTGAATTTATTTTCATGATCTTTGGTCTTCCGGGTGCGGCACTTGCAATGTATCAGTGTGCAAAACCGGAGAAGAAGAAACAGGCAGGCGGACTTCTGCTTTCTGCAGCACTTGCATGTATGATGACCGGAATCACAGAGCCACTGGAATTCTCATTCCTGTTTGTAGCACCGATCCTTTTTGCGGTACAGGTGATCCTTGCCGGATCCGCTTATATGATCGCACATATGTTAAATATTGCAGTAGGACTTACATTTTCCGGTGGATTTATTGATCTGTTCCTTTTCGGTATCCTTCAGGGAAATGCTAAGACAAGCTGGATCAGAATCATCCCGGTTGGAATTATTTATTTCTTCTTATATTATATCATCTTCCGTACTTTGATTCTGAAGCTGAATCTGAAGACACCGGGAAGAGAAGATGATGATGCGGAAACGAAGCTATATACAAAAGCTGATTATAAAGCAAAAGTAGATGGAAATGATGCAGATTCTGAAAATGAAATGACACCGGAAGATCAGAAGAGCGCACTGATCACAAGAGGACTTGGGGGAAAGAAAAACATTTCTGATGTAGACTGCTGTGCGACAAGACTTCGTTGTACGGTAGTAAAGCCGGAACTGGTAAATGAAGATGTCTTAAGAATGACATCCCCATCCGGAATCGTAAGAAAAGGACAGGGAATCCAGGTAATCTACGGACCGGCTGTTTCTGTGATTAAATCCAATCTGGAAGATTATCTGGAGAAAGCTCCGAATGTGGAATATCTTCCGGAAGAAAACGAAAACAGCGCAGAAGAAACGAATAAATGTGCAGAAACAAAAGATGAAGCGAAGAAAGATGAGAACAAAACTGTTGCAGCCGGAACTGTAAAGAAAGAGCTTTGCTCTCCATTCACAGGAGTGGCAGCACCGATCGAAGAAGCGTGTGACGAAGCATTTGCAGGGAAAATGATGGGAGACGGTTATCTGGTTCGCCCGGAAGAGGGAATGGCTTATGCACCTGAAGATGCAACGGTATCTTTTATCTTCCCATCAAAACATGCGGTTGGTCTGACTAGCGATGACGGAACTGAATATCTGCTTCATATTGGTGTAGATACTGTAAATCTGGATGGAAAAGGATTCGAAACTTTTGTAAATGACGGAGACCGAGTAAAAAAGGGTGACAAACTGATAGGTTTTGATATAAAATATATCCAAGAGCATGCAAAATCCGATGAATGTATGGTTGTATTTACAAGTCTTCAGGAAGGTGAAGAGATCAGAATGTCTAAGAGCGGAAAAGTAGAGAAGCTTGAGAAGACAGCAGAAATCGTAAGCTTGAATTAAGAGAAAGAAAGAGAGGCTCCGGGGGGATGTATCGAGTCATTAAAGTTCTGAATAATAATGGGATTCTTGTCTATCATGTTGAGACAGGGAAGGAGATGATCCTTCTCGGAAACGGTGTGGGATTTGGAAAGAAACCTACAGAACAGATCGAGAAACTTCCCGGAGCCAAAGTATATTCCCTTGTCACAAGAAGAAAGCAGGAGTCTGTTCTGAAAACAGTCAATGGAATCCGCCCGGAGTTTATTGAGGCAACAGGAAAGATCATTGAAGAAGCAGAGAACGTGTTTCAGAAGATCAATCATGAGATGCTGCTTCCGTTGGCAGATCATATTGCGCTTGCAGCGAAGAGAGCGAAGGAGAACCGCCAGCTTCCGAATCCATTTACACCGGATATCCGTGTGTTGTTTGGAGAGGAGTATCAAGTGGCCCTGAAAGGGCGGGAGATCATCCAGCGGCTGACCGGATATGAGATCTCAGAGGATGAAGTCGGATTCATTACGCTGCATATCCATGCCGGGCTTTCAGATGAGGCAGTATCCCAGACGCTGGATGCGACCAGGATTGTAAATGAAGGGATTGCCATGATTGAACAGGAATTCGATCAGAAGCTGGAGAGCGGCTCACTTGGGTGTACACGTCTGATGAGCCATATGTATTATATGATTCTGAGAACCCGTAAGGGTGAAGGGACGAATGCAGACTTTAATGATTTCATTTTTCAGAATTACCCAAGGACCGGAGAGGCGGCGAAGAGAGTGTGTGACTATATGTCCAGACAGCTGAAACAACCGGTCGCAAAAGAAGAAATCGGATTTCTTGCAATCCATATCCAGCGGGTTATCTCGCCGGATACGGTATGACCGTGTGCTCTTGAAATACTGTATACTATGATATATAGTAGTGGATAAGAGCGAAAGGGGAATCCGCAGAATGTATAAGATTCTAATCATAGAAGATGACCTTGTGATGGCAGGGGCAATTAAAAAAGAGATGGAAGCGTGGGGAAATGAAGCACGTTATGTGGAAGATTTTGCAAAGGTTCTTGAGACATTTGCAGAGTACGGTCCACATCTGGTGCTTTTGGATATCACGCTTCCTTTTTATAATGGATACCACTGGTGCAGCGAGATCCGTAAGATATCGAGCGTGCCGGTGATCTTTATCTCTTCGGCAGCGGATAATATGAATATTATCATGGCGATGAATATGGGCGGAGATGACTTTGTGGCAAAACCATTTGACTTAAGTGTACTGACAGCGAAGATTCAGGCTCTGCTGAGAAGAACGTATGATTTGTCAGGAAAAGTGCCGATGCTGGAACATAGAGGAGCAATCCTGAACCTCTATGATACAACAATGACTTATAATGGAGAAAAAATAGAGTTGACAAAGAATGAATTTCGTATCTTGCAGACATTGATGGAGAATAAAGGACGCGTGGTCAGCAGAGACACGCTAATGACAAAGCTGTGGGAGACAGACAATTATATCGAAGAGAATACATTGACAGTCAATGTCGGAAGACTTCGGAAAAAGCTGGAAAAAGCGGGAATGGAAGGCTTTATCAAGACGAAAGTCGGCGGTGGATATATCATCGAGAAGGAGTAAAAATGTTTTTACAATATTTGAAAAGAATCCGATTTGTGCTTCTGTGGAGTTTGCTGTGTGCGGGAATCTTTTTTCTGATTTTTGTGCTGGAAGAGATTAATCTGAAGGCAGCGGTTTATCCGACAGTGTTGTGTCTGGCATTTGGATTACTTTTTCTTCTCTGTGGATATTTGCGGTATAAGAAAACCGGGCAGAAGCTGGAATATTTGCTGCAAGGAGAAGGACCTTATGAGGATTCACTTCCGGTGGCACAAGATGGGATTGAGTCAGGATATCAGGAGCTGATCAGAAAAGAAGAACAACAGCAAAGAAAAGAACATGCCAGATGGGAGAAGTCCGGTCAGGACATGGAGGACTATTATGCAACCTGGGTGCATCAGATCAAGGCACCGATTGCTGTGATGAATGTATTACTCCAGCAGGAAGATACCGAGACGAATCAGAATCTGAAAGCTGAACTGTTCCGGGTGGAGCAGTATGTGGAGATGGCACTTGGGTATGTGCGTCTTGACAGTGGCACGAAGGATCTGGTGATCGCACAGTATCCTTTGGATGAAATTGTAAGAAAATCGATCCGTAAATATGCAGGACAGTTTATTCGAAGGAGAATCCGTCTGATCTATGAAGGGACAGATCAGATTGTTTTGACGGATGAGAAATGGCTTTCATTTATCATTGAACAACTGTTGTCCAATGCGGTGAAATATACACTGAAAGGAACTGTGACGATTATTGTCAGTGAAGAAAAGAAATTGACAGTTACAGATACCGGAATGGGAATTGCACCGGAAGATCTGCCGAGAATCTTTGAAAAAGGATATACGGGATATAATGGAAGAATGGAACGGAAATCAACGGGAATTGGTCTGTATCTGAGTCAGATGGCGGCAAAGAAACTTGGGCATCAGATCACGGTTGTGTCGAAGCTGGGGGAAGGCAGCAGTTTTACAATAGATCTGGCAGAGTATCCGTTGAGAACAGAGTAAATCACTAAATCACACAGAGAGAAACAAGTGACAAAATTGTCACATCAGACAGCTGGAATGTCACAGAAATCAATGTCGGCATTCTGGCTGTATTGCTATACTGAGGATGTTGAAAGAAAGAAGAGGAGGTCGTAAGAAATGACAGTTTTGGAAGTAGAAAATTTGAAAAAAATATACCGTCCCCGTTTTGGCGGTAATCAGGTACAGGCACTCTCTAAGGTGACATTCTCAGTAGAAGAGGGCGAATATGTAGCAATCATGGGAGAGAGTGGCTCGGGGAAGACGACATTACTGAACATGCTGGCAGCATTGGATAAACCAACTGAAGGGGAAGTTTATCTGGATGGAAAACCGTTATCAGCAATCCGTGAGAAGGATCTGTCCAAGTTCAGGAGAGATCATCTTGGGTTTGTATTTCAGGATTTCAATCTTTTGGATACATTTAATCTAAAGGACAATATCTTACTGCCATTGGTACTGCAGGGAGTTGATTACAGGAAAATGAATGTCAGGATGATGCCAATCGTGAAAGAACTTGGAATTGCAGGACTTCTGGAGAAGTATCCCTATGAGGTGTCAGGAGGACAGAAGCAGCGTGCAGCAGTGGCGAGAGCGCTGATCACAGATCCGAGACTGATCCTGGCGGATGAGCCGACCGGGGCACTCGATTCGAAATCAACGGATGAATTGCTCGGGGTATTTGAGCGGATCAATCAATCGGGACAGACGATCCTTATGGTAACACATTCTGTCAAAGCAGCGAGCAAGGCCGGGAGAGTGTTATTTATTAAAGACGGAGAAGTTTTCCACCAGGTATATAAAGGAGAACAGACAGATGAACAGTTCTATCAGAATATCTCAGCGACGCTTACAATGCTTGCGACAGGTGGTGAGAGACGATGAAAAATGGACTTTATCTGAAACTTTCCGTCAATGGAATTAAGAAAAATAAGAAGCTGTATCTTCCGTATCTGATCACTTGCATCTGTATGGTTATGATGTTTTATCTGATCGATTATCTTGCAGTGAGCCCGCAGTTTGCCCAGATCAAAGGTGGAGATTACATGCAGATGATCCTTGGATTTGGTTCCGGTGTGATTGCAATCTTTTCTCTGATCCTTCTGTATTACACGAATTCATTTCTGATCCGCAGACGGCAGAGAGAGTTTGGATTGTATCACATCCTTGGAATGGGAAAAATCGATCTTGTAAAAATCATGGTTCTTGAGAATCTGCTCATCAGTGTTGTGACGATTGTGGGAGGAATCGTGGGAGGAATCCTGTTCTCGAAATTGGGGGAACTTCTGGCAGCGAAGATACTTGGAAGTAATGCCGGACTTTCTATGAAGATCAGTGTTCAGGCACTTGTGGCTACGGCTTTGCTATTCCTGGCCATTTTTACATTGATCATGCTTCGGATGATCGTGTCTGTCCATCGATTAAAACCCGTAGAACTTTTAAAAAGTGAAAAGACAGGAGAGAAACCTCCGAAGGCAAACTGGATCTTTGCAGTAATCGGGTTGCTTCTGCTTGGTGTGGCTTATTATTTATCTCTGACAATCAAAGATCCACTTGCAGCGATGGTCTGGTTTATGGTAGCTGTCGTGCTGGTAATCCTCGCAACGTATCTGTTATTTATTGCCGGCTCGGTCGCATTTTGTAAAATGATGCAGAAAAAGAAAGGGTATTATTATAAAACAAATCATTTTGTTTCACTTTCATCCATGATTTACCGTATGAAACGAAACGGAGCAGGATTAGCCTCTATCTGTATTCTGTCCACAATGGTCCTGGTTATGGTATCTTCTACAACCAGCCTGTATATGAGTATGGAACATGGTCTGAATCTTCGTTATCCGAAATCTGTCCAGATTGAGATGTACACGAAACCGGAGCAGACGGAAGAAATGAAAGAGACTCAGAATGGACAGATTGTAGAGCTTGTACAGAATGTTTTGAAAGAGCATAACCAGACCGCGGAGAATCCGGAAAATTACCGGATGCTTACAGTCAGTGGAATTGTTTCAAAAAATGAAATCTATTATAATCCGGAGAATGCTCCTGGAGTCAATGGAGTGAATACATTTGATCATTTAAAAATGTTCTATGTTCTGCCGTTGGAAATGTATAATCGGATCATGGGGACGAATCTGGAGCTTGCGCCCGGGGAAGCGTATCTGTATACGAAAGATTCCGATTTCTCTTATGATCAGATCACGGTGGAGAATTCCGGGACATGGAGTATTAAAGGACGTCTGGATAAAATGATTTCAAATGGAAATGATATGGCAAATATGAACAGTAGCCTCTATCTGGTGGTTCCCGGACTGGAAGATATAAAGGCTTTGGAAGAAGGAAATGTTTCCGTTTACGGTGCCAATGGTTCTTATGAAAAATGGTACTACAATTTTGATCTGTCCTGTGGAGACGAAGAGCAGATCCAGATTCAAAATGAGATTGACAAGAAAATTAATGCATTGGCTGAACAGGAATCAGATAGCATATTTTTTGGAGTTTCTACAGACAGCAGAGCCGCATCAAGAGCTGATTACCAGGCTTTGTACGGCGGTCTGTTCTTCCTTGGAATCCTTCTTGGAGTTGTATTCATTCTTGGAATGGTGTTGATCATTTATTATAAACAGATCACAGAAGGCTATGAGGATCAGAACAGGTTCCAGATTCTGATGAAAGTGGGGATGACACAGAAAGAAGTGCGCCAGACGATCAATTCCCAGGTGATGACAGTATTCTTCCTGCCTCTTGTGGCTGCAGGAATTCACACAGCATTTGCATTTCCAATGATAGAAAAAATGGTGCAGCTGCTTGCTTTTACCGACAGGAAATTCCTGATTCTGGTGACTGTGTGCTCCTATCTGGTATTTGCATTATTTTATATTATTGTGTATCTGGTGACTTCGAAACAGTATTATAAAATTGTTAGTGGAAAACAGGAAGAAAGTCTTTTTTCTTAATTCAAAGAGTGATAGAATAGAATTATCAGAAAAAGGAGGACTTGCTTATGATGAATCATACAATTATTACAATTGGAAGACAGTTTGGAAGTGGCGGTCATGAAGTGGGAAACAGACTGGCAGAGAGACTGAACATTCCTCTTTACGATCATAATCTGATTCGAATGGCAGCAAGAGATCTTGGAATTTCGAACGAAGAAGCCGGAAGAGTAGATGAGATGAGACTGGGAAATGTGTTATCGAGCTATTATATTGGAATGGGGGATTACACAACATTTATGCTTAGTCCTGAGGCCGAGAAGCCATTGAGTGACAAAATTTTCGAGACACAGTCAGCAATCATCCGCAAGCTGGCAGAACGTGGACCTGGAATCTTCGTGGGACGCTGTGCAGACTATGTTCTGGGTGATTATTCGAATGTAGTGAATACATTTATCTATGCTTACAAAGATGACAGAATCAATCGAATCATGGATATCTATAAGCTTTCCGAGAAAGAGGCGGTGGATAAGATCAAGAAGATTGACAGAGAAAGACGTCTGTATTACGAGGGCAGGACAGACCGTAAGTGGGGAAGTATTGATGCGAATGCAATCCTGCTGAATACAAGTCTTCTTGGAATTGATGGTGCGGTAGATGCACTTGAGGCGATTTATCATAAGTGGGAAAACAGATAACAAAATAAGCAGAAAAAATGAAATAATTAACAAAAAGTAAGAGGGTGTCGTTTAGTGCGACACCCTCTTTGCTACGTCTTTATTCTGGAATCTGTATTTATTTCATCATGCCGGCAAGAATCTGATTGACTTCTTTACCATCAGCTTTGCCTTTTACCTTCGGCATGAGTTCTTTCATGATCTTACCTTTATCCTTTGCTGTAGGAGCATCGATACCAAGATCTGCAAGAACGGATGTGATCACTGCTTTGATCTCATCTTCGCTCATCATCTTTGGTGCATATTCTTCAAGAACAGCAAGACGTTTCTGAGCCTCTTCAATCAGATCTGTACGATCTTCAGGTGTCATATCAATTGTTTCTTTTAACTGTTTGATTTCTTTTAAGATTACCTGTCCTTCTTCCTCTTCTGTCAGGTCGGCACGTTTGTCGATAGCTTTATTCTTCAGAGAGGAGAGCAGAAAGGAAAGTGCGGCTTTTCGTTCTTTGTCTCCTGCCTTCATTGCAGCGACCATAGCGCTTCTGATTTCATCAATTTTGCTCATTTTAGAGTCCTCCTTATGATTCATTAAGATAAATTTTAGCAGATGATGATTTATATTGCAAGAGTGCACTCTGTTTTTAAACAGCTTTTGAACAGTTTGAGGTGTTGCTGATCGCACATCATGTGAACAGTAATTATCAGCTTTGATTATTGTAAGTTATTATCAAAAAAACATTGTGCATTGTATATAAATATGTTATTCTATTTCAAAGCATATTTTCTAAAACATCTAAATTCATATAAAGGTTTCATTACAGGTAGATTGCACCTGTCAAATCAGGAAATTCATGCTTTTAAAATCCATTATTTAAAGCAGATGTTTTCTGATATAGAGAGAACTTCTGTAAAAAATCACATAAGGAGGTCTCTTAGATGAAACAAAAGAGAAAACAATTGCCGGAAAAACAACAACCGGCAGATGGGAAGCTGCTTCAGTGGCATCCTGCATTTTATGCAGACTTGCAGATTGAATTCAGAGAGGAAAAAGAAAAATTAAAATTTGAACGGGAGTATCTATTAAGTTCAAAGCCAATGGCAATTGATGTGTTGATTATTAAAAAGAAGAATGCGGAGCCGATCCATAAAAATATTGGAAAAATATTCCGCAAGTATAATATTATCGAATATAAATCACCATCCGATTCCCTTTCCGTGGACGATTTCTATAAGGTATATGGATATACGAATTTTTATAAAGCAGATACAGGAAAGGTGAATGAAATTCCAATCCAGGAGCTAACAATTACCTTAGTGTCAAAACGATACCCAAGAGAACTGATCAGGCATTTGAAAGAAGTACGCCACTACACTATTGATAATCCGGAAGAAGGGATTTATTATGTAATTGGAGATATCTTACCGATTCAGATTCTTGTAACAAATCGATTATCGCCGGAGAAAAATCTCTGGTTATATAGTTTGACAGATACCCTGGAAGATATGTCTGTCACAAGACGGCTTTTAGAGGATTATAAAAAGAACAAAGAAGATCAGCTGTATCAGGCTGTTATGGAGATCATAGTAAAAGCAAACGAGAATCGATTAAAGGAGGGGAAAAGAGATATGTGTAATGCATTATTAGAATTAATGAAAGATGAATTAGATGAAAAAAGAGAAGAAGGTATAAAAGAAGGGGAATCTCTTGGCGAAAGCAGAATCAATCAGCTGAATCTTAAATTATCTGAACTTAGCAGAAGTGATGAGATTCTCAAGGCAGCAGTGGACAGGGAATATCAGAAGAAGTTATTGAAGGAATTTGGACTTTAAAGACCCAATATCCAGGGGCAGGAACTTGTCAATATCCAAGCTCCATTCTTTGACTTCTGCAGAATACATCAGAGTGCACTCTGTTTTGTGAAAATATATGAAAGAAATGCATAAAAAGAATGAAAAATCAGAAAATTTACGAAAAATAAAAATATAGGTTGACAACATTGGGCTCGAGGAGTAAACTACGTGACATAAAAGCAAAGGCGCTTTGAGAAACAGATCTCAGAGTGCCTTTTTCTTTTAATAAAATATGGTACCTATAGATTTGCCGCGAACAGCAGCAAGTCTCAATGACACAAAGGCGTGTCTTACAGAAAGAACCGATTCAGGGGGATGGTTCAACGAAACTGTAAGATGCGTCTTTTTAGTTTCTAGGTATGAGGAGGAAGTAGTATGACACAAGAAATTATTACTCAGATTACAGACACAGTCGGAACAGAAGTGTTCGGCATCTGGTTCCTGATTGGAGCTGCATTTGTATTCTTTATGCAGGCAGGATTCGCTATGGTAGAGACAGGATTCACCAGAGCAAAGAATGCCGGTAACATTATCATGAAGAATCTGATGGATTTTTGTATTGGAACAATCGTGTTTATTTTCCTTGGATTTGGATTGTTACTCGGGGAAGATGCACTTGGCGGACTGGTAGGAGTTCCAACACTTGGAATCTTTACAGATTATGCAAACTTTGACTGGTCTAATTTTGTATTCAACCTGGTTTTCTGTGCGACAGCAGCAACAATCGTATCAGGAGCTATGGCAGAAAGAACAAAGTTTCTTTCCTATTGTATTTATTCCGCAATGATCTCCGCAGTTGTGTATCCGATCGAAGCACACTGGATCTGGGGAGGCGGATGGCTTTCACAGCTTGGCTTCCATGATTTTGCAGGATCTTGTGCAATCCACATGGTAGGTGGAGTAACAGCATTTATCGGAGCTGCAATGGAAGGAGCCAGAATTGGTAAATTCTCAAGAGATAAGAATGGAAAAGTAACAAAAGTCCACGCATTTCCAGGACATAACCTCGTAATAGGTGCTCTTGGATGTTTCATCCTCTGGTTTGGATGGTATGGATTCAACGGTGCGGCAGCAACAACAGGCCCACAGCTTGCATCTATCTTTATGACAACAACAATCGCACCGGCAACAGCAACCGTTGTATGTATGATCTTCACATGGCTTCGTTATGGAAAACCAGATGTGTCTATGTGTCTGAATGCATCCCTCGCAGGTTTGGTAGCAATCACCGCACCTTGTGATGTGACAGATGGATTAGGAGCACTGATCATTGGAGCAGTTGCAGGAGTTCTTGTAGTATTTGGCGTTTGGTTCTGTGATAATGTAGTGCATGTAGATGACCCGGTTGGTGCCGTAGCAGTTCATTGCTTAAATGGTATCTGGGGAACAATCGCAGTTGGTCTTTTTGCAACAACAAATGCGCCGGAAAGTACACTGAAAGGTCTGTTCTACGGCGGCGGATTCGGACTTCTCGGAACACAGCTTCTTGGTATAGTAACAGTTCTTGCTTGGACAGTTGTAACAATGACAATTATCTTCAAAGTAATCGATATGACAATTGGACTTCGTGTTTCAGAGGAAGAAGAGATTGTTGGTCTGGATTCCAAGGAGCATGGTCTTGCATCAGCATATGCAGGATTCAGCATCATGGATATTACGGAAGGTGCAATGAATGAAAATGAAAACACAGATCTTGGTGTAGCAGATTATGACGCAGCATCTCCAATCCAGAGAGCAGCAGCTGTACCTGTAGCCGGACCGGTAGATGCAGATACAGGAATGCATAAAGTAGTTATTATCGCAAAGCTTTCCAAGTATGACAGGCTGAAATCAGCGTTGAACAATCTTGGTGTTACAGGAATGACAGTTACCCAGGTTATGGGATGCGGTATCCAGAAAGGTGCCGGCGAGAAATATCGTGGAGTTGAGATGGACGTAACCGTTCTTCCAAAGGTAAAAGTAGAAGTTATCGTAGGAAATATTCCGGTTGAGAAAGTCATCGAAACAGCATCCAAGACACTGTATACAGGACATGTCGGTGATGGTAAGATCTTTGTATACAACGTGCAGAAAGTAGTAAAAGTACGTACAGGAGAAGAAGATCTCGAAGCATTGAAAGATGTAGAATAATACTTGATAAAAAAAATAATCTCCCAAAAGCAGTAAAGACTGTTTTTCCGGAGATTATTTTTTATGATTATTGAACGATTTTTTGAATAATTTTTTTTTATAAATAAGATTGAAATCTTATATACTACTATATTTAATAAGAAGTAACAGCGTAAAAAACAACACAGGATGGTAAAAATTACCTAAAAATTTTTTAGATTATCATATAATTTGAAAAGAAAAATGTGAAAAAAATACTATTTTATGTAAAG
>PPYF01545047.1_pt1 | contig 30659 bp, 25 predicted proteins | sample 1559871 | NCBI WGS metagenome assembly PPYF01 (sample SAMN08240021, study PRJNA423297) | Human gut metagenome, whole genome shotgun sequencing project.
TGCAGAAACGCAGTTTCTGCCGGTGCTTTTGGCTACTTTTGTCACCGCAGACAAAAGTAGCTCGCGCCGGGGCGCGAAATAGCCCCTGACGCTGCGGGCGGGACAGGAGACGAAAGACCCCTCATCCGTCAGCTTCGCTGGCACCTGTCTCCCTGCGGGTCGGTCGGTCCGCGGATCTGACACGCCACCGGCGTATCATTCAACACCGCGGACCCCCCAGGGGGAAGGCTTTGGGAGGTACGCCGCTCGAGGGGAAGACTTGACGCTGCGGCGGGACGAGAAAAAAAGGGAGCCGCCCTGCGGGCGGCTCCCTTTTTTTCTTCAGCGCTTTTTTGTGGTGCAGGTCAGGCCGGTCAGAGACAGGAGAGACAGGACACCGTAGAGGGCTACGCCGGGGTCGGCGGTCTTGGGGGAGCCCTTGGTGTCGTCGGTCTTGGTGTCGGTTGTGGGGTAGTAGTAATAGCCGCCGGAGGAGGGAACCTCCTTCCACCTGGCCGTGAGGGTCAGCGGGGCGGTGACCGGGGTGTTGAAGTCATACAACGCATCGCCCAGATACCAGCCGGCAAAGGTGTGGCCACTCTTTTCCGGATCGCTCGTGGGGCGAAGCACTGTACGGTTATGTTCCACCAGCGTCGGCTCAGGCTTCGTGCCGTCGCCCGTATCAAAGCGCACCGCGAAGGTGCCGCCGGTGACCTGTTCAGGCCCTGCCTCATTTACGATCGAGCCGTAGAACGTGCCGCCGCTAATGCTTCCAGTACTCACCCAACTCAAAGAGCCCTTTCGAATCATCACTGCACCGTAAAAAGTGCCACCGGTGATCGTTCCATTGTTCTCCACTGTCCCATTATATATTCCATATATTCCGGCTTCAATCTTACCTGCTGACCTATTATACACAGTTCCGTTAAAAACCGTCACGGCAGCGGCGCCTTCGCTACGCTTGATCGTGCCCTGATTGTTCACCGTACCATCCACTGTACCGCCATCGGCATATATGTCACTTTTCTCCCTGTTCCAAATCGCATCGTCACTTCCTGTGCACTTCTCGATCTTAGCCGTTCCGCCCATGTACAGATTCCCGGAAGAATATATACCGCCGCCACCTCTACTCGCATGGCAACCCGTAATACATCCACCGGTCATTTTCAGTGTCGCGTTATTATCAACATATACGCCGCCGCCATACTCGGCACGGCAACCCGTAATACATCCCCCGGTCATTTCCAGTGTCGCGTAAGCTTCAACGTACACACCGCCGCCATCGCCATCCTCGGCACGGCAACCCGTAATACATCCCCCGGTCATTTCCAGTGCCGCGTAAGCTTCAACGTACACACCGCCGCCATCGCCATCGCCGGCATTACCGCCGGTGATGGTGCCGGACTTCGCCGCGCTGCTGTCCGTGATGGTCAGGGTCGCACGGCCACTCACCTTGAGCACGCTGCCGGTACCGGTCATCCTCAATGTACAGCCGTTGAGGTCGAGGGTCAGGTTTTTTGTTATTTTCAGCGTGGCAGCGATCTCCGTATTGGAATTCAATGTAATCGTATCGCCAGCGTTTGCCTTGTCTATCATCCCCTGCAAGGTCAGCTCCGACGCGGCGGCGGTGCTCACCAGGGGATTTGTTACATCCCCCGATGTAACAAAAGCTGCCCATATGGGCAGCGCGCATACCAATACCAGGGTCATCAGAATGGGGGGCAGTCGTCTCTTCATGGCGGTTCCTCCTTCTATGGCTCACATATTTCTCTCCCGGGCCTGTGTGCCGCGAAATTTCTTGTTGGGAAAGTTTTTTGGCGCGCAGGCTCTGTTGTACGACCATCTTACCAGAAAGTGTCGCGAAAGGCAACGGGAATATCCAGATATTGGCATAACAAATCGGTGTGGGAGGCATAAGGGGAAGTTATGGGCCTTGGCTGGGGACGAAAAAAGACCGGCGGGGCCGGTCTTTTGTGTTCAGGCGTGGTATTGGGGTTCGTTGCCCTGGTAGATATCCTGCATCTCCCGGTCGATCTCGCTGATGGCGTCGGAGCACAGGCGCAGGCGGGCGGCATCCTGCTGGGTGAATTTGCGGTCGGATTTATACCGCAGCTCGTGCTCCAGACTGGCCCACATATCCATGGCGATGGTGCGGAGCTGGATCTCCACCGGCAGGACCATGGTGCCCTCGCTGATGACGATGGGCACGTTGACGATCAGGTGCAGGCTGCGGTAACCGGTGTCCTTGGGCTCCTTGATATAGTCCACCTCGCGGAGGACGGTATAGGACTCGCTGCGGGTGAGCAGGGAGCGCAGGTAGTAGATATCATCCAGATAGTTGCAGATGACGCGGATGCCGGCCACGTCCTGGATGTGGGCATAGATGTTGTCGATGCTGACCTCCAGGCCCCGGCGGCGCAGTTTGTCGATGATGCTGTCCAGCGTCTTGATACGGTATTCGATGTGGTGGATGGGCGAGTGGTCATACAGACGGGCGAACTCCTCGTCCAGGATCTCCATCTGCGTTACGGCTACCTTCAGCGCACTGCGGTACAGGTGCGTCACCCGCACCATGCCCGCCGCCAGCTCCTGGTCCTTCGGGGAAAGGCCCGTGGCGGTGGGAATGTCCCGCAGGCGGATGGTACCGCTTTTTTCGATCATCATGGGCAGACGCCCTCCTTTCGGCCGCAGCCCACGTCCGGGGCCGCAGTTTCATCCTACTATACGAATATGACCTGCCTGTGAACAAATCGATATTTCTTTAACAAGTATACCGACAGTTTGCGCGAAATGCAAGAGGGACGCCGTACAAAAAACGCAAAGAAGGCGCCCACGGCGGCAGCCGTGGGCGCTGGGGTCATTTCTTGCAGCGGGCGAGGACGGCGGCGGCCACACGGTCGGCGGCCAGGCCGTCGAAATCGTGGCTCTGGGCAGCGGTGATGGCCTGACGCTGCTGTTCGTCCTCCAGAAAGGCCAGGGCCGACGCGGCCATGTTGTCCGGCGGGCAGGAGGCCGCCCAGCCGTGGGCGGTGAAGAACGCCTCGTTCCGCGTTTCGCAGCCGCCCACCATATCCGCCAGCAGCAGCGGCACGCCGCGGGTGCCGGCCTCGGTGATGCTGATGCCGCCGGGCTTGCTGACCAGCACGTCCGCGCTGTCCATGTACAGCTGCACCTGGGTGGTAAAGCCCACAGCCTCCACGCGGTACAGGCGGCGCAGTTCCAGGGCATAGCGCATCTGCTTGTTGCTGCCGCACAGCACCGTGGCAAAGTCGCCGTCGGCCATACGCATATCCAGGTCCTCCGCCACGTCGCCCATGGGGCCGCAGCCGATGCTGCCGGACATGAGGACGATGTGGCGGCCGGTCTCCGGCAGGCCCAGAGCTCTCCGTGCCGCGGCCCTGTCACCGCGCTGGCGGAAGGCGGAACGCACGGGAATGCCGGCGGGCAGGAGGGTATCGCGGGCGATGCCGCAGCTGACGAACTCGTCGGCCAGCTCCTGATGGGGAATGACGCAGATATCCGGGGTACAGGCACCCACCGTGGGGCTGCAGGTATAGTCCGTGGCCACGAAGCAGAACACCGGACAGGCGCTCCACGCCTGCTTCAGCGCCGTCATCATCATGGCGGGGATCACGTGGACACAGACAACGGCATCGTAGCCGCCGCTTTGCAGCGTGCGGCCCAGACGGCGGGCACCGCGGGCAATGTAGCGGTACACCGGGCCGTCGCGCCGGTCCATCTCCTTGTCGCCCTCGGCGGACATATAGCCCGCCTTGTAGAGCCTGGGATACCGGCGGTAGAACCGGGTGTGCCACTTGGAAACGAATTTGGATGCCTTTTTGGAGATGAAGCCCAAGCCGTCCATCACGTCGCAGGACGCGCCGCAGCGTTGGAGGCTGTCACGCAGGGCGGCGGCTACGGCGTTGTGCCCGCCGCCGGTGTTACAGGTCAGGATCAGTACGCGCATTTTGCTCTCCTTTCCGCTGCGCTCGCTTTCGCAGCAGCGCCGCCAGGCGCATGAGCCGGGGGCGGTTGTAGCGTTGTATCAGAATAAAGGGCAGATTGGCCAGCAGCACCCACACCGCCAGCACGATCGCGCCGCCCCAGCCGGGCCACAGCCACAGAAACGCCAGGCCCAGCAAACAGGAGGCCCCGTGGACCAGCTCCGCGCGGCAGGTCTCCTGCACCAGCGCCGCGGCCTGATCCGCCGTCACGGCGCCGCTGCCGGGCAGTTCCTTCTTCACCATGTCCGGCAGGATGCGGCTCATGTCCGGCACCAGCTTCTTCCACTTATCGATGGCCAATTTGGTGTAGACGCGGCCGTTCTGCTCCCATTTCCGGCTGCGGAAGAGCCGCTTCTCCGGGTCAAAGGGACCGGGGATCGCCTGACCCAGCGGGTGCGCCAGCAGGGCCAGCGCCGCCGCGTACAGGACGCATTTCCAGAAGCCGCTCACGCCTTCTCCACCCCGCAGCTGCGCTCCAGCGCGTGGCGCAGCGTGCCCTCCGTCAGGCGGGTGACGCGCTCCACGAACTGCTCCTCATCGTGCTTCATGCCGTAGTGCAGCCAGCTTTGCAGCAGGCCCACCAGCGTGGCCGTATACAGCGCCGCGATGGACTGCACATCCGTCTCCGCCACCGGCAGGTCCTCCGCCGTGCGGCGCACCAGATCCTCCACGGCACCGTAGACCACCTGGTAATACTCGCGCTCCAGCAGGTCGCGCTGGCTGGACTGGTACAGGTGGTAGACCGCGCGGCGGTTGGCGCGCATGAACGCCGTCACCCGCATCATCAGCTGGTACCAGCTGGTGCAGAGGGGTGGTGCGTTGAGGACGCGGTCCAGCTCCGTCTCCAGCACCTCGCGCACCAGGGCGTAGATGTCGCAGTAGTAGTAATAAAACGTATTCCGGTTCACGCCGCAGTGATCTGCGATGTCCACCACGGAGATCTTATCCAGCGGCCGCTGCTCCAGCAGGGCCAGAAAGCCCTTGCGAATGGCGTTTTTTGTGGTCTGTGCCATGTCCATGCTCCTCTCTTTGTGCAAAAACTGCCTTACCACCTGTATCATACCAAATTCAGACAGTTTTTGCAAGATGCCCGTACTATGCACTTTAGGCAAAATGCGCGTAAATGTATGAACGCAGTGTAAAAAAAGCATCCCCGCGCGGTGTGCGGGGATGCTTTTGCTTCAAATGGGATCAGGCCGTCACCACGGGGCCGCCGTGCTTCTTGGCGCTGATCTTCTGGTAGGCGATGACCGCCGCCACCAGCACCAGGCCGACCACGTCGGTGAGCGTGCCGGGGATCATCATGCCCAGGCCGCCGATGACCAGGACGATACGCAGCACGGGGTGGATCTTCTTATACAGGAAGCCGTTGAGGGACGCCGCGATGGCGAAGATGCCCAGCAGCGCGCTGATGCAGATCTGCGCCACCTCCCACCAGCCGGAGATGTTCTCAAACAGCAGGGCCGGACTGTAGGCGAAGATGTACGGCACGATAAAGGCGGCGATGGCCAGCTTGGTGGCGTTGATGCCGGTCTTCATGGGGTCGGACTTGGCGATGGCCGAGCCGGCGTAGGCCGCCAGGGCCACAGGGGGCGTGATATCCGCCACGATGCCGAAGTAGAACACGAAGAAGTGGGCGGCCACCAGCGGGAAGCCCAGCTGAATGAGGATGGGCGCGCAGGTGGAGGCCATGATGCAGTAGTTGGCCGTGGTGGGCACGCCCATGCCCAGGACGATACAGCACAGCATGGTCAGCACCAGGCCGACGATGGTGGCGTTGCCCGCCAGCTGGACGATGGCGTTGATGAGGATGGAGGCCAGGCCGGTGACGGTGATACAGCCGGCGATGATGCCCGCCATGCTGCAGGCCACGGCCACGGTGATAGCGCCGCGGGAACCGGCTTCCAGAGACTCCACCGCGGAGAAGAAGGAGCGCTTGCCGGCATTACCCAGCGCCTTGCCGGTTGTCATGGGCTGGGTGTCGCCCTCACCGCGCTTGCCCTGCAGGAAGAAATTGACGAAGCCCACGGCAATGGCGGCCAGAATGGAATAGGCCGCGGAGTGGGACATGGTCTTGCTGCCGGAGGACACCAGCCACACCAGCAGGATCAGAGGAATGATCAGGTAGCAGTCACGGAGCAGCAGACGCCACGCAGGCAGCTCCTCGCGGGGAACGCCCTTCAGGCCCAGCTTCTTGGCCTCCAGATGGACGGCGATGAAGATCCCGGTGAAGTACAGCAGCGCGGGCAGGATGGCCTTGACGGCCACCTGGGCGTAGGGCAACTTCATGTACTCGGCCATGAGGAAGGCTGCCGCACCCATGATGGGGGGCATGATCTGGCCGCCGGTGGAGGCCGCGGCCTCGACGGCGCCGGCGAACTCGGGCTTGTAGCCGGTCTTCTTCATCATGGGGATGGTGAAGGAACCGGTGGTGACGGTGTTGCCCACGGAGGAGCCGGACACCATGCCGCACAGGGCGGAGCTGATAACAGCCACCTTCGCCGGGCCGCCGCTGGACCAGCCAGCCAGACGGTTGGCAAAGCTGATGAAGAAGTTGGCGATGCCGGTGCGCTCCAGGAACGCGCCGAAGATGATGAACAGAACGATGTAGGTATAGCACACGTTGATGGGCGTACCGATGACGCCGGAGGTGGTGTAGAACAGCTTGTAGATGATGGTTTTCAGCGCGTCATACAGGGTGGCACCGTTCACCGCGCCGGCGTAGCTCAGCTGGTTGATGAACGCGTACACGATCAGCACGCCGGCCACGCACAGAATAGGCAGACCCACGCAGCGGCGGCACAGCTCCATCAGGATCAGGATACCCACCACGCCGATGATGACGTGGACCGTCTCGATACGGGTGGACAGGCGCACCAGCGTCATGGCGTTCAGCGCGAAGTAGAAGAAGCAGGCCGCGCCCACCACCATCAGCACGATATCGTACCAGGGCAGGTAGTTGACCCTGACGTGGTGCTTGCTGGCGGGGTAGGTCAGGAAGCCGATGATAATGATGCAGCCCACGAACATGGTGAGCCGGATCTCGGGCATGGCCTTGGAAAACAGGGTCATGCCGATGCAGAACAGACCGAACGCGGCCATGAGGATGCGGATGATCAGCTGGGGCGTACCCTCCCACAGGCGGGTGGCGGATTCACGGTCATATTTACGCATGACCGCGTCCAGATCCGGGGCCTCGTCCGCGGCGGTATTGACACCGTCGGCCGGGCTGGTATCCGGTTTTTTCTTGTCGATGCTCATAGTCGTTTCTCTCCCTGAAGATTACAGAATAGCGCGAGGACTACGGCGGGAAACCCCGCCGTAGCCTCGAAAAGCGTCAATTCTCTGCTAAGGATTTAGTCGCCGAAGTACACGTCCTTGGCGATGACGGTCTCGGTGTAGTAGTCGGAGGTCTCCAGCAGCTTGGCGATGTGCTCGCTGTCCAGGCTGACCAGGTAGGTATCCTTGGTGGTGGCCAGGTCGGTCACAGCGGTGGTGGGGGCACCGGCCACGATGAAGGCGGCGTCGATCTGGCCGTTCTTCAGGGCGTCGGCGCTGTCGCTGAAGGACTGGTAGGTGGGCTTGATGTCGTCCTCGGTCAGCCCGTAAGCACCCAGGACGTCAATGGCGTTGAAGTACACGCCGGAGCCGGGAGCGCCGATGGACACGGACTTGCCGGCCAGGTCAGCCACGGTCTTGATGCTGGCGTTGGTGGTGACGATCTGCACCTGCTCCATGTACAGGGCGGCCACAGTGGAGAAGCCCTCCATCTTGCTCTTGAACAGGTTGGTGCCGTTGTAGGCGTAGGCCATTACGTCGGACTGGCAGAACGCGAAGTCAGCGGTGCCGTCCACCAACTCCTGCACGTTGCCCTGAGAGCCGTTGCCCACCAGACCCACGACGTTGATGCCGGCGTTGTTGGTGGCGTGCTGGGCGATGACGGAGCCGAAGGCGTAGTAGGTGCCGGACTCGCCGCCGGTGACGAAGCGCAGGTTGCGGGAGTCGGTCTCGCCGGCGCCGTCCTTCACGGCGGCGACCTCAAAGCCCTTCTCGGCGAAGTACTTGGCAGCGCCGGGGTGATAGGGCACGGAGGTGATGGAAGCGCCGTACTCCAGACTCAGCTCGCCGTACTTGGCGTGGCTGGTGGTCAGGGACGCGGCGTTGTCGAAGATGTCCGCCACGAACTTGTACACGTCGTCGCTGGACACGTCGTCGCGGGCCAGGATCACAGCACCCACGGCCACGGTGGTGGTGTCGGTATGCTCAGCGGTCACATCGCCGCCGTCGTCCTTCTTGTCGCCGCAGGCGACCAGGCTCAGCGCCATGACCAGCGCCAGAACCAGTGCAAAAAACTTTTTCATGTTCTTTCTCCTTATTGATAGATAAATTGTTTTCCTCTTCCTGAAAAACAGCTTTTTCCGCCGGCCGGTCGGGCACGGCGGTGTTCAACGGTGCCATTATATCGCAGGCGTAAACTTTTTGCAATATCTAAATGCGGAAAATTTCATTTTTCTGCGGAACGATTTTCCCGTCCGTGCGGACATTCCGCTTTTCTTAGTCGGCATTTCTTTCGGCAAATCCGTAGTTTTGTCTGTATCATGGTACTTTTTAGCGGTGGTCTATTCATAATGCTAAATTGTTTTATGCAGGAACACCCCGCAATAAGTGCATTTTCTGCTGGGAAATCCTGCAAAATAACAAAGGCGGGGCAAAGCCCCGCCTCTCAGCTTTCTGTCACATTCAACAGCTGCGCCGCAGCAGCTCGCATACCAGTTCATAGGTGCGCTCCGTGGAGGGCACGCTTAGCCGCTCCCGCACGGAGTGTACATCGTGCAGCTCCGGCCCCATGGACACCGCGTCCAGACCGGGGATCTTCTCCATCAGCAATCCGCACTCCAGACCGCCGTGGGTGGCCTCCACCACGCCGTCCTTACCGGTAAGATCCTTATACGCCGCCAGCAGCGTATCCCGGAACTGCGACTCCCTCTTGTACTGCCAGCCGGGGTACACGCCCCGCTCTGCCACAGTGCCGCCCGCCAGCGCCGCCACAGCCCGCACGCGCTGCGCCAGCATCAGCTTCCGGGACGCGATGGACGACCGGATGGAGAACGCGATGTGCAGTCCGTCGCCGCCCAGCTTCACCACGCCCATATTCAGGGATGTCTGCACCAGACCGGGGAAATCCGTGTCCATAGCCTCCACGCCCTGCGGCATGGCCGTCAGCGCCTGCACCAGCGTCACGGTGCGCTCTGCGGACACGGCTTTTGCCGTCTCCGCCGCCGCGCAGGTCAGCGTCACATCGGGGTCGGTGACGGCGTACTCGTTCTTCAGCACCCCCTCAAGCTCCCGAATAAACGCTTCGAACGCCCGGCCGCTGCCCTTGGGCAGCGCCACCGCCGCGTCGCAGCGGGAGCAGATCACGTTGTCGAACTGCCCGCCGGAGATGGCCGCCAGCCGCAGGCCGGGGAACTTCTCCAGCGCTGTGGCCAGTACCCGTCCCATGAGGCGGTTGCCGCTGCCGCGTCCCAGATGGATGTCCGCACCGGAGTGACCGCCCCGCAAGCCGGCCACGGTGATGCCGAAGCCCTCCATGCCCGCCGCATCGGTCAGCGCTGCGGGCAGCAGGCAATCGGCGTGCATGCCGCCTGCGCAGGACACGGTGAACACGCCCTCCAGTTCGGAGTCCAAATTCAGCAGCTTTTTGCCCTTCAGGTCAGAGCAGTCCAGCGCAAAGGCGCCGTCCATGCCCACCTCCTCGTCCACGGTGAACACCGCCTCGATGGGCGGATGCACCAGCGTATCATCCGACAGGATCGCCAGGATCATGGCCACGGCAATGCAGTTGTCGCCGCCCAGCGACGTCTTGTCCGCCCAGATCCACTCCCCGTCGGTCATCAGGTCAAGTCCCTCGCGGGTCATGTCCTTGGTGCAGTCGTCGGTCTTGGCGCACACCATGTCGATGTGTCCCTGCAGGATGATCGGCTCGGCGCTCTCATGGCCGGGAGATGCCGGCTTCCAGATCACCACGTTGTTGCACGGCTCCTGCCGGTACTTCAGTCCCAGTTCCTTGGCAAAACCCACGCACAGATCGCTGATGATCTTCGTGTTGCCGCTGCCGTGGGGCACCGAGCACAGCTTTTCAAAATATGCGAACACCTTTTCTGGCTTCAAGCCTTTCAAAACAGCCATTTTGATACTCCTTTCCCATGCGGCCGCGGTCTCCGCGCCGCCCATTCAGTATAGCATATCCGCCTGCCGCCCGCAAGCAAGTCCCTATGTGCCCACAGCCCATGCTTTCGCATGGGCTGTGTATGCAGCACACATTATCAGAAGTCGCCCAGGCCCATATCGTCCTCGGTGTTGGGCGCTTCCTCGTCGTCCTCCTCGGTGGGAGGCGCGGGGATAAATTCCTCCAGATAGGCCTCCTCCGGCAGACCAGCCATATACGCCGGCAGGTTGATGATGATGCCGTCGATGTTATGGGGCAGTGTCATTTGGTACGTTTCCGTTGTCTCGCTGCCGCCCTTCTGCTGCATGACCTCCACGGTCAGCTCCAGCTTGTCGCCGATGACGGTGGTCAAGCAGCGCTCCTTTTCGTACAGCTTGGAGATCTGCTCGCCGTTCACATACACAGTGATCTTATAGGGTGCCTCCACAGACTGGCCGCCCTTGTCCACTGCGCGGTTGTCGAAATAGACGGTGTGGCCGCGTCCGATGCGCAGCATCAGCACGGCGACGAGCACCAGCACCAGGATAAAGGCGATACGGATGAGCCACGAGCGTTTCGTCGTTTTCATGCGGTTCTCCCCTCCTCCTCGGCCTTCTGCTCAATGGCCAGCTGCTGACCCAGCGTGCGGTTCTCCTTGCGCTTCTTGGCCTCGTACATGACCAGTGCCACGGTGATAACGGCGTAGGACACGAACACGCGGAAGTACTCGCCGATCATGGAGTCGCCGGTGATCTTGGTTCCGGCGGCCGGCGCCACGATGAACATGGTATGGAACAGGAGCACACCCAAGAACACGTTGCCGATGGACGCCTTTTCCACGGAGGCGCCGCCCACCAGCAGCGCGGCGATGCAGAACATGCCGACGTTGGTATGCGCCGTATAGGTGGGGAAGTTGCCCATGTTCTGCAGATAGATGATCATGCCGAAGCCCGCAAACACGGTGGACATGACGATGGAGATCAGGCGGGTGCGGTCCACGTTGATACCGGCGTCCCGCGCCACGTTCATATCCTGGCCCACCGCGCGCATGTCCTGTCCCAGCTTCGTGCGGCGGAACCACACGATGAACAGGCAGGCCAATGCGATGATGATCAGCGTCAGCACGGGGATCTTCACGCCGCCCACGTAGACGGCCAGCGCGTTATCCACGCTCTGCCGCATCTGCAGAAGGCTGACTGTGTTGCGGATACCAAAGCCGCGGGGCAGCTTCAGTGTGTTGTGGAGGATGGGGATGATGGGCCCCATCATATACAGCACCACCAGCTGGTACACACCGGTCATGCAGTAGGCGATAAAGTAGCTGGTGACCATCTCGCGGCCCTTGGCGCGGTTCAGGATGTTGCCGCACATAAGACCCAGCAGAATGGACAGGGGGATGGACAGGATGGCCGCCAGCACCAGACCGGGGATACCCCAGATCTGCCAGTCCGCCACCAGAATCAGCGCGATCTCGCCGGCCATAGCGCCCAGCGTCATGGCAAAGTTCAGACCCATACCGGCCATAATGGGGATCAGCAGGCTCAGGATCAAAAAGGCGTTGCGCCCCAGACGGGTCATAGCCTCGTTAAGTATGTAGCTCACCGGCAGGCCGGACACGGGAATGAGCACGGCGCAGATGATGATAAACAGGACGGGCACTGAGTTTTTGCCCAGGAATTGCTTTACGTCGAATCTCTTACCCTTCATGTCAGCGCCCCCTTTCCGTCTTTCTGGTCAGGGCATAGAGGATCATGCCGTTGGATACCACGATACGGATGACCTCGCTCATATCCATCTGGAAGGCGGCGCTCATCACGGTGGGGGTCATGGTCACCACGCCCTGATACAGGATCGTACCGATAATCACATTGCCGATGGATGCCTTATTCACCGACGCGCCGCCGATAAGGATGGCGGCCACGGCGGGCATGGCCATCCAGAAGGGGCCGTTGTACAGCTGTATGAAGCCGAAGCCCTGCTCATACACCAGAATACCCACAGCGCCCAGCCAGGTGGACATGATCACGGAGATAAGCCGCATCTTGTCCACGTTGATGCCCGCTGCGCGGGCAAAGGCGGGGTTGGAGCCCACAGCGGTCATGGCGGTGCCGGTCTTGGTGTGCAGGAACGCCCACATCAGCACGGCCATCAGCACGAAGAACAGCAGCGTGCCGGTGGGGATCACCAGATTGATGCCGATGCTGTTCAGGTCGATGGTCAGAATGTTGGCCAGCGCCTTGTCGTAATAGCCCTCCAGCGAGATGACGGTACGCAGACCGCTGGCGGAGAAGCCCCACACCATGGTAGGGTGCTTGTACGGCAGCAGCAGCCACATCATGCACATGAAGGACACGGACGAGAAGCCCACGTAGGTGGCGATCATCATTTCGCCGCCCTTGATCTTGTTCAGCAGCCAGCCATAGCCGCCGCCGAACAGCAGGGCAAAGGGCGTGGCGATGAGGATGGCCATAAGGAAGCTGGCAAAGCCGGTGTAGCCCAGCTCGATGGACAGCGTGGCACCCAGCAGTCCGGACACGATACCCAGCGGCAGGCCGAAGTTCAGGCCGCAGCCGGAGTGTACCATGGGCACCATGGCCAGCACCATCACGGCGTTCCAGCTGAAACGGGTGATGATATTGGTGATCTGTGTGGGGAAATCCAGCCCCACGCAGGGCGCGGCGATGAGCAGCAGCAGCAGGAAGCACGCGATGATCAGACGCGGCAGGCCGAAGCTGTCCAGCAGCTCTCTGAATTTTGACTTGTTTCCAAGTGTGGTCGTATTGCCCATTTCTTCCTCCTTACTTCACCTGACTGACCATGAGCATACCGAACTCCTCGGAGGAATGGTCAGCAGGCAGGATACCGGCGACCCTGCCGCCGGAGACGATGGCGATGCGGTCGCAGATCTGGCGCAGCTCCTCCAACTCGGAGGAGATCATCACCACCGTGACGCCGGATTCGCGGTTAAATTTCTTCAGCGCCTCCAGCACCAGCGCCTTGGCGCCCACGTCGATGCCGCGGGTAGGCTCGGACACGAAGAGGAAGCGGGGCTCCAGCGCGAACGCCTTGGCCAGACACACCTTCTGCTGGTTGCCGCCGGACAGCTCTCTGGCCTTCTGGCCGGAGCCGGTACACTTGATCTGCAATTCATCGATATACCGGTTCGTCACCGTGTGGATGGCCTTTTCGTCGCGCCATGTGAAGAAACCCATTCTCTTCAGGAACTTGTCCTGCACCTGCATGGCGGGGAACGCCACGTTCCACTCCAGTGACTCATCCAGCAGCAGACCCACGCCGCGCCGATCCTCGGACACAAAGGCCAGCTGGGAGTCCAGACACTTCCGGGGGCTGTTCAGCGCGATAGGCTTGCCGTCGAACTCCACGGTGCCGCCCGCCTCGTACAGGCCCATCACACCGTTGGGAATACCCAGCTTGCCCTGGCCGGCCAGACCGCCGATGCCCAGGATCTCGCCCTCCTTCACGTCCAGATCCACGTTGCGGACGATCTCGCCGGGCATATCCACCCACAGCTTGCGGATGGACAGAATGGTGCGGGCATCGGAGTGGTCGCGGATGTCGTGGGCAGCGCCGCCGGCAGCCACCTCGCGCCCCACCATGTAGTGGGTGATGTCGCGGACATCCGTCTCGCGGGCGGCCACGTCCTTGACCACATAACCGTCCCGCATGATGACCACCTTATCGCACACCGACAGGATCTCCTGCAGGCGGTGGGTGATGAAGATCACGGCGATGCCCCGGGAGGCCATGCCGCGGATGGAGTCCAGCAGGGCCTGTGCCTCCTGCTCGGTGAGCACGGCGGTGGGTTCGTCCAGGATCAGCAGCTTCAGGTTCTCCTTGCTCAGCTCGCGGGCGATCTCCGTAAACTGCTTGTGACCCACGGGCATGCTGCTGATGACCATCTTCTGGTCGATAGCCACGCCCATCTTCTCGATGGCTTTTGCGGCGCGGTTATCCATTTCCTTATAGTCGAGAGTGTCCAGGCGCGGGCCGAACACTTCTGAAATGACGCTTTTTTTCTTGGGCTCGCGGTTGAGGAGGATGTTCTCCGTGGCAGTAAAGCCGGGGATCAGCGAGAACTCCTGATGCACCATGCCGATGCCGGCCTTCAGCGCATCAAAGGGGGTGTTGAACTGCACTTTTTCTCCGTCGATCAGGACATCCCCCTCGTAGCCGCCCGTCTCACGGATCACGTCCATGCCAAACAGTATTTTCATCAAGGTGCTCTTTCCGGCGCCGTTTTCGCCCACCAGACCCAGCACCTCGCCCTCTTTCAAGGTGAAGTTGATGTCCGTAAGCACCTGATTGCCGAAAAAGCCCTTTTTGATATTCCGCATCTCAAGCAGCGGAGCATTGTTCTTTTCCATATTCATCCCTACCTATAGCAGCGGGGAGGGAGGATGCCCTCCCTCCCCGCTTTAATGGTTGCTTCAAAAGCCTGTCGTCAGCTGACGGTGAAGTACTTCTCCGGGATCTCCACGTCGGCGTTGCCCATGAAGTGGCCGGGATCACCCATGATATAGGTATCCTGATAGATCAGGAACACGTTTTCAGACTTCGCGCCGGTGGTGGCGTTGGTGTAGCTGGCGCCGTTCCAGGCCGCCTTGGGAGAGTAGACCTGCAGCGCGGCAGCCACATCGTCCATGTCCTTCAGCTCGCTCTTGCCGTCCAGCACGTTCTTGGCGTGCAGAGCAAGACCGGCGGACAGGGTGTAGCCGTAGGAGTAAGCCCAGGTGCCGAAGTGATCGGCGCCGCCCTTCTCAACGATGGCGGACTCGACCTTGGTCAGGATCTTCTCGAAATCACCGGCTTCCTCGGTCAGATCAATACCCAGCGCGCCGGGATACCCCATCAGGGGGGAGGGCAGGTCGGCCTCGATGAAGTAGCCGCCGCACTCCAGCAGGCGCTTCAGCAGAGGCTCGGTGTGCGCATCGTTGGTGCAGAAGTAAGCAGCCTTCTGGCCGTACTTCTCGACCCATGCGGGCACCTGCTCCAGAATGTAGGCCTGAGCGCCGGAAACGCCCACGTCAGAGGTGGGATCGGGAGCCGTCTCCAGGACGAACTTCATGCCGAACTCCTCGCAGGCGGCCTTCATGATGGCCACGCGGCGGCTCATGGTCTCATAGGACATGTGGCGGGGGAAGGAGATATGTACGAAGGTGTCGCAGCCCAGCTCGTGCGCGGTGCGGATGATCAGATAGCCGCGGGACACGAAGTCATTGTTGGTGACCAGGTCGGCAGCGGAGCTGATCTCGGGCAGATCCTCGTGAGCCTCGCCTGCGATGCAGATGATGTCAGGGCGAGTCTCTTTGATCTTGCGGAAAGCCTCGGTGGTGCCGGGGACAGCCTGATTGACAATGATGGCCTTCATCAGGGGGTCGGCGGACAGGTTCACGATGCTCTGGATGGTGGTCTCGGTCTCCTCGGTGAAGTTGTCGGGATAGATGGCCAGCTGGACCATATCCTCGCCATACTCCTTCTGGAAGGCCTCGGCGCCGCGGCGGTCGTCCTCGGACTGAGAGACGGAGCCGGTCACGATGCCGATCTTGTAGGGCACGGTGTTATCATCGGTCTCGCCCTTCTTTTCGCCGCAGGCGACCAGGGAGAGCGCCATGATGAGAGCCAGCAGCAGAGAAACTACTTTTTTCATGTTTACCTCCTAATTCCTTTACCATAGTTTGTTGTTTCCTCCGCCAGAAGGAAACAGCGAACAGGGCGCGCCCTGTTCTCTTCTATGCATTCGGGTGCTGCGCACCCATTTGATTTTACCAGATAAGTTCACACTCTGTCAACATATTTGTGCCTCTGAATAGTGTTCAATAGCGCATCTCCTTGTTTTTCATCCACACACTTTCCCACAGTTTTTGGCGCATTTGCATCATTTTCATGTATTTTTCATGCGGTTTTCTGTCAGAAGCCTGCTGTTTTGCTATAATAAACTTTTCTTTTGGCGAAATCTGTTTTTTGTCTGACTGCAGCAAAAGAGACAGGCTTCCGCCTGTCTCTCTCGCTTACCTTATAACTTATGGCACTTGTCAGATCTTCTGCTTCTCATCCACGATCTGGCGCAGCTTGGCAGAGAAATCCTCCAGCGTCATGGCGCCCAGGTCCTCGCCCTTGCGGGTACGGACGGAGACGGTGCCGTTCTCCATGTCGCGGTCGCCAACCACCAGCATGAAGGGGATCTTCTCCAGGGTAGCCTCGCGGATCTTCTTGCCGATCTTCTCGTTGCGGCTGTCCACCTCCACGCGGAAGCCCTGCTTGCGCAGCTCCGCGGCCTGCTGCACGCAGTAGTCGGCAGCGCGGTCAGTAATAGGCAGGAAGCGTACCTGCTCGGGCATCATCCAGGTGGGCAGCGCACCGGCGTACTCCTCGATCAGGTAGGCCAGCGTCCGCTCATAGCAGCCCAGAGACGTGCGGTGGATGATATAGGGCAGGGCCTTGTTGCCGTTCTCATCGATATAGTACATGCCGAAGCGCTCCGCCAGCAGCATATCGATCTGGATGGTGACAAGGGTATCCTCCTTGCCGTACACATTCTTGTACTGGATGTCCAGCTTGGGGCCGTAGAACGCGGCCTCGTCAATGCCCACGGTGTAGTCCACGTTCAGATCCTTCAGGATGCGCTCCATGGCGGCCTGGGCGTGGTCCCACTGCTCCGCCGTGCCCTCGTACTTGTTGTTGGGGTTGGCGGGGTCCCACTGGGAGAAGCGGAACGTGCACTTTTCCAACAGGCCCACGGTGCCCAGGCAGTACTTGGCCAGATCCAGGCACTGCTTGAACTCCTCCTCCAGCTGGTCGGGGCGCAGCACCAGATGTCCCTCGGAGATGGTGAACTGGCGGACGCGGATCAGGCCGTGCATCTCACCGGAGTCCTCGTTGCGGAACAGGGTGGATGTCTCGCCCAGACGCATGGGCAGGTCGCGGTAGCTGCGGCCGCGGTTCAGGAACACCTGATACTGGAACGGGCAGGTCATGGGACGCAGGGCAAAGCACTCCTTCGTCTCATCCGCGGGATCGCCCATGACGAACATGCCGTCCAGATAATGATCCCAGTGACCGGAGATCTTGTACAGCTCACGCTTGGCCATCAGGGGCGTCTTGGTCAGCAGATAGCCACGCTGCTGCTCGGTGTCCTCCACCCAGCGCTGCAGCAGCTGGATAACGCGGGCACCCTTGGGCAGCAGGATGGGCAGACCCTGACCGATGCAGTCCACGGTGGTGAAATATTCCAGCTCGCGTCCCAGCTTATTGTGGTCGCGCTTCACGGCCTCCTCCCGCTCCTTCAGATAGGCATCCAGCTCGTCCTTGCTGGGGAAGGCCACGCCGTAGATACGCTGCAGGGTCTGGCGGTTGGAGTCGCCGCGCCAGTAAGCGGCGTTGCAGGCGGTCAGCTTGATGCCGTTGCCCTTGATGCGGCCGGTGGAGTCCACGTGGGGTCCGGCGCACAGGTCCACGAACTCGCCCTGCTTGTAGAAGGAGATGTGGGCGTCCTCGGGCAGATCGTTGATGAGTTCCACCTTGTAGGGCTCTTCCTTTTCCTCCATGTACTTGACGGCCTCGGCGCGGGGCAGCTCGAAGCGCTCCAGCTTCAGCTTCTCTTTACAGATCTTACGCATTTCAGCCTCGATCTCGCCCAGGTCGTCCTGGGTGAAAGCGAAGGGCGCGTCCAGATCGTAATAAAAGCCGTTGTCGATGCTGGGGCCGATGGCCAGCTTCACCTCCGGGTGCAGGCGCTTGACAGCCTGGGCCAGGATGTGGGAGCAGGTGTGCCAGTAGGTCTTGCGGTACTGTTCGTTTTCAAACGCAAATTCCTTGTTTTCCTTGTTGACTTCGCTCATAGTCTGTTCCTCCTTGTGATCGGGGCTGGATAAATAAAAATCCCCACCCCTGAATGGTATCAGGGGTGAGGTAATAGGCATTACTCCACGGTTCCACCCTGCTTACGGCCTGCGCAGCGTTTTTACTGTCCGCTGCGGATGGCGGGATATCTTTCGTCGAGACAAGGCGCAGGAGCGCAGGAATACGGTCTGTATTTCAAGCTTCTGCAACGCAGTATCGGCGGAAGAGATCCGGCATACGCCGTCGCTTTCGATCGCTGTAACGGGCGATACCCGTCCTGCTCGTCGCAGGCGGCTCGGAAGTGGTACGGGCCGTGTCCTTGGCGGGGTGCTTTCAGCCGGGGCGCCCCTCTCTTTGGCCGCGGAAAAACAGCTTCTTCTTCGTCACTGCCTTTTTGATGGCAATAAGTATAAACCGTTCGGCGCGGTTTGTCAACGGGTGGTTTCACGGGGGAAGGGCAAAATCAGCCGCGTGAAGCAAAAAGAGACATCCGAAAGGATGTCTCTTTTTGCTGGCGCGGAAGGAGGGATTTGAACCCTCGCGCCGCTTTTGACGGCCTACTCCCTTAGCAGGGGAGCCCCTTCGGCCACTGCCTTTGTCAACAAAAAGCCTCGGAAGAAATTTGAAAAAAATTCAAAATAGGACTTGCAAACCGCCGAAAACTGTGGTATTCTAAGTGGGCTGTTTGAGGCACAACAGAATATCCGGGTGTGGCGAAGTTTGGTATCGCGCTTGAATGGGGTTCAAGAGGCCTCGAGTTCGAATCTCGACACTCGGACCACGTCGGAGCAGGTTTGTATGCTTGCTCCGACTTATTTTTTACATAGCGGAGAGGGAGATGGTGTTGTCATCTCCCTCTTTTTTGTCCGGCGCAGGACGCGAAAAAGCGCGGCAGCTGCCGCGCTTTTTCCTCTTCCTCCCTGCTCGGTCCTTCCTGAAAGAAGGTCCCCCTCGCTGTTAAGTGAATTTAGTATACCATGAATACGCCCGTTTGTCCATCCTTTTTAGGCGCCGTATCCAGCATTTGCCACTGTTTTTCATGCATATCGCGCTGTCGGGCGGCAAAACTACCGTTGCGATACCCAACAAGGGCATTTGCCCCACAACATGAAAGGAGAACACAACGATGTCTACCAAGAACAGCAACAAGCTGAATGTCCCCGAGGCCAAGGCCGCTATGGATCAGTTCAAGATGGAGGCCGCCTCTGAGGTCGGCGTGAACCTGAAGAACGGTTACAACGGTCACCTGACCAGCCGCGAGGCCGGCTCTGTGGGCGGCCAGATGGTCAAGAAGATGATCGAGTCCTACGAGAAGAACCTGTAAACGGCCCTTCCCGCACGAAAAAAGAACCGCCTTCGGGCGGTTCTTTTCTACGTTCTCACAAGGTGACCTCCGTGCCGTTGTTCACCTCGACGCGGTAGCCGCCGGGGTTGTATACATCCGTTCCGTTGCCCCGGAAGCGGCAGTCATCCAGCGCCGCATAGGAGTTCGGCGGCAGGCACAGAAGCTCCAGCGCCGTGGTGTTGTTCAAAAAGTCGATGCGCCTGATGGTATATGTATAGGAGTTGCTGTACGCAGAGTCGTACCGCGCGCCCACCCCGTTGCCGCCGATATACCCGCCGTGGAGATAAACCCAGCCGCCGTTCACGGCCAGCGCGCCCACGTCCCAGCCGGTTACGCGGCAGTTCTCCAGATAGGTGGGCGCTCTGGCGGTCACGCCGGTTCCGCTCCCATCCCCCTCAAAGCTGACCTCCGAAAAGCGGACGTAGGCGTGGCACCGCTCCGTGTCGCTCAGGGGCGTCACCGTCACCGGCGCGGCGAAGGCGGTGCCGCTGCCCTTCAGCGTGACCGCGCAGCCCACCGACACCGGCGCGTCATAGGTCACGTCCGGCAGCTCCACCGTGATGGACGTGTCCGCGTCGTACTCCTCCGCCAGCCGATCCAGCAGCGCCTGCAGCTCCTGCGCCGTTTCCAGCGGCGCGTCCTCCGGTGTGATGCGCAGCGCCTGCTGCTCCTCAAATTCCACGGTCATGGTCAGGTGCAGCACGTCGCCGCTCTTCATGCGCAGCGTCCAGACCACCTCGTTGTGGGTGCAGGTGGGATCCGCACGCAGCCGCCGGTACAGCAGCGCCGGGGACTCCGGTGTTTCCTCCTCCGCGTCCCACAGCTTCACCCGGCTCACGCCCTCCGGCGCGGTGACGGACACGTCCCAGCTGTCCAGCAGCGCGGCGAAATCCTCCGCTGCGTAGTCCTGGGTCACGGCGTCCTCCACCATGACGGTGGCGGGGAAGTCATTGCCGCTCCCATCGGGGATCAGCCTGCAACAGTAGCCCACCGGCGTGGTGGGGTCATAGGGGTTCGGCGTCATGGCGGTGAACACATGGTACTCCCGCCCGTCCCCGGCGGTATAGTAGGTCTGGCAGGCCGTCAGATAGGGGGTCCATGGCCGCGTCCGGGGCGGTGGGCGTCTCCGCATCCGCCGGCGGCAGCTCCGCCCTGCAGGGCAGCAGCAAAAGCAGCGCCGCGGCCAGCGCCGCGGCGAACCCCACCGCCAGCAGGCGCAGGCGGCAGTACGGGCCGATAAACAGCGGGAACAGGCAGAGAAAAGTGGCAATCGAACACGGCGCACTTTTGACCGGGGAGGTAGGTAAAAAAGTAGATTTTCCTATAGGTTTATGATATGCTGTTCTAAAAAATAAATGGTAAACCGAAATATCATATAAAAGTAGTGGAGAAAAATGATGGATTTGTTGTGGAGGTATATGAAATGAAAAAGATTCTCGTATTATCACTTTGCTTTGTACTTGCACTATGGATGGCAGGTTGCGTCCAGAATAAAAATATCAATTTTGGGGATGTCACGATGAAAGTTGTAGAGGGAAGTGTAACTCCTTCAGGTTTGACAGTTCGCATTTCAAATAACACAGGAATTGATATCAATGGCGGGATCAATTACGATTTTTCTATTGAAAAAAAGGAAGATGATAAATGGTCACCAGTAAAAGAGATCGGCGATAGAACTACTGACACCGAAACATATATTTTTCAAGGAGAAAGAGATTTGAATATCAATTGGTCTGAAATATATGGTTCGCTTTCGGCGGGAGAATACAGAGTCGTTAAGTTCTTTTATCCATCGACAGAAGATGGCTCTTATGGTACAGACGATGGTTTTTACCTATTCGCTGAGTTCAGTATCGAGTAACAAATACGAATTTTATCGGGGAGCAGCAACCTCTGTCGGGGCTGTCAATGGTCGAGATGAACGGCGCACAAGTGCGCCGCCATTGACCGCCCCGCCCGGTCTTGCCCTGCGGTTATCAAGGCGGGCAAGCCCTAGGGGTGCTTGCTCGCCTCCTTTAATTTTGGGCGGAGGTCAGTAGCCGAAATTGGCCTCAAATTGAGGCCAATTTTGGCAGGGGCTTGCAAAGCCTAGATCCCTTGCAATCGCAGGCTTTCTGTGATACTATTTTGATACTAAGAAAACGAGGTGTCCTAAATAGCAGGTGAAATATTAACATATTTGCGAAAGTTTTTCTTGTGAAATCACTTCAAATACACCCACATATATTTGAATTTGCCGAGCAGCAATAATCTGGACCGCTTTCTGTCGGAGAACAATGAAAATTTCCGGGACACGCCGCTACAGCTGACGCTGCAGCGGCTCTATACCACCACCGGCCTCTCCAAGGCCGCGCTGGCCAAGCAGTCCGGTATCAGCGAGGTATATCTGCACCAGCTGTTCTCCGGCTGCCGCTTCCCCTCCCGCAACCGCCTGCTGTGCGTATGCTTCGGCCTGGGCGCATCGGTGGAGGACGCCCAGGGCCTGCTGCGGCAGGCGCGGCACGCGCCGCTGTACACCCGTGACCGGCGGGACGCCATCATTCTCTATGGTCTGAGCCACAGCATGACCTTGTTCCAGATCAACGACAAGCTGTTCACCGAGAAGCTGGATACCTTATGCTGACACCGACAGGGGAAACCGGGGAGAAAGCAAGAGGAGCGCCCATGTGGGCGCTCCTCTTGCTTTTCAGTCCGGCAGACGGCCCTCCGCCAGCAGCCAGGCGCCGGCGGCCAGCAGCAGCGCCTCCGGCGGAAGCCGCCCCCAGCGCAGGGGCAGGGGGATATCCTGCGGCTCGATGGCCGCGCCGTTCACCGCCGTCAGCCGCCGCTGCACGCACAGCACCGGGCGGGGCGTCAGGCCGGACAGCGTCAGGCTGCATCGGGGCGACAGGCCGCAGCCCACCACCTGCTGCGCCCGCAGAGGCGCGGCGGTGTTCTCCTGGGGCAGCAGCACCGTGCGGCACAGCGGCGCGCGGCCCAACACCGCCAGCCGCGCCGTGCCGGGCCGGTCCAGCACCAACAGATCCCAGCACCGGCGCAGCAGCACCGCCTCGTCCACCGGCGGTACGGACGGCGGCAGCCAGCGCCCCAGTCCGCCGCGAAAAAATGCCATATCGACCATGTACGTCTCACCTCCCGCGTAGTCTGCCGCGCTTTGCGCCGTCTTATGCCCCGGTGGAAATTTCCCCTGTCCTTTTCGCGCCGGATGTGCTATACTGTCAGGTAGCTTGTTTCAGGAGGTGCCGCCATGCCATTCCGCGCGCATTTACATACCGTCAACCGTCACCGGCGCCTGGTGCGGCACTATTGCTTCAAGCTGGGTCTGGTGTGGCAGGGTCTGACCCACGACCTGAGCAAATACAGCCCCACGGAGTTTTGGCGGGGCGTAAAATACTACCAGGGCTGGCGCAGCCCCAACGACCAAGAGCGCCTGGAAAACGGCGTGAGTCTGGCGTGGCTGCACCACAAGGGGCGCAACCGCCACCACTTTGAGTACTGGATCGACTACTGCCGCCGGGAGGATGGGACCATCTATATCGGCGGATGCAAAATGCCGAAAAAGTATGTGGCGGAGATGTTCTGCGACCGGATCGCCGCCTGCCGGGTCTATCAGGGCGACGCATATACGGACGCCTCCCCCTACGACTACTACCAGCGGAGCAAGGACCTGCGGCGGACGGACGCCAGCCGCTTCATGCATCCGGAGACGGCGGCGCTGCTGGATCGCTGGCTCCTGCTGCTGAAGGAGCGGGGGGAGGAGGCGGCCTTTGCCGCTATTCGCGCCGAATTGGCGGACAGCGCCTACTGACGGCGGAGCGCAGGCGCTTTGTTAAGAAGAAAACAATAGATTTTTGAACATTTCCCTTGCTTTCCATCACTATTTGTTTTACAATGTCTTGGTACATTTTGATGTGAGGTTGTCAACAACATGACCCATCCCTATAAAACGCGGGAAGGCGGCGCCACCGTGACGGTGTTCGTACCCTACGACTGCCAGAACAACTGCCCCTTCTGCATCAACAAAAAAGAATACGCGGACTGCTCCGGCTTCAGTCTGGAGAAGATACTGGCAAGCATCCAGGTGATGGACGGCATCACTCCCCGGTGTGATTTTGTGTTCACCGGCGGCGAGCCGCTGGCCGACCTGAACGCACTGCAGCAGATGCTGGACGCCATCCCCGCCACCCACAAGATCTATATCAACACCACCTTTCCCGCCCAGGCCCACACCTCCTTCGAGGAAATGCTGGCCTTTACGGAGAGGAACAAGGACAAGATCACCTGCATGAACATCTCCCGCCACCTGCAGCACTATGTGGAGGAAAGCCCTGACGAGGTGCTGGGGAAGATCGCCTGCCCCACGCGCATCAACTGCGTGCTGTACAAGAACTATCCCGCGGCGAAGCTGGTGGACTATGTGGAGCGCTTCCTGCCCTATCGTATCCCCATCCAGTTCCGGTATGATTATACCGAGACGACACCGGAGAACCTGTACGAAGAGGAACACGACAAGATATTGCAGGACCTGAAGCGGCTGTTCACCTACAAGGGGCTGGACGGCTGCCGGATGCGCAACGGCTTCCACTTCGAGTACAAGGGCCTGCACATGACGTACCACAAGACACTGCCCTACTCCACCATCGAGGAAAAGGGACCGGACGGCGTGACCTACGACATTCTGTACGACATCCTCATCAAGCAGAACGGCGAGATACACAGCGACTGGACGGGCGTGAAGATGGACGTGGACGCCTACCGCAGGGTGGTGTTCGAGCCCTACGACCTGAAGGTACTGAACGGGACCATCGACTTTTGAAAAAGAGACCGCTTTGCGGTCTCTTTTTTTCGGAACCCGCGGCGGGGTCGCTCCGTCATAGGTAGTGAAAGCCTTGGCGGAAAATAAATGGCTTGTTTGTATTTACCCCCTTTTACTTCCGCGCGGTTTGTATTATAATGATGTATTGAGCCGGTATCTTGCGTACCGGCGGGCAAAACAGTCTTGAGTGAATGATAAGGAGCAATTCTATGAAACGTTTTATGACCCTGCTGCTGGCCATGCTGATGGTCCTGTCCCTGGCCGCCTGCGGCGACAAGTCCTCCGCCACGGTGGATGCCGAGGGGCTGGGCAAGGCGCTGACCGAGCGCGTACAGTTTGACAGCACCATGAGCGTCATCGACGCCGGAGACTATCTGGAACTGCCCGAGGGCAGCAGCGCTGCCGCCTATATGTCTGACGGCAGCACCATGGAGGAGATCTTTGTGGTGTCCTGCAAGGATAAGACGGACGCATCGGCGGTGAAGATCGCCATGCAGGAGCTGCTGGACAGCCAGACGCAGGAGGCCGGGCGCTACCAGCCCGAGGAGGCCGAGCGCCTGAACAACGCCGTTTTCGCCACTTACGGCACCTGCGTGGTGCTGTGCGTTACCTCTGACACGGATACCGCCAATGCGGTCATCAAGGAGTATGTAGGATGAGTCCGCGCTATGAACGGCGGCAGCGGGGCGGAGGCGGCGCGCTGCTGCTTCTGATCGCCGCCGCGGCGCTGGTGGTGGCGGTGCTGGCCATCTTCACCGATGTATTCAGCGGCAAAAAGGCGCCGGACAAGGATACAGACAGCCCTGCCGTCACCCAGCCCGCGGACGGCGAGCCTGATGGAACCGGCGATGCGGACAACACCGCGAAGGACCCGGAGGGCGATCAAAAGGGTGGTCAAAGCGGGAATGGCGATGGGAACACTGATAAGTCCACCGTGACCACCACGAAGCCGGCAGCCTCCAATGTGATCACCACCGACGCCACGCCTTATCAGTCCGGCGGCGTATACATCGTGGGCAATGCCGGATATGAGATGTACAACTATGTGGGCTCCCTGGCGGAGAAGTACCAGTCCACGGTCAACGCCGTGGCGGACAGCCTCAGCGGCGTCAGCAATGTCTACGCCATGGCGATCCCCCTGTCCAGCAGCATTACCCTGCCGGACAGCCTGCTCAGCGACATACCCGGCAGCGATCAGGCACAGGCCGAAAAGGATATTCTGGCGGGAATGGGGCAGAATATAAAAACGGTGCCCCTGCATGACGCGCTGAACGCCCATCGGACGGAGTACATCTATTTCCGCACCGACCACCATTGGACGGCGCTGGGCGCCTATTACGCCTATGTACAGTTCTGCAACGCCAAGGGCATTACGCCCCACGACCTCAGCGACTATGAGGTGAGCCAGTACACGGGCTTTTTGGGCTCGTTCTACAACGACGGCGGCAAGCCTCAGGCCATGGCGGATGATCCGGATACGGTGAACGCCTATCATCCCGTCAGCAGCACCGCCGCCATGAAGTACGGCAGCAGCGAGAACAGCGAGCTCACCGGCGGCAAGGTGATCTTTGACGAGTCCACCGCAGCGGCCAGCCTGAAATACGGCGCGTTCATCATGGGCGACAACCCCTTCACCGTGATCGAGAACCCCGAAGTCAGCAATGGGCAGAGCTGCATCGTGGTGAAGGAGTCCTTCGGCAACGCCTTTGTACCGTTTCTGGTGGACCACTACCAGACGGTGTATGTGGTGGACTACCGGTATTACGGCGGCAGCGTCAGCGCACTGGCCAAGGCCAAGGGCGTGACGGACGTGTTGTTCGTCAACAACCTGTCCGCCATACGCGGCAGCTATCAAATGGGTAAGCTGGCCGGCGTGAAGTGACATCTGTTTTGAACAGGGCGGGCAAGCCCGCCCTGTTCCTTTTTCTGACTATCCGCAAAGGAGAGCACATCACATGGTATTCAGCAGCACCACATTTTTACTGGCGTTTTTGCCGCTGGTGGCTATTTTATACTATATCTGCCCACGGAAGCTGCGGAACGGGCTACTGCTTGTCTTCAGCCTGCTGTTTTACGGCTGGGGTGAGCCGAAGTACATCCTGATCATGCTGTTCTCCACGGTGTTCGACTACTGCAACGGTCTGGCCATCGGCCACTTTCGGAGCAAGGGAAGGGCGGGCGGCGCCAAGGCGGTGCTGGTCATCTCTGTGGTGGGAAACCTGGCGATCCTGGGCTTTTTCAAGTACACGGATTTTGCCATCAGCAACCTGAACGGTCTGCTGGGCACAGCCATCCCGGCGCTGGGGCTGCTGCTGCCCATCGGTATCTCCTTCTACACCTTCCAGACCATGAGCTATACCATCGACGTGTACCGGGGGCTGGTGCCGCCCCAGCGGAACATCGTGGACTTCGGCGCGTACGTGACGCTGTTCCCCCAGCTGATCGCGGGGCCTATCGTGCAGTACAAGACAGTGGCCTATGACCTGGAGCACCGGCGGGAGTCGGTGAGCGAGGCCAGCGAGGGTTTGCAGCGGCTGGTGACCGGTCTGGGCAAGAAGGTGCTCATCGCCAACCAGATGGGCGCCATCTGGGAGGACATCGCCGCCATGTCGGACCCCACAGCGGTCACGGCGTGGATCGGCGCCATCGCGTACACGTTCCAGATCTACTTTGACTTCTCCGGCTACTCGGACATGGCCATCGGCCTGGGGCATTTCTTCGGGTTCCACTTCCTGGAGAACTTCAACTATCCCTATGAGTCCCGTTCCGTCACCGAGTTCTGGCGGCGGTGGCACATCAGCCTGTCCACCTGGTTCCGGGAGTATGTCTACATCCCCCTGGGCGGTAACCGCAAGGGCAAGGGGCGGCAGCTCCTGAACATTGCCATCGTCTGGCTGCTGACCGGTCTGTGGCACGGCGCCAGCTGGAATTTCGTGCTGTGGGGCGTATACTACGCCGTACTGCTGCTGCTGGAAAAGACGTTCCTGCTGAAGTGGCTGGACAAGGCGCCCCGGTTCGTAGGGCACGTGTACACCTGCTTCTGCTTCGTCATGGGCTGGGTGCTGTTCGCCATCACAGACCTCGGCGCGCTGGGGGCCTATGTGGGCCATATGTTCTCCGGCGCCTTTGCCGACGGCACCACCGCCTATCTGCTGCGGTGCGACTGGCTGCTGCTGGTCCTGGGCATCATCGGCTGCACGAGCCTTCCCAAGCGGCTGTGGGAAAAGCGGGAACAGGCCCTCTCCCCCGCCCTGTCGGACGGACTGCGAACGGTGTGGGTAGTCGTCGTACTGCTGGTGAGCATGGCGTTTCTGGTGGGCGACAGTTACAACCCGTTTTTGTACTTTAGATTTTAAGGAGGCGGCGCTATGAAGAAACGAAGCGGCATCGCGCCGCTGATCGCCATCGGCGGCATACTGTTGGCGCTGTCTGTCGGCAGCTTTTTCCTGACGCCGGACCGGGCATTCTCGGAGAACGAGAACCGCTATTTGCAGCTGACGCCCAGACTCACCTGGGACCGCATCATGTCCGGCGACTTTATGGAGGATGTGGAGGACTATACCAGCGACCAGATCGTCTTCCGGGACTTCTGGACCGCCGCCCGGTCGGTGCTGCAGCGGGCCGAGGGCAAGGAGGACATCAGCGGCACCTATCTGGGCGCGGACGGGAGGTACTTTGCCAAGGTGACCGACGACAGCTTTGACTGGGTAAGGCTGGAGAAGAACGCCGGGTATATCCGGGATTTCTTTGCCGCCAGCGGTAAGCCCTGCACGGCGCTGATCGTGCCCAGTCCGGCCGGTATTCTGAGGGATATGCTGCCGGAGAACGCGCCGTATTTCAACGAGGACAAGGCCTTCGGCCAGCTGGGCGATATTCTGGGCAGTACGCTGCTGGACAGCCGGGAAACGCTATCGGCGGTGGACGATCCCTACTACCACACGGACCACCACTGGACCACCATGGGCGCGCAGGCGGCCTATACACTGTGGGCACAGGCCACGGGGCACACCGCCCGCAGCTATGACCTGACGCTGGCCACGGACAGCTTCCGCGGCACACTGTACTCCAAGGTGCTGCTGCCGGACAGCGTATACGACAGCGTGTACTACGCGCCGGAGATCACGGTGGAGAGCGTGGTGTGCGACGGGAAAGACGGCGCGCTGTACGACCTGTCCGCCCTGGAGCAGAAGGATAAGTATGAGCTGTTTCTGGGCGGCAACTACGGCCAGTGCGTCATCACCACCGGCACGGAGAACGGGAAGCACTTGCTGCTGGTGAAGGACTCCTTCGCCAATTCCTTCGTGCCGTTCCTGACCGGGGATTATGAGACGATCACCATGCTGGATCTGCGGTATTTCCGGGGCAGCATGGCAGAGCTGGCGGCGGAGGTCGACGATATTCTGGTGCTGACGGAGGTCACGAACCTGGCGGGATCGGGAGACTATTTCAAGCTGAGTAAGTGAAAACAGGCGTGCGCTCCGCGCACGCCTGTTTTGTCCCCTTTACAAACGGCTGTTTTTTGGTATAATAGTAAGGCTAAGGAAATTTACAGGCACAAGGAGAGACGATATATGGCCGTTATCGAGTACGACGAGTATAAACAGAAACTGCAGGCGCTGGAGCCCACCCTGGGCGAGCTGGAGAAGGCGCTGGGTATCCCCAAGGCCCGTGAGGAGCTGGCCGAGCTGCAGAAGGAGACGGAGCAGGAAGGCTTCTGGAACGATCTGGAGCGCAGCCAACAGGTGAGCCGTCAGGTAAAGCGCCTGGAGAACAAGATCAAAAAGCACGACAAGCTGGTTTCCGAGTGGGAGGACACCCTGACCCTGTGCGAAATGGCCCAGGAGGAGGATGACCCCAGCCAGCTGGAGGAGGTCGTCAGCGGATACGAGACGCTGGAGAAGGAGATCAGCGAGCGCCGGCTGGCGGCGCTGCTCAGCGGTGAATACGACGCCAACAACGCCATCCTCACCTTCCACGCCGGCGCCGGCGGCACCGAGGCCCAGGACTGGACGGAGATGCTGTACCGGATGTACACCCGCTGGGCCGAGCGCCACGGGTACACCTACCAGCTGATGGACTATGAGGCCGGCGACGAGGCGGGCATCAAGTCCGCCACTATCCTCATCGAGGGTGAGAACGCCTATGGCTATCTGAAGAGCGAGAACGGCGTGCACCGGCTGGTGCGCGTGAGCCCCTTTGACGCCAACGCCCGGCGGCAGACCAGCTTTGCCGCGCTGGAGGTCATGCCGGAGCTGGACGACGACAGCGAGATCGAGATCCGGCCGGAGGACATCGAAATGCAGGCCTGCCGCAGCTCCGGCGCAGGCGGCCAGCACATCAACAAGACGTCCTCCGCCGTGCGTCTGACCCACCTTCCCACGGGCATCGTGGTGTTCTGCCAGACAGAGCGCAGCCAGTTCCAGAACCGGGACAACGCCATGAAGATGCTGCGGGCCAAGCTGGCGGAGCTGAAGCTGCAGCAGCACGCGGAGAAGATCAGCGATCTGAAGGGCGTGCAGATGAAGATCGAGTGGGGCAGCCAGATCCGTTCCTATGTATTCATGCCCTACACTCTGGCCAAGGATACCCGCACCGGCTATGAGATGGGCAACATCCAGGCGGTGATGGACGGCGATATCGATGGGTTCATCAACGCGTACCTGACCGCCGCCGCTAACGGTGAGATCAAGAAATAAAGATTTTGGGAGGCCGCTGCGCGGCCTCCCTGTTTTTTCGGTGTACAAAAAGAAGCGGCTCATAAGAGCCGCTTCTTTTTCATTCAGTTCAGCACTTCTCGAACACGACTGCGGTGCCCATGCCGCCGCCGATGCACAGGGTCGCCAGGCCCTTCTTGGCCTCGGGACGCTTCTGCATCTCGTGCAGCAGGGTGACGATGATACGCGCGCCGGAGGCGCCCACGGGATGGCCCAGAGCGATGGCGCCGCCGTTGACGTTGACCTTGCTCATGTCAAAGTGCAGCTCGCGGGCCACGGCGATGGACTGCGGCGGTAACGCGCTGGGTGCCCTTATCGGGAGCATCCTGGCAGCCGGTGGGCTCGAAGGTGTTGACCACCACGGGGTTGGGGGACTCGGGGCCCACGGGGAACGCACCCTTCAGCTTGGCGATGCTGTCCGCGGTGACACCGGCCTTGGGATACTCATCCTTGGCGAAGGGAACCATTTCCTTCTTGACCTTGATCATCACGGGAACGATCTCGTCATCGAACCTGCCGGCGGCCTGGGCGGCCTCGGTCTTCTGCTGGGAGGCGGCGGCGAACTCGTCCTGCTCGCGGCGGGTGATGCCCCAGATGTCGTTGATATTCTCGGCAGTGGTGCCCATGTGATAGTTGTTATAGGCGTCCCACAGGCCGTCCTTGATCATGGTGTCCACCAGCTTCTTGTCGCCCATACGAGCGCCCCAGCGGGCGTCCATGGAGGCAAAGGGAG